>TARA_B110000483_G_scaffold118611_1_pt1 | contig 40895 bp, 36 predicted proteins | sample TARA_B110000483 | Tara Oceans TARA_B110000483 (sample SAMEA4398176) | marine metagenome | biome: Polar Biome; feature: [SRF] surface water layer (ENVO:00010504); material: water (ENVO:00002006), including particulate matter (ENVO:01000060) such as... | depth 5 m
TGAGAACAAAAAATACTTCAGCCGTTGTGTGTACATGCAAAGAATTTCGGCATTTCGGTGGCTGACCAGCAGCCCCGATGTTAAATCCCGGTGTGTCCCTAAGATGCACGTGTTGATCATCACTCTCACTCACGCCACCACCAATAATTGTAAAGTTTTCCTTTTGGTTGCTGCCAGGAGTATGGGCATCAATAAAAGCCGTTTTGCATGGTATCAAATCGCCGTAGCGAACAATATATTTTTCCATTTCTTGCGGTGTCATCTTATTGAATCCTCTTTTTCTTATTTTAAAATATTAATGCTCAACACAAACCTGAAGTTTAATCAAAAGCTCCCATGGCCATAAAAATTTGTTTCCAAATCGAAACATGATCAAAAAGTGTATATTCACGACGAAGCCCATATGGACCAAATTCTGCGTGGGTAAAGCCCATCACGTAGATTTCAGAACCTGTGGGTTGTCCGAACATGCCCCAACCATCGTGTTTTCCATGTAACGCCCATCTCACTGCCGCACGTGGTGAAAGCAATGGATCCTCTCGCCCAATTTGATGTTCTATCGTAAACTTTGCATTTGGAAAAGATGCACGGAGTCCCATCCATAGTTTTTCCGTTTCAGCCCAAGAGTGCGCAGTGGTGGAACCCGGATGCTCAGTCTGTACCGCTCGGTCATATTCTGATCTGAAAACAGAAAAATCTTTGTTCATCGCCCGGCTCAAGATATTTGATAATCGTTCACCCCATTCATTATCATTTCCACGCCCTTTATATGGGCCCACGACATCTAAAGCTGGACAAAACGGTTTTACACAATCTTGTATACCTCCTTCACGAGAAATTAGATCTCTTGCAAACTGCTTTGGATTTAACCCTAGTTGCAAAAGTAAACCAGCCGTATCCCGAATTAACCACTCATCATTTATCTTATTATTAATTGCCGCACAGTCAGCAATTGCGCGAATTATAAACTTTTTCCCAGTCGGGGGGCCAAAGTAGCCACCCCCAGTATGTGTGCCCGAGGTCAGCAAACGATGTGAAGATAAAAATCCATCTTTATCGTTTCCAGACCAAATAACATCCTCTCCCATCAGTTCACGATCAGGAAATTCTGCCAATGTTGATAGAGTGCCGTTTATTGTGCTTTGATTGCCTATCGAAATTCCTTCAGGAAACCGCATTGGAATGTTATCGGAATAGTAGTGGTTCAACGTCGACAAACCGCGCCCTTCCCAAATTTCTTTAGTAATCTCCAAAATATAGTTTGGGAAATCAGTGAAACGATCTGAAAAACCCTTCATTTGCTCCATCCTTCTGGTATTTTAGCTGACCCACGAACAATTAGTGGGCTTGAAATTTTTATATGCTGCGGCCCAGCTTTCGGGTCACTAATTTTATCAATCATAATTCGAACAGTTTCTTCGACCATAAAATTAGCCCTCTGTCGCAGTGTAGTTAAATTATATCCAGCCCATGCCGCCGGTGGAACGTCATCGTAACCTACGACACTTACATCTCTTGGAATACTTAAACCCAGCTCTGATCTTAGGACATCCATCACGGCAAAAGCCATATGATCCGTTGCAACAAATACTGCATCAGGTCTTTTCAGCCCTACAAACATTTTATGAGCAACCTTTTTTGCAATATCACTAGAGAAATCACCCAAAGCATAATCAAAAAGGCTTTGACCATAACTTTTTAAGCCATCACGAAAGCCTGCCTCCCGATCACGTTGGGTCGAGGCGCCCACCCAACCGCCAATGTAAGCAATGCGCTCGTTACCTGCTTCACACAAAAACCGCGCCGCTGTCTTACCACCTTCAAGGTTATCCGAGGTCACAGAACTATGCGATTTCTGATCTTGTGAACGATTAAATAAAACAACGGGGACTCCATTTGCTTCACATCTTTCCGTAACATTATTAGAAATTCCAACGCTAGCAATGATAATGCCATCGACTTGATAATCGAGTAATTCCTCGATTACTTTGTCAGTAGATTGGTTGTCATTAGACGCCATGAAGACAAGAACATGATAACCTTTTTTTTGAAGGACATTTGAAAGTTTTTCTAAAGCTGACGGATAAAAATAATTATCGAGATAAGCAACTATGAGGCCTATAATACGACTTTTACCCGTTATAAGCGACCGTGCCAAAATATTTGGACGATAACCCAACTCTTCAGCTGCTTCCCGCACCTTTAGAACAGTTTTATCACTGGCAGAAGCCCCAGGTGTAAAGACCCGACTAACTGCTGACTGACTTACCCCAGCACGTTTTGCAACTTCTTGGGAAGTGACCTTACGCATCAGTCCGCTGTCCAACCTCCATCAACCATCAAAGAGCTTCCAGTAACTAGCGAGGATGCATCAGACGCTAAGTACACAACAGCACCCATTATATCTTCAATTTCTCCTGGGCGTCCAAGTTTAATCTTATCTAAAATCCATGCCTTTTTATCAACATCATCAAAGGTATGTTGGGTCAAGTCAGTTAAAATAAAGGTCGGACAAATTGTATTAATACGTATTTTTTGCTTTGCGAACTCCAGTGACATTGCTTTTGTAAAACCCTCAACAGCAAATTTTGAAGCGCAGTAGACTGCGCGATCTTGTCCACCAACATGGCCCATTTGGCTTGATATGTTGATCAGGGAGCCTTTTCTTCCAGAACTTATAAGGCCTTTGGCAACCGCTTGAGTAAGAAAGTAGGCACCACGTAAATTGACATTCATTACAGAATCAAAATCTTCAGAAGTGGTTTCAGTCGCTGGGCAATGACGCGCTAGTCCCGCAGAATTCAAAAGAATATCATAAGGACCATTTTGAGCTACAGTCCCAGCCATCATTTCGATATCCGCCACATCTATTTCGAGAGTTAATGTATTCCATCCTGCGGCAATCATATGATTGGCAATATCACGTAATTTCTCACCACGACGAGCTGCAATCGTAATCTCTGCACCACGTTCAGCTAGAGCAACCGCACCAGCCAGCCCGATGCCGGAAGATGCACCAACAATCAACGCGCGTTTTCCATCAAGCTCAAATGAAGGTGTCCGCGGAAATTTCATGTAAACGTCTCATTTACAAGATTGATACTCCCAGAAGATCTTGCCTTGTTAAATTCAGATAGACGGGAGAAAACATCAAGACCCACCTGTTGATAAATATCTAAGAGATCTATCAAAACCCAATTTTCGCGGATAAGGTCGTTTTTTACTCGCCAGAAGTCTAATGAGCGCATAAGCACTTCCTTTCCAACTGGTGGGATCCCCATCCAGCCATCACCAGACAATGTGAGACGCATATTAGGCCATCCAGTTTCACATACGTAGTCACCTTCACTAATCCAGTGAGACATTAAATCACCCATTGCATCAAGTTTTCGATCTGGCATCCCACGCAGAAACGGAATTTGATGCCAGTTGCGAAAACCACCTATTCCCCTGGCTGTCCCAATACCCGTCGGCCCGTACCAATTAAAATTTGGGTGCCAATGAGTGCTGAGCTGCATTATCTCTGGGCCTCCTTGAGCTGGATGCCGGCAAAGATCAGTAAGCATTTCAATGACACGTTTCAAAGCTGTTTCACCACTGCCTGAAAGATTCAAACCGTCTTGTGTCATTGGTGCTGGTGTACACAGAAAAACACCTAGCTGAGGCGCCAATGGCCAAGCGCGTGCCTGAACCATGACTTCCGGTATATCCCAAATTGCTTGAATTTCAACAATCTTACCGTCTTCTATTCGAAAGAATTCATGATAGCGCATGTGGGTTAAATGACCTGTGGGCGGTATACCTAACCAAGGCATTAAAAAGGTGCCCATGTAATTACCCATAGTTCCAACCCAATCTTGCCCTTCGGGTGTCGTTCCAGCCATTATAATCATATCACGACGTTCAAGATCTGGCATAGCATTAAAGAGCGGCGCATATACTTGCTCATAAAGTGACTGAGGGCCAGTTAACTCACCAAATGGATGACAAAAGTGAAGTTTTCCATTTGACGTTAATGTATTATTCAGCACTGCGCGTACTGATCCCTCAGAAAAGTCTAACATTGCAGACTGAAGTGGCTTTATTACAGATTTTAACGCAGAGGGCGTCATTTTGCGGCTCCACCATAAGGTATATTTTGTCCACCATACCGACGCACACGTATATTGCATTGTTCAGCATGACCAACAAAGCCTTCAAGCAGGCAAAGTCGCGAGCCGTATGCGCCAATCATTGCCGCCGCTTCATCAGTTAAGACTTTTTGATAGCTATGAGTTTTTAAAAACTTTCCAACCCAAAGCCCCCCTGTGTAACGACCTGCTTTTTTGGTTGGAAGCGTATGATTAGTTCCAATCACCTTATCTCCGTTAGCCACATTTGTACGTGGTCCAAGAAATAGTGCACCATAACATGTCATATGCTCTAGGAACCAATCATCACGATTGGTCATTACTTGGACATGCTCGGAGGCAATATCATCGGCAACCTTCAGCATTTCTTCATAGCTATCGCAGTGTATTACTTCACCATAGTCCCGCCAGCTAACTCCAGCAGTATCAGCTGTTGGTAAGATTTGAAGAAGGCGCTCTATTTCAGATAGCGTTTGGTCAGCAAGTTTGCGAGAGTTTGTAAGTAGAACTGCGGGCGAATTATATCCATGTTCTGCTTGGCCGAGTAAATCTGTAGCGCAAAGTTCCGCATCAACCGTATCATCAGCAATAACCATTGTTTCAGTTGGGCCAGCAAATAAATCTATGCCTACTCGGCCAAATAGTTGACGTTTTGCTTCCGCTACATAAGCATTTCCTGGACCTACTAACAAATGGACTGGGTCAATGCTTTCAGTACCAATGGCCATTGCGCCAACTGCTTGTATTCCACCCAAAACGTAGATCTCGTGCGCTCCACCAAGGTGCATCGCGGCAATAACAGCAGGGTTTGGTTCTCCATTGAATGGTGGTGTTGCAGCTATGATGCGTGGAACACCAGCTACACTAGCCGTAGCTATAGACATATGCGCCGATGCAACCATCGGGAATTTGCCACCCGGGACATAGCAGCCAACTGATTGAACTGGGATATTCTTATGCCCAAGAATAACGCCAGGAAGGGTTTCAACTTCGATATCCAGCATACTATCTCGCTGGGCTTGGGCAAAGTTGACTACCTGTTTTTGAGCAAACTTAATATCTTCTAAGTCATCTGGGCTAACCTTGGATATAAGTGTGTCAATCTCAGAATGTGTTAAGCGATAGCTGCTACGGTCATAACTATCAAACTTATTAGCAAGTTCGCGAACCGCAGTATCACCACGAGCTTCTATATCTTTTAATGTCGCAGCGACAACGGCCGCAGTTTTTGCATCGTCTTCCACACGGTCTGCTTCAGGTTTACCACGTTTAAGATACGTTATTGTCATTACTTTTCCCTATTTATTAAGACTGTGATGCATGAGGATCTCTAAAGTTTTTTTGGAAAGTTCACTTAAATCACTAATCCTTCTTATTCTTATTAATCAAGCACACCCAAAGTGGGCCTGCTTGGAACAAGGATGCACTTATTAAGTTTGTACATGCCGGTTCGTAGCCAGCAGCGCACCCAACCGAGCCAGCTCTAATACCAAAAACCTCTAATGTTACGGCCATACACCCACCTTATTTTTTAGCGAAGGGCACCACTCGCTTTTAATGTTTGAGGCTTATGCACAAAGTAACAATTGGTGAAATTATTCTAATTTAAATCTGTTTTATAAAATCCAAACAAAGAATCCAGTTTTGCATACGTTTGCAAAAAGGTCAGCGTCACGCAAGAGAAAATTTGGATAGGCGCTATTTAATTTTCGATAACAGATCAACACCTTGCATCATATAGAAATGTAACAGATCAATAAAAATCCAGTTTTCTGCCAGCTTATCACCCTCACGCCGGTACAAATCCACTATGCGCATATCAGCCGGAATGGCACTTGGAGGTAAACCCAGAAAACTTTTTGATTTCATGGTGAGGCTCGGGTAACCAAAAAATCCACCAAAATTACCCTCACCTAATCGTGCTACGTGTTCCGTATGCCGTACATATTCCAAGCCTTCCTCAAAAGGTCCAGCATGCCCACGGCGATAACCCTCAAAAAAACCACTTGCCCCAATTCCACCTGGGCCAAACCAGGCCATATCAGGGCTCCAAAACCGCGCCATATGACTTTCAGGGCTAGCTATCTCATTAGTACGCAAATCCTTAACCATATCAGAAATCAGCGCTAACGTAATAAGCCCCTCAGGTTCAGGGGTAACTTGGTACAGTAGCCCATCGTGAGTACTCGGGCCAGGTGTCATAATAGACAGACCCGTAACATCGTTAATAGGCATTCGACCTGTCTGATCAGCTAAGTTTAAGATATCAACGTAGTTAGCGGTTTCTACAATTTTACCTTTCTCAACTTTGTGAAACTCGCAGTAGCGTAAAAATGCTAGTTTCTTAGATGGTGACATACCAATCCAGGAAGAATCCCACAGCCCCATGAAATGGCCCATCTCAACCACCCAAATTGACTGAAAATCATCAAGCTGATTACGGCCAGCAAAAAATATATCACGTCGACGCTTTAATGGTCCCATCGCTGTTTTCAGTGGATCCCAAAACCTTTCAGCAACAACGTCTACTCCATTAGCTTCATGGAATGGATGCATACCACGCCATAAATAATCTAATGAAACATAAGGTGAGAGTGCGTTGGCTACATCACCTGGGTTGGCAGCATCAACCGCAGAATTTGCATTTAATACTAATAATTTTGCAGCTTGAAAATCAATCATCAAGTCTAGCCTTACCAATTTGCATCATTAAATCGAGCTCATTAAATAACTGGGTTTCATTCTCAATTAAACCATTCTTGAGACGCCACTGGGTGAGCCCCCAAATTTGACATTTTTTTTCAGTGGGGGCTCGGTAAAGAAACTCCCCAGAATGAATGCCCTCTGCGCTCCAACGAGTAGAAATTAGATACCCATCAGTTTCATTTCCCATCCAATAAACTTCATCAACCTGCAAGACAAAGTTGGAAAACGTCTGATGAAAGCCTTCAATATAGCCCTTATAGGCCTTGGTTCCTTTAAATTTGCGTTCTGTTGTACCTTCAAACTCAACGTTGGGAGCGTATGCTTTGTACATTTTAGAGCCATCACCATTCCAAATATTGTCATGAATTTCGCGGCTAAATGCGTCAGGATCAAATCCATCCACGGGTTCTGCCTTGCTAAGAGCTTTGGTGGGAGAAACAGCACTACGTAAATCATCCCAAACCTGCTGCGAACGTGGCCATCCTGCCGGTGGATCAGCGACAAGACGGTCAACTTCTTCCCACAAATCAATACCGAGCTGCTGAAGCATTGCTGAGGTATTATACAAAACATGCTCTAGAAAAATGTCATTTTTCATTGCGACACAGTTAGCTATAACTGGCACGTTAATTACATGTCCAGTTGCATCACCATAACGACTTTTTGCAGTATTAGTCGCTATAATTCTGGTAAGATGCGACGTATGAAAAGCTACTTGGTCATCACCACTCCAAATTACTTCTTCAGCATTTAAAACAATATCAGGAAAAGCACTTGTTGTATGGTGGGTATCAGCAATAATTTTTTTATTACCAACTTGAAGCCCATAATCATCGTAAACGAGACTATCATCCGAGTAGCAATCAGAAATATAATCAACTTCCCGCTCATTTGTTTCCCAAATACGATACGTAATACGAACGATATAATCGATAATATTTCGATACTCTGAATCAAACCCCATCAAAGGCTGACTTATACCTAAATAGGGAGGGATGCGGTGAGCTTGATTTTTTGTATATTCTTTGAGAGATATCTCAAAATTATTAGGCATATGACCTCGAGATAGTGGACTGGCTGGATGGTAGGATTTCAATCGATCTGGAGTAAACTTACTCATGGCTTTTCTCCAATTTCTTTTAACAGGTCCACACCTTGCTGTTTAAGAAAATGCAAAATGTCGATAAATATCCAATTTTCAGCTAATTTATTATCGTCACGCCTATAAAAGTCGATCACCCTCATTTCTGCCAATTCATTATTGGGTTTTACACCCATAAATCCAGCTTTGTTACGCATAGTGAGACAGGGCCACCACATAACTGCACTGAAATGGCCCTCAGACACAGCCAACTCCCAATCATGAATTTCAGTGGTTTCGAGGTATTCTTCAAATGGCCCTGTATGACCACGACGATACCCAGGAAAACCTAAGCTTGCTCCTATGCCAGTTGGTCCAAACCAATTCATATCAATGTGCCAAAAACGCTCCATATGATCCGGCGGTGAAGTATAGCTAAGTGCTAACTCAGTTAACATATCTATGGTTAGTGTATGCGTTTTCGCAGTAATAAAACCTTCTGTTGCCCCAGCAATCAAACCGTCATGAGTTTTGGGGCCTGGCGACATCATTTGACCACCGCTTTGATTCTGCAAAAAAGGGTTAAGGCCCGCTTGTGTGATGACCGCAAAAATATCTAAGAATTCAACAGTTTCTACGATGGAATCATTCTCAACACGATAAAGCGTGGCGTATGGCAGATAAGTTGCTTTACCAGTAGCGGGGATCTTCAGCCAGTCATCAGTGAAATCACCAATCAGATTACCCATTTCAACAACCCAACATCCAGCAGATTCCAACAGACTATGATGTCCAGAGAAAAATATGTCTGGTCGACGCTGCAAAGTAGGCATCGCATACTTAAGGGGTGACCAAACCACATTTGCTAATGCTTCAGGACCTTTGAGATCATAAAAAGGACTCATGCCACGATAGCTGTGTTCTTTTATCATATATTTTTTACAGACCTGTAAGGTCTCATTGCCTAAAAGGGCGCGGTCCCGAGCTGCCGTATACTCGAGGATTAGCCGCTTGGCTGCTTGTATATCTTGGGTCATATTAGAACTTTCAATTTTTTTTAGAAATTAAATTTAGTTTTTAAAAAACTCAATTTTATGATTTAAAAAAATTTGTAATTAATTCAGAAGTCCATCTCCAACATGCCAAACAAGGTCAGAGCAGTTAATTCTTTTATCAAAATTGCTATTACTTTCGACCACTGAATGTATTATCGAATACCTAGAATCGATCATCCCTTTACCGCTCCAGCAGTTAGGCCACTGACAATTTGCCTCTGAAAAAACAAAACTAAAAAGAATAATGGCACCATAGCACTAACTACCGCGGATACCGCAAACATTACATTTCCTTGCTCGCGGACCTGAGTCAAAAAACTCGCTATCTTGGGAACCATTGTATGATTTTCCGAGCTCAAAAGCATAGAAGTTATTGCAAAATCATTATATGCAAGCAAAAATGAAAATAGCCCTGTTGTTATAACTCCTGGCCACATAACAGGTATAATAACATGCCTAAATGCTTGAAACCTAGTACAGCCGTCAACCATTGCACTCTCATCCATATCTTTTGGAATATTTAGAAAAAAAGAATGTAACATCCACAATGTGAATGGTTGATTTATAGCTACAAGTACGACAATTGTAGTTGATAATCTGCCCCATAAGTTCCACTCAAAAAATGGTAGTAAGTAGCCTGAGACCAACGTAATATGCGGCATTGCCCTAAATACAAGCGCAGCTATCAATAACCAAAATGCATAGCGATAGCCTGACCTTGCTAACGCGTAACCACCTAATGTTCCCATGATTAAAGAAATAACAACCGTACAAACAACTACCACAAGTGTGTTTAAAACATTACGCCAAAACTCTTCTTGAACCCAAGCACCGTGATAACCATTACCGGTAAACGGTTCACCTGTTTCTGTAATAGTGTAGACGCCATAAACCGCATTACGCCAATCAGCTTTTGAGAAAAAATCACCCTGAACCTTGAAAGAACCCCAGACCGTCCAAATAAATGGTCCAAGGGCTATAAGAAGCCAGAGCACGATCATAGATGTTGAAAACCATGTTAGAAGGTTAGGCTTTCTCGTTACTAAGGTTGCCATACTAGGCACTCCTGCGGTTAAATTCGCGCCAAGTATGAAGTAAAACTGGCATTAAAAGAATACAAACACCAACGATTGTCATCATCGAGGTGGCGGCAGCGGATCCAAATAATTTATCTTGCCCAGACAAATCGCTGTATATGATCCAACTGAGTGAAGAAGCCTTCGCGCTTGCCGAAAAACCTACAATTGGTTCAAAAACGCGGAAATTGTCCATTAGTTGCATTAATGTAATGAAAACTACTAACGGCATCATATATGGTAATACAACGAATCTAACTTGTTGCCACCGTGATGCTCCATCAATTTTTGCAGCCTCAATCGTTTCAGACGGAACTGTTTGAAGCCCAGCATAGAAAACAACGAAAGCAAAAGGGGCAGAGTGCCAAATTCCGTATATAAACAACATGAGCCAAGTTAGTGGCAAAGAGGCCTTTAAACTTAAATCAGGATCATCAAAAATGAGCTGAAGGGACGCTCCAATAATGCCACTAGAATCCACCATCCAGAAAAGAATGAGAGAGCCAATCAGTGGTGTTACAATCATAGGTAAAAGTGATACAAATATTGTTGGCCCTTTAGTAATTTTCGGTAACCGATTTACACCAAGGGCAATTAATAACCCCAAAATTATTACAAAAGGCGTTACTACCGCTGTGTAAGCCAACGTGAAATAAAGTGCCTTATACAAGGGCAAATTGTACGTTCTTTTTAAAAAATCACCAACAGATTTAGAGTCAGTCCAAAGTGCTCCTAGTTCCGCAAAGGCCAAGTGTCCGCGATTAGTATAAGTGCCGAAAGCGTTAAACCTTCCCAATGGTGCAGTTTCTTTTAATTTAGCGCCTGCTTCAACATCAACTTGAAGAACTGTTTCACATGTAAATGGTCCGCAGTTTTCTACTTCTCGCATCACCTGCTCATGGGAGACAAAAAAAGACTGAACAGCCACCGACAAAATTGGGAACGCTATAAACAAAATCATCGCCAAAAAAGATGGCCAAATAAATCTTATAAAAGTCCCATGAGGCATCAGTGTATCACTTTTGTATTTAAGTTATCGCAGCGCCATACTTGACGCTGCGATATGGTTTCTCTAGTTTAAGAAACCCTTTTCTTTTGCTTGAGTAGTATATGCTGCTTCAATGTCAGCAAGTGTTTGCGCAGCACTTTCGTTGCCCTGCAAAAAGTCTGGCAGTTCAGCAGCAAAGGCAGTGTGCAATAGTCCCATGTAAGGAAGCATTGGGTATGAATCCGCGCCTGCAGCAGCAACTTTAGAAACTCCTTCTGCTGCCCTACCCGGCTTGTAGCTATCCATCAACCAAACCGCCTTGTCATTATTAGCATTGACCATATCATCAGAAATACCATTTACCATTGCGATGAATGTTGCTTCAGCGTCTTCATCAGTAATGTTTTTAGCGATAGTAAATCCATCCCACCATAGTGAGGAAGCCGGAGTTGATCCACCAGCAACCGTCATTGCTCCTGCTGGAACTGTAGCTGCTGCGATTTCAGCAGATGCACCTTCGTCATCAATTAGACCACCTATTGAAGAACCCCACATTACTGCCATTGCCAGCTCGCCAGATTCCCAAAGTGGCGCTACAGCACCAGTGTTGTATGTAAGGAAGTCAGGATTGGAATAACCTACCAAAGACTTCAGCATATTCAAAGTTGCTACGCCGTGATCATTGTTAACTGAGGCTTCTGCTGTTCCCGCTTTAAAAAACTCACCGCCATGCCCGAGGTACATGTTAACAAACTCTTCCCCCAGGTTCCAATCAGATTTGGTAAGCATCGCAAACGGATATTCCATTATGCCGGCAGAGCGAATTGCTTCGGCAGTCTTCAGAACTTCTTCGTATGTTGTTGGCGTAGAGGCCCCAACTTTATCGAGTATGTCCTGTCGTACTACCAAATGCTGTGCGTTTGCCATAAACGCAACTGCCATTATTTTGCCATCAATTCGAATAAGCTGATTAGGTTGTAGATTTTTGCCGTGTTTGGCAACAAGATCATCTAAAGAGCGAATTAAACCATCATTTAGAAGTGGTACAATCGAACCATTTGCCACAACTTTAGCTGTGTACTCTGCTGGGTTTGCAGTCAAAGCAGCAACCTGGATTTCATTGTGTTTTGTTGAGAAGTTTTTGGAAAACGATGCATTGCCGGATATACAAGCTTCGGCAAAATCGACAACTGCATGTAGTGCGGGAAAATCGTTTGATAAAATACGGACGCTGCCCTTATCCACCGAACAAGCTCCGAAGGCGGTAGTTGCCGAAAACGCAACTGCCGCTGACGCAACCACTAGTTTGTTTAAAATCTTCATTAGTTTACTCCCTTTTGTGAAATATTTTTCTTACTTAATAAATAAATCAAATAAAATGCGATGCAAGTTTAAAATTGCAATCGTATGCAAAGATACTACTCGATTCGTTACCATTTTAAAAATCCTTTTCTAAATGCCTGTAATAAGTTTTTGACGCGCTATGAGATCAACACCAAGTTGGTCAAGAAAATGCAAGTGATCAATAAAGTTCCAATTCTCAGCAATTAAATTATCCTCGCGTCGATACAAATCCACCACACGCATTTCCACTTTTTTTTCAGATTTTGGTGCAAGACCGATATAACCGCCCAGTGAGGTTACATCAAAAGTTGGCCAACCAAAAAATCCACCAAAATTTCCTTCAGCAATTTCGCAACGATGACCAAAAAAGTCACCCCATTTTAAACCACTTTCGAATGGCTCACAATGTTGCTTTAAATAACTTTCTTGAGTGTAAGGAGCCCCGATCCCTCCGGGCCCCCACCAAATCATATCGTCTGTCCAATCTAACGAAAGGTTCGTATCGGTTGTATGAACATCGACGGAAAGCAATCTATTAATCATACGCTGAAAAAGCTTTAACGTTCTGGTGCCTTCAGCAGGTGGCTGTGTATTGAAAAGAAGCCCACCGTGATTTCGAGGCCCAGGGGTTACCATGGTAGCTGCTGTGGAAGGAGGCATTACTTCAGCACGGGCTTGATACATGAAATTCATAACATCCAAAAAAAGCGTAGAATCTATTATTTTCCCACCTTTAACTTTATTAAACTCCGCGTAACGTAACATGGTGGCATGACCGGTTGGGCGCACTCCAAGAAAGGGTTTGTCAAAACGGCCCAGAAGATGCCCCATTGATACAACCCAAAGCGTCTCACCATCGTCCAAGTCATTGAGACCAGCAAAAAAAATGTCTTGCCTCCGCTGTAGTGGCGAAAAAGACTGTCGTAACGGAAGCCAAAAGTTATCTGAGGCTTCTTCTACAGATGCGTCTGAGGGAAATGGATGCACAAAGTGAAACTGACAGTTGGGATGTGTATTTTTCACCAACCCAGAAGTCAGGTTTTGTAAATTAGATTCATCGACAGATTTGAAATGATCAAGGACAACCATTTTTGCTTCTGCCAATTGATTACTCAGGTCAACCATACTTTTGGACCATAATTAGATAAACAGTCTTGGATGAAATGTTATTACATTTTGAGTAATATAAGTAATAACTATCCATCAATGCGGGCGCCTGTAGTTGCATCAAACAGGTGACAGAAATGCGAAGCAACTTGGAAAGAAACCATATCGTCTATTTTAGCTCGGTAAGTTTTTTCAGCTTTTACAGCAACTAAAGTACCACCCACCCGAATGGAAACCATAGTTGCATCACCCAAAAGCTCTTGAGTATATATGGGTGCTGTTATTTGACCGGCTTTTTTGGTGACTGAAGCATCTTCTGCACGAAATCCAAGAGTTACCGAGCAGTCAGGCAACGAGAACCCAGAAATTTCAGTGTGCTCCGCTCGAAAAACACCACTTTTGAGCTCACCTTGAATCAAATTCATAGCTGGATTGCCGATAAAACTTGCTACAAAAGCATTGGCAGGTTGATCGTAAATTTCGGTTGGTGATCCAACCTGTTGTACGACACCTTCCTTCATTACTACAACTCGATCTGCCAATGTCATAGCTTCAATCTGATCATGTGTAACGTAAATAGTTGTAACTGCGAGCTCATGGCTTAAGTTCTTTATCTGAGCCCTGGTCGAGACACGAAGTTTAGCGTCCAAATTTGAAAGTGGCTCATCCATCAGAAACACGTTGGGCTCGCGCACAATTGCACGGGCTAATGCGACCCTTTGGCGCTGGCCACCTGATAACTCTGCGGGTTTTCTATGAAGAAATTCATCTAGCTCAACCATGCCACTTGCGCGACGCACTTTTTCGTCGTGATACTTCGGATCAATTCCACGAACCTTTAAGGGAAAACGAATGTTTTCATAAACATTCATGTTAGGGTAGAGCGCATAACTTTGAAATACCATCGCCACATCACGATCTTTAGGCTCAGAATCATTAATACGAACACCATCAACTAGGATGTCACCTTCTGAGGCTTCTTCAAGACCCGCTATCATTCGCATTGTTGTAGTTTTACCACAACCAGAGGGGCCCAAAAGCACAAGAAACTCTTTATCAGCAATGGTTAAATTGAAATTGTCTACACCAACAAAAGACCCCCATCTCTTTGATAGATTCTGTAATTTAATTTCAGCCATTATAACCCTTAACCATAGTTCAGTCTCAAAATAAGAAACCAATGTTGCATACGCTTGCAAAAAGATTAGTTTCACGCAAGTACTTAATATCAATTTAGTGCGTCTTTGGGTATTATTTTCGACAAATGTTAGGAACAAAAATAAAATGTCAAACTTTCAGAACGAAAAAAGGATTGTAAGAAATTATTATGAAGCTTTAGACAATGCACCACTAGATGAGACTGAAAGCATTTTAACGAGTTTTACATCAAAGGACTATATATGGAGAGCCTATCATCCCTTCCACCTTCAAACTGATGCCAAAGCTGTAAGTGATATTTTTTGGAAACCATTCTTAACTTCATTTCAAAATATGCAACGGCGAATGGATGTTTTCTTTGCAGGCAAAAACTTTATTGATGATGGTGAAACAGTATGGGTATGCTCCATGGGGCACCTTATGGGTCTATTCGATAATCCTTGGTTGGGAATTCAGCCAACTAACAAAATCGCAATGCTTCGTTACGCTGAATTTCACAGAATTGAGAATGGTAAAATTGCAGAAACAGCGTTCTATTTCGACATCCCTCATTTAATGATCCAGGCCGGTTACAAACCGTTTAAAAACCCTACTGGGAAACATTTGGTCCAACCAGGCCCTGCGACACACGATGGTCTCTTATTTAATGATGCACCAAAAGAAGACGGTGAAAAAACTATGGGCGCAATGCATGCAATGATTAGCGACCTAGGCACCTGGCAACTTGGGCTACCATTAGAAGAAGAATTAGAGCGGACTTGGCATAATGATATGCTATGGTGGGGCCCTGCTGGTATTGGATCTTCTTACACTATCGAAAGATACGCCAAACAGCATTCTGGACCTTTTCGCGCCGCAATGAGCGATCGTTCGTCAACGGGACACATCGCCCGTATCGCAGAGGGCCATTACAGTGGGTTTTTTGGATGGCCTAATTTTACAGCAAAACCAACTGGTGGCTTTATGGGTTTACCTCCAAGTGATAGACCGTGTGAGTTTAGAGTAATTGACGTTTATCGACGTGAGGGTGAGAAGTTAAAAGAAAATTGGGTTTTTATTGATATTCTTCATTTTTTCAAACAACAAAGTATCGACATATTGAATAATTTAGAAAATTATAAAAAGTGAAAATATTAGACGCTCATCATCATTTGTGGAATTTATCAGCCGTAGAGTACCCCTGGCTCAATGCTAAGGGCAAAAAACGCTTCTTTGGTGATCCTACTCCAATCCAACGCGACTACTTAATAGACGAATTTAAGTACGAAGCCCAAAAGCAAGGAGTTGCTGGCTCAGTCCACATCCAAGTTGGTGCAAAAAATGCCCTCAAAGAGGCGCTTTGGGTGCATTCAGTCTCAGAAGAAAATCCAGACTGGCCCATGGCTCAAGTAGCATTTTGTGATTTAACAGCGCCAACCCTTGAATCTGATATTGAAAAATATTTAGAGATACCGACAGTTCGTGGGATAAGACAGATAATAGGACGCGCTCCAGGAGAGGATGACAAAACCGGAACCAACGAATTATTGCAATCAGAGGCCTTCCTGGCTGGACTTAAAATAATCAGTTCAAAAGGATTATCTTTCGACCTTCAACTTATTCCTGAACTAATCCCAGCCACGTGCGAAATTCTTCAAGATTTTCCTAACACAAAAGTTGCACTTTGCCATGCGGGATCACCACATGATCGTAGTAGTTTAGGGCTAAAAAGGTTTTCAAAAACACTAAAGAATATGGCTGAATTGAAAAATGTAACATGTAAACTTTCAGGTCTAGGAATGTTCGATCATAACTGGACATCAGATACTATCGCGCCCATCGTAGATATCTGCTTAAACCAGTTTGGAGAAAATCGCTGCATGTTTGGTTCTAACTTTCCAGTTGATAGTCTTTATTCCGATTATAGCATGTTGGTAAACTCTTATAAGAAAATAATCCCAGACGAATGTCATTTATCAATTTTTTACGATGTGGCGAAACGCTTCTATTTTGATTAGACTAAGAAATTAGCGGGTCACTTTAGCACTCAAAATTTTAAAATTTAATAATTATTAGCGCAACAAAAAACCTCGTATTCCACTATTATTTTGATTTATTTAACTACATGAATTATTTGTTATAAATTCAAAATAAGTATACATAAACAGTAAATATATACATCGGGGGTTAATAGCTGTTGCCACTTACAAAGCTACCAAAGATCGTGTCAGTAGAAAGTCGTTCTATAGGCCCAAATCAGCGGCCTTTGCTAATTGCAGAGGTTAGTGCCAATCATGACAAGGACCTGGATCACGCCTTGGCTCTGGTAGATGTGGCTGCAGATGCGGGCTGGGATTGCCTGAAGTTACAGACCTATAATGCTGACACCTTGACTATGCGTTCCAATCATCCATCGATGAAAATAGATCCCATCTGGGGTACAGATAATCTTTATAACCTTTACAAAAATGCTTGTATGCCGATGGAGTTTCACGCGCCTTTGTTTGCCAAAGCCCGAGACCGTGGGTTAATGCCATTCACCTCAATATATGACCCCAGAGACTTAGATTTTATTGAAAATTTAGGTTGCCCAATCTATAAAATTGCCAGTTTTGAGATGACCTTTGACGATCTATTAAAATGTGTTGCACAGACTGGAAAGCCAATCATTTTATCAACAGGTATGGCTACATTAGCAGAAATAGCCCACGCGCTTGAGATACTAGATAAAAATGGCGCTGGGCCAACAATATTATTACATTGCTGCTCATCTTATCCTGCGTCGCTAGAAAGTATTAACTTGAATGCAATGCTTGCCATGGGCACACATTTTAATAATCTAGTAGGCTTTTCTGATCACACAATTGGAACAATCGCGCCACTGACAGCAATTGCAATGGGTGCTGTTGCTATTGAGAAGCACTATACCAGTGATCCAACCCGAGATGGCCCCGACCATCGCTTTTCAGCCACACCTGACATTATGAAAAAAATTGCAAATGGTGTGGATGACATCATGAAATTAAGGGGTAGCTCTAAAAAAGGATCAGGCCAAGAGGAGCTAGTTAACAAAGCCATCGGGAGGCGATCTGCGTTTGCATCAAAGGATTTACCAAAGGGTACCATTATTACTAGGGATGATTTGCGGTTCATTCGTCCAAATGCTGGAATTCCCGCAAATGATGTTTCAGGTGTTTTAGGTAAAACTTTGTGCCGCCCTATTCTAAAAGGGCACCCTATCACTTATTCAGATATTTCTGGAATCTAAAAATTCATGCTGCCAGATAGCGAAAAACAAATATGCGAAAAATATTGATATGATTAATATTGAATTTTCAAGAATAATACCCACTGAGGTTCAAATAGGTATTACATACGACCTTCTATTGCAGCGAAGGCATGGAATTAGTCACAGATTGGCCCCAGTTTTTGAAGATCACGTTAAGTTTGTTAATTCAAATCCGTATCGCGCATGGTACTTAGCAATGAACAACCAGAAAGCTGTAGGTACATTCTACCTCTCAAAAGAAAATACTATTGGCATAAATATAAGCGAGATTAATTATGAGCAGACTGTGGCAGCAATAATTAATTACGTGAAAAATAATTACTCACCCCTGCCTGAAATAAAATCTGTCAGAGCATCAATTTTTACAATTAACGTTCCACCGACAAATTTATCACTAATAAAAATACTAGAGAAACTAGACAAAGAAATTATTCAAATTTGTTATGCTCTTGAGTAGGCAAAATAAAATGTCATCAATAACTCACGGAAATTCTGGAAAGAATTGGCAGAATGCTTAGTGTTAGATTGGCCAATTTATCCGATAGTAAAGAAGTCTTTAATTGGCGCAATGACAAGACTACTCGGAAAATGTCCCACACAAACAACATTATAAACTGGGAAGAGCACAACCATTGGTTCGGTTCTAATCTAGAAAATAACAGCCAATGCTTATTGATATGTTGCATTGAAGAAACTCATGAAAAAGTTGCAGCAGTTCGGTTTAATCTACAAAATAATATTGCAATTATTTCAATAAACCTTTCCCCCTCAATGAGAGGCAAGGGTTTTGCTGTGCCCTGTTTAAACGAAGCTATTGATTGTTTTATATCTAAGTTCAGTTCCCTTTCAATTATTGAAGCAGAGATAAAGTCAGTAAATCTAGCGAGTATTAAGGCATTTAAGGCTGTAGGTTTTGTTCTTGATAGACAAGATAAAGACATCCAGTATTACAAATTAATTTTATAGTTCATTTATAATTTTAAAAGTAATGTTTGACGCAACAAGCTTACTACGAGGCTATCGTTAATTGGGTATAAGGTAACTAACCGCATGAAGCATAGCTCCAAACGCCATAGGCTGCCAATAACAACAGTTGTCATTTATTGGCTCTATCAAATTACTTTTCCGGTATTTATGATATCTGCTTTGTTTCTAGCGATGTGGCGCAGTTTAAAAGAACCATCACATTTAAAACGATTAGCGGATCGCTTCGGCTTTGGACCTGTTGGACCAAAGGGGGCCATATGGGTTTACGCAGCGTCCTTGGGCGAAATGAATGCCGCGCGCCCACTAGTGCAAGTTTTTCTTGATAATGGGCACAACATATTACTCACTCACTTATCTCCTGCAGGACTTAAGGCTGGTCAAAGGTTTTTTGGAGATCACCCTCAAGTAACACATCGATATGTCCCTTTAGATTTTTTTTTAATGGTCAAAGTATTTTTACGCCGCGCCCAACCTGCTTGCGGCGTCGTTCTCGAAATAGAGATCTGGCCAGCTATGTTAATTGAGGCTGATAGATTTGGCGTTCCAATGTATTTAGCTAATGGCAATTTATTAGCTAGAGCCATGCCACGCTTAGATACCTGGAAACGCAGCAGTTTACATATGTACAGGTTATTTGATCATATATTTACTAGAGCCGAAGATTACGTAAACCGTTATGAAGCCACAGGTGTTTTGCGAAAAGATCTTACGATAACCGGTGAGCTAAGGCTCGACAGGACATCCAATCCCTTATCTCTTGCAGAAGGGCGGGCTTGGAGAGAAGCTTGGGCTGGCAAGGAATTCACTTTTATGATTTCCTCCTCCGTCAAGGCAGAAGAAGATGCCTTGATGCAATGCTGCATAGATCTGTTAAAGCGGCTCCGAACCGTTAGAATTATTTGGGTTCCTCGTAGCCCGCAAAGGTTTTCTGCAATCGGCCAAAAAGCAAAACAAGCCGGCCTTATTTCAACGAAACGAAGTAGCCAAAAAACGAGTATTCCCAGTAAAACTCAAATTTTCATTGGAGATAGTATGGGGGAAATGGATATCTATTTAGGCATGGCAGATATTGTTTTTGTAGGTGCAAGCTTCGATAATTCGGGTGGACATAACATCATAGAACCACTATCGGCCGGTTGCCCTGTGGTAATGGGTCCGTCTATCTACGGCATTGACTTCATCGCCAAAGATGCAGCCTCAGCAGGTATTTTTCATTCGTTTTCTACACCAGAAGAAATGACAAATTTTATAGTAGAAAATGCAAAATCACCGCAGAAATTAGAGAAAATGCAATCTGACAGCACGACTTTTTGGAAAGTAAATAAAGGAGCATCAGAGCTTTGTTATAAAGTTATAAAATCTCTTAATTAGGAAAATAACACTGTCTTTTTTATAATTTTTCCAGTTACTCCGTTATAAAAGTGGAAAAAGGCCCATGGCTGACTTAAAAAGCTTACTTGTTTGAATGGAAACCGTATGAAAAACAACCTCCGAAAAGGTCGAGAGCACCTACCTTATGCTGTGCCCTACGGAAAACAAAATATATCACAAGCTGATATTGATGCGGTAGTTTCTGTGCTAAATTCAGATTATCTAACACAGGGACCGAATGTCCCAATTTTTGAAAAATCCATCATGGATTGTACAAACGCTAATCACGCAGTTGCTGCTCATTCAGCCACAGCAGCCCTGCACATAGCTTGCATCGCTTTAGAAGTTGGACCAGGGGATGTGGTTTGGACAGTTCCTACCACATTTGTGGCCACAGCTAACTGTGCGATCTATTGTGGCGCTGATATTGATTTCGTCGATATTGATCCAATTCGCTATACCATGTGCCCAAAAGAACTTCGAAAAAAACTGGAACGAACAGATAAACTTCCCAAAGTTATTATTCCCGTACATTTGTGCGGCCAATCTGCTGATATGAAAGAAATTCATCGCGTGGCAAACGAATATGGGATTCGAATAATTGAGGATGCTAGTCACGGCATTGGCGCTACCTACGCCAATTCCCCAATGGGTAATTGCCGTTACAGTGATATTGCCGTCTTTTCATTTCATCCAGTCAAAATCGTCACTACAGCTGAGGGTGGCGTGGCAACAACGAATTCAGAAAGACTGGCACAGTCCATGATGCTCGCACGCAGCCACGGGGTAACGCGGGATCCAAACCTCATGGAAAACAGTTCTGTTGGTGGGTGGCATTACGAACAAATCACTCTTGGATACAACTACCGAATGACGGACTTACAGGCGGCTTTGGGTAGCTCTCAGATGACCCGATTGACTCAGATAGTAGAACGCAGGGTGGAACTAGCAGCTAAATATGATGAAATGTTGCAAGAAATCCCAGTCAAAACTCCAATTCAGTCTATAGATACAATTTCAAGTTGGCACCTTTACGTAATTCGTGTTGATGCAGCCCGCCACAGGTCAGTTTTTGATTTTTTGCAGTCCCAGGATATTGGAGTTAACCTCCACTACATGCCGGTACACCTTCAACCGTTCTACCGACGCAAAGGCTTTTCACCAGGACAATTTCCTAACGCCGAAGCCTACGCTAAGGAAGCTATCTCAATACCTCTTTATTTTGGTTTAACCAATGAAAGTCAGAAATTTGTGGTAAAAAGTTTGAAAACTGCACTTTCCTAAATTAAGGATTTCGTATGACAAGAATTGCTCTTTTAGGCGCCGGAAGAATTGGACAAGTGCACGCCCGTGCTGTTTCATCTGTGCCAACGGCAAAGTTAGTTGCAGTGGCAGATCCTGTCAGTAAAAATGCCAAAGTAGTTCAGGAACAATATGACTGTGACATTCGAACCATTGATCAAATTTTATTGTCTGATGACGTTGATGGGGTAGTTATCTGTACCCCAACTGACACCCATGCTGATCTAATCGAAAAGTTTGCTAAAGCGGGCAAGGCAATTTTCTGCGAAAAACCCGTGGATTTGGATATTTCCAGGGTCCAGGCTTGCCTCACCGTCGTTCAGGACGAAAATGCAACTTTGATGGTTGGGTTTAACCGGCGATACGATCCTGATTTTCAAGCTTTGAAAGCCTCAATTGACGCTGGCCAAATTGGTGAAGTTGAGATGGTAACAATAATCAGTAGGGACCCAGCCGCACCCCCCGATGATTACATAAAGCGCTCTGGTGGCATATTTCGCGATATGATGATCCATGACTTTGATGTAGCGCGCTGGATGTTGGGCGAAGAGGTTAACAGCGTCTGGGCAGTAGCTTCGGTATTAACTGACCCTAAATTTAGTAAATATAATGATTTTGACAGTGCAAATTCAATTTTAACAACAACCAGCGGCAAGCAATGTACGATTACAAATTCTCGCCGCGCATCATTTGGCTATGATCAGAGAATTGAAGTGCATGGTTCACTGGGGTGTGTGTCGGCAGAGAATCATCACCTGTCACGTATCACAGTAGCAAACGCGCAGGGTTACACGAAGCCGCCTCTTCTTGATTTTTTCATGAACCGTTATATTGCGGCTTATGCGGCAGAAATTGAACATTTTGTAAATTGTGTCTCGAATGGTTCCCAACCTAGGACAGGCGGGCATGATGGACTGATGTCCTTAGCTTTAGCCGAAGCAGCTTTGGAGTCAGTACGGACGGGCAGTGCCGTAAATCCCAAGGACTTGCTCTCAAATGCCAATTAAAATTATGGCGACACCCCACATAAGGCCAAGCAAGATAATTATAAATACACAATAACTTTAGGAAAAATAAAATGGAATTACTGACGTCTGCCGCTTCACCATTTGCACGCAAAGTAAGAGTTTTACTACGTGAAACAGGCCAAATAAAAACAGTTAAAGAAGTACACGTCACAACCTCCCCCTATAAATCTGATCCAAAAGTACTGGCCGCCAACCCGACAGGAAGAATTCCAGCCCTTACAAGACCAGAGGCCACAACCCTATACGACAGTCGGGTAATCACACGGTTTTTAGATAGCCATATCAATGCAGGCCTCTATCCCGAAAAAAGTCTTTGGGACGTCCTCACAATAGAAGCAACAGCCGATGCTATAATGGATAGTGCTGTAAGTATTTCATATGAAACCAGGACTCGGCCTGAAGGCTTAATAAGCTCTGATTGGGTAGACGCTCAATGGCTTAAAGTTGTAAATGGATGTAAAGCGTTGCAGGGCAATTGGCTTGTTAATTTAAATGGTCCATTAAATATGGGGCAAATTAGTGTAGCATGTGCACTAGCCTATCTTGATCTCCGACACAGCGCTCGCAACTGGCGGGAAGGGAATGATGCATTAGCTGAGTGGTTTTCCAGCTTTGAGGGTCGCCGTAGTATGGTTGATACTCATGTAGATGGTTAGTTTTTTAAATACAGTTTTACCACTATGTATTCATCAATCGATAGCACTTTGGCACTCAATTAATCCTCCATAATAAATAAGATATTTAGCTTTCAAAAACAGATGCTTTTGTAAAATTTAATAAATGTTAGCGGAGTTTGACGGTATTACATAAATGTCATTCAAATGCGGCAAATTCACACCCCAGAGACTGCGCCGCAATGTCCGCTGGACGCCACTCAATCACTGAGCTAGGAACTGCTATAACACCAGTAACTATTCGATTTTAGACTTTAGAATTAAATTGGAGGAACCTCGTGGCACGTACAGATGAACACGACGGCAACCGTAGAGATTTTATTTATTATGCTACTGCAGGTGCAGGCGCAGTTGCAGCAGGCGCAGCAGTTTGGCCACTGGTCAACCAAATGAACCCCTCAGCGGATGTTCGCGCTCTAGCTTCAATTCGTGTAGATGTTGCTGATGTTGAACCTGGTACTCAAATCACAGTTCTTTGGCAGGGAAAGCCAGTCTTCATTCGTCGCCGTACCGAAACGGAGATAGAGAGCGCGCGCGCTGTCAAAATAGATGAGTTAATTGATGGAAATGACCGTAACGACAACAAGCCAGATATGCCCGCTACAGACGAGAATCGTTCACTGGACGAAGGTGGAGAATGGTTGGTCATGCTCGGCGTTTGTACCCATTTGGGTTGTGTGCCCTTAGGCGATGGAGCCGGTGATTTTGGAGGTTGGTTTTGTCCATGCCATGGATCACATTATGATACTGCAGGCCGCATAAGAAAGGGCCCAGCACCCCAAAATCTATTGGTGCCGTTCGCGCAATTCGATGGAGAAACTCAACTTGTTATTGGTAAGGAGACTGGATAATGGGCGGGATACCTCACGATCATTACGAACCCAAATCAAAGCTAGAAAAAGCAATTGACTCTAGGCTGCCTATAGTTGGTTTACTGTACGACACAATCATGGTTCCAACTCCAAAAAATCTAAATTGGATGTGGATTTGGGGCATAGTACTAACGTTCTGTCTAGCACTTCAGATTATTACTGGCATAGTTTTAGTAATGCACTACACGCCACATGTTGATATGGCGTTTGCGTCGATTGAACATATTATGCGCGATGTAAATGGCGGTCATATGATCCGCTATTTTCATATGAATGGGGCATCATTATTTTTTATGGCCGTTTATACGCACATGTTCCGTGGACTTTACTACGGTAGCTACAAAGCACCAAGAGAAATCACTTGGATCATTGGTATGCTAATATACCTTTTAATGATGGCGACTGGGTTTTTAGGCTACGTATTACCCTGGGGCCAAATGTCTTTTCATGGCACAGCAGTGATTACTGGCCTTTTTGGAGCAATCCCATTTGTCGGTGAGACACTTCAGTCATGGCTTTTGGGTGCGACGGCGGTTGGTCAACCAGCCCTAAACCGTTTTTTCAGCCTCCACTACTTATTTCCATTTCTGATCGCAGGATTGGTCATTGTCCACATATGGGCGTTTCATACTACAGGAAATAACAATCCTACTGGCGTGGAGGTGCGCCGAGGATCTAAGGCAGAGGCAGAAAAAGATACCTTGCCATTCTGGCCATACTTTGTGGTCAAAGACCTCTTTGCCCTAGCTCTAATATTGACTATTTTCATGGCCATAGTAGGGTTTATGCCAAATTATTTGGGGCATCCAGACAACTATATTGAGGCAAACCCATTAGCGACTCCAGCACACATCGTTCCCGAGTGGTACTACTTGCCGTTTTACGCAATTTTAAGGGCGTTCACATCTGAGGTTTGGGTTGTTCAATTTGCAAGTTTTATTACCGGTGGAATTGTAGATGCCAAGTTCTTTGGTGTTTTGGCAATGTTTGGGGCAATCGCGGTAATGGCTCTTGCACCTTGGCTTGATACCTCATCAGTTCGTTCTGGTCGCTATCGTCCAATGTTCAAATGGTGGTTTGGAATTTTGGTGGCAGACTTCATATTTCTAATGTGGTTGGGTGCTCGACCAGCAGAAGAGCCCTACGCTTCATTAGCTCTAATCGGTGCAACTTACTGGTTTGCCTATTTCCTAGTCATACTGCCTCTATTGGGTGTTATCGAAAAACCATCAACACCGCCTGCGACAATCGAGGATGACTTCAACACCCACTATGTCAAATCAGATGCGGCAAATATTGCCGCCCCAGCAGAGTGAGAAGGGGTCTAATTGTGCTCAAGAAATTTACTTTAGGCATCACATTAGCATTAGTCCTTGGTGGGAGTGGAGTCCGAGCAGCCGGCAGCGAAGGCCATGTAGATGATCACGACTTCTCGTTTGAAGGTCCTTTTGGCTCTTACGACCAAGAACAATTACGTCGTGGGCTTAAAGTATACACTGAAGTCTGTTCCTCCTGCCACGGTATGAAGTTTGTGCCCATTCGAACCCTTGGCGATGAGGGCGGTCCCCAGCTGAGCAAAGCTGAGGTGCGGGCTTATGCTACACAATTTGTTCAGGTGTGGGATCAATCACTAAACGACGGGGAAGGAGATTATCGCGACGCACTTCCAGCAGATCATTTTCCAAAAGGTGGAAATTCGAATGCTCCAGACTTGTCACTTATGGCTAAAGCACGCGCAGGGTTCCACGGTCCAGTGAGCACAGGGATCAACCAGTTACTAAAAGGAATGGGTGGTCCAGAATATATTTTGTCATTATTAACTGGCTACACTGGCAAAGAAAAAACTGCCTCTGGCACCACTTTATACGAGAATACAGCCTACCCGGGTGGTTGGATTTCAATGGCACCACCACTAGAAGATGAGATTGTGGAATTTGAAGATGGGCACAAAAATGATCTGAAACATCTTTCAGAGGATATATCCGCGTTTCTAATGTGGACTGCAGAACCAAAACTAAACGATAGAAAGCGCGCTGGTACAGTTGGTGTTTTAATTCTGGGGCTTTTGACTATCCTTTTGTTTCTAGCAAACAAAGCACTCTGGAAACCAATTAAAAATCGAGAAATATAAGCGTTAAAATTATGTTTAAATCGCCCGCCTCCAACAAAAACAGGCTAGACTCACTACGCACGATCCCCAATATACTCCTTTAAGGCTGGAGGTGGGTTGGAAAACAAGCTTTGAATTTCCTGAGGTTCATGGGCCAGTCCTTCTGCTACTAAAATAGCCTGATCACCAAACCTAATTGCATCATTAGTATCGTGAGTAACCATAAGTGCTGAAGCTTCTGTTAAATCTAGTATTTGGCTTAAAAGTTCTAGCATTTCGTCTTTCAATGCGGGACCAAGTGCTGAAAATGGCTCGTCCAACAAAATCAAAGGCCGTTTACGTAATAGAATTCTAGCCAAACCAACTCTGCCTCGCTGGCCACCTGAAAGGTCTCGGGGAAAATCAGCGGCTTTCTCACTCAAACCCACCTGATCAAGCGCATTTTTAGCAAGTAAAATCTGCTCTTCCGAGAGGCGCATATTTGGGTTTATGCCCACAGCTATATTGTCGGCAACACAAAGATGCGGGAATAAATTATGGTCTTGAAAAAGAATACTCAATGGCCGCTCTCCAGGATGGTCAGACATAGGCTCACCTTCCCAAAGCACTTGGCCTGTAGTTGGCTTCAAAAAACCAGAGATACCATGAAGTAGTGTTGATTTACCTCCTCCAGACGGACCAATAATCGCGATGCGAGCTCCTTTAGAAACTTCAAAATTAGCCGTTAATGCAAATTTTCCCTGTCTGAAACAAGTTTGTTTAAGATTCAGTATGTCCTCGTCCCCCGCGATCAAAAATCCAAAAAAGAAAGAGGCTCTGAGCCACAAGAACGACTGACACCGCTGCAGCCTGATCCATTTGGTATGATCCCATTAATCGATAAAGTATAAGAGGCAGGGTTTGCAAATCAGGACTTGCAAACAACGCAATAACTCCAAAGTCACCCATTGAGAGCGCAGCCACTAAGCCCGCTGAGAAACCAACCGGGCGGCGCAATCTTGGAAAAACAATACGCATCAACCAAATGCCTCGTCCCATGTTTAAGCTCAACCGCAAATGTAGATATTCATTATAAATATCACGCACCGCTGGGATTAAAACGCGTAAGGCAAACGGCATAGCCATCATTGCATTTACAAAGGCTGTCACTGGTATAGCTAGACTTGCGGGATTGACGAATGGGAAAATCATTAGAAATAGGCCCGTGCCCACAACTAATGGGCTGGTAGAGAGCCCTAGAACACTGATTCCTTCTACTATTTTTTGAGTATTAAGCCTGCTGTAAGCAATAGATAACGATAAACCTAAAGCTAAAAAAATACAAACTCCCGTTGAAATCAATGCTATTAATAGAGAAGTTATACTTGCTGAAAAAACCTGTCCTGGCAGGCTTAAAATGCCTCCCAAGCCACGAAAAAGAATTGCGGAAAGCGGTAATATAAGAAATCCTGCGGCGCCAGAAATCCAGATTATATCCAATCTACGATGCTTTCTGGCCCCAAATTGATGTGCCAACCGATCAAGTCCAATATCCCCGACCTTGGGCAATGGTACTAGAAACGCTAGAAGTGCCACTATTCCACAAAGTCCAAACTGTATCGTAGCCAAGCTGGCAGCTTTTCCTAAATTAAACTCAAATCGAAACGCTTGGTATATCGCGAGCTCAATTGTTGTACCTTTGGGCCCTCCACCTACGGCCAACGCTACTGTAAAACTAGTTAGGCATAAAAGAAAAATTAAAACGAACGCACCCGGTAGCACACCCCTTAGCATTGGCCATTCAATTAGAAGAAATCTAGACCATGAGTTAGCACCAAGGCTATCAGTTAAACGGAACCTCTCCGCAGGCACTCCACTCCAACCCTGCAGGATAAACCGCGTAGCCAAGGGTAAATTAAAAAATACATGTGCTAAAATAACCCCAGAAGCACCGTAAATAGAAAGCCTTCCAAAGCCAAAAAACAAAAGTAACTCACTGATCCAACCAGAACGACCAAAAACTGATAGCAAGCCTAAAACACCAACAAGTACTGGAAGAATAAAAGGGGCGCCTAGAAGCGTAATTAAAGCTCTACGTCCAAAAAAACTCTGCCTTGAGAGCGCTCGCGCAACCGGAATGGCGACAGAGACACTCAAAAATGCCGAGACAAGTGCTTGCCAAAGTGTAAACCGAATAGCAGACAGATCTGTTGGCAACAAAGGGCCAAATCCATGACCTCTCAAGGCAACCACAGCAGCCGTTCCAAAAGAAAAAGTCAGTAGAGCAGTAATTACTGCTCCACCAAATATTAATCGTAAACTTATTGCGATAACGCTGCCTGCCACTCTAATAACGCGTCCTCACGCAAAAGTGCGGCATCAGAAGGACTAAATATTAGAGATTTCTTTGCAGGAAGGGCTTTTGGAAAACCGTCTGGAAGTCCCCCTATTGGGGTAACTGCCGGGAACATCCAATTAGTAGTTGGGATTATGTCCTGAAAGACATCAGATACCATAAACTTTAAAAACTGATCAGCTAATATTGGCTGATCAGTTGAACGTAATTTTCCAGCAACTTCGACCTGCATGTAGTGACCCTCATCAAAAGCAGCAAATGTTTTTGAATTATCCTGCTCTGCAATAATATGGTAAGCAGGAGAAGTCGTGTAAGATAAAACCATATCAGCTTCACCTTCTAGAAACATGCCATAGGCTTCAGACCACCCAGCAGTTACGGTTACTATATTATCGTTTAAATCATTCCATATTTTTTTAGCATCAGCTCCATAAGCAGCTTTCACCCACATCAACAAACCTAAGCCAGGCGTTGATGAACGCGGATCTTGGATCACTATTTTTAAATCACTATCAGCAAGTTCCCTAAAATTTGATACTGTTTCTAAACCAACATTTTGTACGAAAGCAAAGTACCCCCAGTCGAAAGGAGTAAAGAATTTATTATCCCACCCATTAGGAACAGCATAATCTGCCACAATCGAAACTGGTTCAAAAAGGTCAGTTTTCATGGCATCAGCCATTAAGTTCGTATCGAGTCCAAGTATAATATCAGCCTCAGATCTGGCGCCCTCTAGCTTCACTCGGGACAATAGTTCGGCGCCGTCACCAGCACCAATCATCTGAAGGTCACAGGAACACTGGGCTTCAAAAGCAGCTTCGACAGCGGGACCAGGGCCCCAATCTGAAATAAAGCTGTCATAAGTATAGACTGTCAGTACAGGGGTGTCAGCAACTGCCGCACTTGTCAAAAACAGTCCAGCGAATAGGGAAAGGCTTCTCATATAAATCTCCATTTCGCCGAACGGGGTCAGAGATTGGAGAGTCCAAACCTTCCCTCCGCCGGTTCTAGCCGGTTCAGGTTCTACGGGTTCACTAATGCATCTCAGCCAAACTTGGCTCCCCGAGGTTCTTTATCGCTATGCCCTTCTTAGGCGGAATGCAATCCCTGAGATTTTAGATTTAATTTTTAAAAAAATTAGATTCCAGAATTATGTTGCGTTTCTTTTTACACAATTCAACAGTATCTTTGATTATCATAGTCTAGCTCTTGCTCCGATGCACCGGCAGAGATATTCTTAATTACAAAGGAGCTGTTTAGATGAGCTTGAATACTTTTGGACGTTTGTTTCGGGTTACCACTTGGGGTGAGAGCCATGGAGTCGCGATAGGTGCCACAATTGATGGGTGTCCTCCCGGTATTGAAATAACTGCGGGAATGCTCCAACGTTGGTTGGACAAACGCAAACCAGGGCAGAATAAATACACTACCCAACGGCGAGAATTAGATGAAGTAGAAATTTTATCTGGTGTTTTTGACGGCAAAACTACAGGCACCCCAATCCAGCTTATGATCAAAAATACTGACCAACGTTCAAAAGATTATACTGATATCATTGAAAAATTTCGTCCTGGTCATGCAGACATTACATATTGGCAAAAGTATGGGATCCGTGATTATCGTGGAGGGGGCCGAAGCTCAGCTCGCGAAACTGCCGCAAGAGTTGCGGCTGGTGGTTTGGCAAGAGAAGTTATTCAGGCCTTAGCGCCATCAGTTCAAATTACTGGGTTTATGTGTCAAATGGGTCCTAATAAAATTAATCGCAAAAATATGAATTTTGATGAAATTAGTAACAACCCATTTTGGACACCTGATGCTAATGCAGCAAAAGATTGGGCAAAATATTTAGATAATTTGAGAAAATCAGGTAGCTCAGTTGGCGCAGTAATCGAAATAATTGCCCAGGGTGTGCCAGCCGGAATTGGAGCACCAATCTACGGCAAGCTTGATACAGATCTAGCGGCGGCAATGATGAGTATTAATGCAGTTAAGGGCGTTGAAATTGGTGATGGGATGGCTGTAGCTGAGCTAACCGGCGAGGCTAATGCTGACGAGATCTCAATGGGTACAAATGGGCCTGAATATAGCTCTAATCATGCAGGTGGGATCTTGGGCGGTATTAGTACAGGTCAAGATTTAGTTGTAAGATTTGCAGTAAAGCCAACCTCATCCATCCTTACCAAACGTAAGACGGTAACAAAGGCGGGCAAAGATTCCGAAATTGTTACCAAAGGGCGACATGATCCTTGTGTTGGGATTAGGGCAGTCCCAGTTGGTGAAGCTATGATGGCATGTGTAATACTTGACCATTTGTTATTGCATCGAGGTCAAGTGGGCGAAAATCAGGGTAAAATTGGCTGACAAATTATCTATTATGGGCGTGGAATTACCACAAACTTAATATCTAACGATCCAGCAGTCTCAAACTTTAATGTTACAGCTATTTCGTCATCCACGTTCCAGTCATCAGTTAGACCCATAAACATTACGTGGTGAGCACCAGGTTTAAATTCAAATACCTCACCAGCTGGAACTTTCACTTTCATACGGTGTTTCATACTCATAACACCGTTTTCCATTATTGATTCATGAACCATAACTCGAGGGTAATCTCCAACAATCTTAATAAGGGTATCTTCGGCACCTTGGTTTTGTACAACAAAATATCCCACACCACTCCTCCCATTGGTTGGATATGCAAACGCATCCTTTATTGTGAGGTTCCCCAGAATATAACTTTCGGCTGAAACCGAACTACAAGCCATCAAAAAGGCAACTAAAATATATTTCATTTAAATTTTTCCGAAAGTTTCATGGCTATTTCTATATTTAACTATTGGCGAGATAAATCCAAGGGTTTAGAATATCAAAGGTGCGTGTTATCGGAATTACATGGCTAAACTTCCAACTAAAGCAGACATTCTTAAATGGGTCCGCACTCACCCAGAAAAATCGTCTAAACGAGACATCTCCAAAGCTTTTGGTATAAAAGGCGCAGCACGCATTGAACTCAAAAAAATATTGAATGAATTAAAAGCTGAAGGCCATATTACAAAAGTTAGGCGGGAATTTAATGATCCTAACAAATTGCCCCCAGTTTCAGTTCTACAAATGCTGGGACCTGACGACCAAGGTGAAATGTTTGCTGTACCTTTGGATTGGGAAGGCTCTGGAGTATTGCCAAAAGTGTTGATGCCAGTCCAAGCTGGAAAACCTGCATTAGGCCAAGGTGATCGTATTTTAGCTCGGTTAACCATTGAGAGTGGTGGAGAGGGTCATCAATATACAGGTCAGCTGATACGTCGCATTGTCGCAAACCCCAAAAGGATCCTCGGTATTTTTCGTACCAGTTCCGAAGGTGGCCGAATTCTACCGATTAACAAGGGTGAAGCAAAAGAGTGGCTAGTCAGTCAAGACGCACTTAATGGAGCCAAAGACGGCGAGTTAGTAGAGCTAGAACCGTCGGGTCCAAAAGAGCGGTTAGGACTTTCTCGCGGACGTATTATAACAAGGCTAGGTGACCCATCAGCACCAAAATCTGTGTCTTTAATAGCTATTCATCAACATAATATTCCAGATGAATTTCCAGATTTGGTTCTGGCACAGGCGGAAGAAGCCAAACCTGCTAGTAACAAAAACCGTGATGATTTAACCTCACTCCCACTGATCACCATTGATCCTGCTGATGCGCGAGATCACGATGATGCCTGTTGTGCAGTAATTGATACTGATCCCAAAAACCCAAATGGTTTTTTGCTTTGGGTCGCAATTGCCGATGTTGCGCATTACGTTGCTTCCGGTTCAGCCCTAGATGCTGAGGCCAGGAATCGAGGAAATTCAACCTATTTCCCAGATAGAGTTGTCCCTATGCTGCCAGATCGCTTGTCCGGTGATTTGTGTTCCTTGCACGAGGGTGTCACCCGACCCTGTATTGCTGTTGAAATGAAACTGTCGGCAAAAGGTGAAAAAATATCACATAGGTTTGTGCGTGGAATAATGCGATCTCTCGCGTCTTTGTCGTATGAGGAGGCACAGGCTGCTATAGATGGTAACCCTTCAGAGCGTGCTGCACCGTTGGTTGAAACAGTTTTGAAACCATTGTCTGCTGCATATGAAGCCCTCAAAATAGCACGAGAAGCCCGACAACCTCTAGACTTAGACTTACCAGAGCGGAAAATTATATTATCAGATACAGGCAAAGTTACCTCAATCAATTTCCGTGACCGCCTCGATGCGCATCGGTTAATTGAGGAGTGCATGGTACTAGCAAATGTGGCTGCTGCAGAAACTTTGATTGCCAATAAACAACCACTTTTGTTTCGCGTACATGAAGAGCCAAGCCCTGAGAAGCTAAATTCTCTACGTGACACTGCTAAATCCGTTGGATTACTTCTGGCCAAAGGGCAAGTTTTAAAAACTAGACACCTTAATCAGCTGTTACAAGCGGCAACAGGGAGAGATGAAGCTGAATTAATTAATCTTTCAACATTACGATCCATGACACAGGCATATTATAGCCCTCAGAATATGTCACACTTTGGATTAGCCCTAAAAAATTACGCACATTTTACGTCTCCAATCCGACGATATGCAGACCTTTTAATACATAGAGCCTTAGTTTCGGCGCATAATTGGAACACAGACGGGCTATCACTACAAGATTTGGAAATGCTGGACGAAACCGCAAAACAAATCAGCGATACCGAGCGACGCTCAATGGTTGCTGAACGAGATACCACAGATCGTTATTTAGCAAGCTTCATGGCGGAACGGATTGGAAATGAATTTTCGGGACGCATATCAGGTGTCGCAAGGTTTGGTGTCTTTGTTAAGTTGGATGAAACAGGTGCTGATGGGTTGGTACCAATTCACTCTTTAGGGCGCGAATATTTTGAACATGACCCTGAAAACCAGACATTAAGGGGCACAGAAACTGGCACTATAATCAGTTTGGGACTTCAAGCGCTGGTACGTCTCTCTGAAGCAAAACCAGTTACAGGAGGTATTCTGTTAGAATTGCTAGAGTTAGAAAGTTCCAAGTTGCAAATAAGTCAAGGAAAACGCAGAAATAGGTATTCAAGTTATAAAAAGGGTTCCCAAAAGGGAAAGTCCAGAAAGGTTACCCGAAAACGGAAATGACTTTTGAAGACTGGAAAACTGATTTTTTAAGACGTGCCTTAGACGGCGGAATTTCACCTGAAATTTTAGACCAAGTTTCTCCATTCCTAAAACCTAATTTAAAGTCATCTCAAGCAGATATAGCACAGACCGAAACCCAGAAAACGCTCCAACAATACGTTGAAATGACAGCGAACAAAATTCGGATTATACAGGGTCAAGCCGCCTTATCAAAACATGCGAAAACTTTCGATGATATTGAATTTAAGTATCAGGTAGATCGTCATATTGTTGCAGCTATTTGGGGAATGGAAACAAACTATGGCAGCATCCGTGGAGACGTGCCTGTCCTTTCTGCATTAGCAACATTAGCGTCCCAAGGTCGGCGTCGCTCAATGTTTGAGGCGCAGCTTTTATCCACCTTTGAAATTATCAATCAAGGCATTAAACTACCCAACCAAATTCTGGGAAGTTGGGCTGGGGCCATGGGGCATACTCAGTTTATGCCAAAGTCTTATATCGATTTTGCTATATCAGCTAATAGTGGTAAATCAGATATTTGGTCTGACGACCCAGCAGATGCTTTAACATCAACAGCTAATTTTTTAATTTGCCATGGCTGGATTCCTGACACTCCATGGGGCGAGGTAGCATATTTTTCCAAAAATGAAGATTTACCTTCTTTGCTAAAATATCCACCACAATGGATAAAAGATTGGAAGAACCTTGGACTCCTATCCGAAAAGTCGAGCATACCGAATTACGTCGCCCAATTGGTCTTACCAGGTGGGGTTTCCTCATTAGGATTTCTAGTTTCAGAAAACTTTAATGCTTTACTGCGCTACAATAATGCACCAGCTTACGCCATTGCAGTGGGGAATTTGGCAGATCGCTTACAAGGAGCACCTCCATTACAGTTCCCACCTGGTGGCGATCTTCGTGGATTAAACCAATCAGAGATTCAATATCTACAGAATCAACTAACAAAATTGGGGTATGACACAATTGGCGCAGATGGATTTATTGGCCCTAATACTAAAATGGCCATTGAAGCTTTTCAGATTGCAAACAATCTGCCTGTGGATGGATTTGCAGGCCTTTCATTATTAAAAAAAATAAAATTACAGTAAAAAAATTAGCACATTTCAGGGGTCAAGAGATGCCGGATGAGCGCTACGGGGTGGGACCTCAAAGTCAGTTGCATAGATACATAATCTTCCACTACCTCCTCACCTTCTGTCATCTGATGCAAATACACCTTTTCTTCTAAAATACCTTCCCCCTCCAGATTTTGTGAGAACAGTGGCAAGGGTTGATCAGCAGTAATTGCCTTAGCAGCCCAAAGGGCCTCACGTCGAGCCAAATTCAAGCTATGAAAGGCATCAGCTTCAGCCAAAATTTGTATGGACTTTGAACTCAAGCCCGCCTTTCTCCAAACAGATTCAACACTAATATAGCCATTTCCCCGAGCAGTCGTTAACCAAGAAATTTCATCTTCTGATATACCCTTAATTTGGCGGAATCCCAAACGGATAGCTAATCGACCCACTCCATCCGGTTCCATAACATTATCCCAAAAACTAGCATTAATACAGACAGGGCGTACCTGCACCTCGTGTTCTCGTGCATCACGGACAATTTGCGCTGGGGCGTAAAAACCCATGGGCTGAGAGTTAAGTAAAGCACAGCTAAATATTCCAGGGTAATAATACTTTAACCAGCTGGAAGCGTAAACTAATAGAGCAAAGCTTGCAGCATGGCTCTCTGGAAATCCATATGATGCAAAACCCTCAATTTGTGAAAAGCATCGTACAGAAAAACCTTCGTTATAACCATTCCGACGCATACCACGCATAAAGGACGACTTAAATTCACTAATACTGCCATGCTTGTTAAATGTAGCCAGAGAACGACGTAGGCGATCTGCCTGGTCTGGGGTAAACCCAGCACCAACAATCGCAATTTGCATAGCCTGCTCTTGAAACAAGGGTACTCCCAAAGTTTTTCCCAATACTGCGCCTAGCTCATCAGAAGGGAAACTAATCGCCTCCTCACCGTTTCGGCGGCGAAGATAAGGATGCACCATGTCACCTTGAATAGGCCCAGGGCGAATAATAGCTACTTCAATTACCAAATCATAAAAGGTACGGGGACGCATACGGGGTAAAAAATTCATCTGTGCCCGACTTTCTACCTGAAAAACCCCCAAGCTATCAGCACGACAAAGCATATCATAAACAGCTGGGTCTTCAGGTGGCAGCGTAGCCAACGTGTAGTCCATACTGTGATGCATACTAATCAGGTCAAAGGCCTTACGAATGCAGGTCAGCATTCCAAGAGCCAAAATATCAACTTTCAAAATACCTAAGTTATCAATATCATCTTTATCCCAACAGATCACTGTGCGACCTTCCATAGTGGCATTTTCAATAGGTACTAATTCATCCAATCGGCCATCAGTTATAATGAAACCGCCAACATGCTGCGAAAGGTGTCGAGGGAAGCCAATTACCTCATAGATTAAAGACATTGTTTTCTGTAAGTGGTGATCTTTAAAATCCAAACCAATCTCAGCCATTCGACTAGCTTGCAGACCTTTGCTTGGAAAGGAGCCCCAGAGCTGAGATGATAGGGCGCTTATTGTATCTTCTGATAATCCCATAGCCCGGCCAACTTCACGAATCGCTCGCTTACCACGATAGTGCACTACCGTGGCGCATAGCCCTGCTCGATGACGCCCATAGCGCTCATAGATATACTGAATTACTTCTTCGCGACGCTCATGTTCAAAATCTACGTCAATATCAGGAGGTTCATTACGAGCCTCTGAAACAAACCGCTCAAACACCATAGTGCCAACCTCTGGGCTTACAGAAGTTACACCTAGGCAATAACACACAACTGAATTTGCTGCTGACCCACGACCCTGACAAAGAATGCCACGAGATCGTGCAAAAGTCACAATATCATAAACAGTTAAAAAGTAAGGCTCATATTCTAACTTTCTGATTAATAGAAGTTCATGCTCTATAAGCCGTTTAACTTTATCTGTTGTCCCAGCTGGATAGCGCCAAGCTAACCCAGCATAAGCCAACCGCCGCAACCGATCTGTAGGCGTTTCATTCTCATTCAATTCTGATGGGTACTCATAGCGAAGTGTATCCAGAGAAAACTCTAAACGTTTCAACAAGAGTGCCGTTTGCTCCAAGGCATCTGGATAGGCCTTAAATAACCTCGCAGCTTCTGTGGCAGATCGCAGTCGTTGTTCAGAGTTAATTAGTGCAGCACGTCCCAAATTATCTACCCGCACTCCCAAACGTATTGCTATTAACACATCAGTAAGTCGACGACGTGAACCATGATGCATAATGGGTGCTGCAGAAGCTACTAAAGGTAGGGATAATTCTATTGAAGCTTGCATCAAATTTTTGAAATATATTGTATCTTGACCGTTATATTTAGGTGCTAGAAGAAGCATTACATCTTGGGGAAAGCACTGAGATAATCTGCGGACTTGTGACAACCATTGGGCTTTAACATTACTATTTTGAAAAATGTTTGGAGGATGCAGTAAAATAATTTGATTCCCACCAAACTCAAGTAAATCTTCAAATTCAATATGGCAATTACCTTTTTTTGACCTCAAACGCCCACATGAAATTAGGCGACACAGTTGCCTCCAACCCTCTCGTTCTTTTGGCAATAGTGTAGCCGTGAATCCATTGCACAATACAATCTTAGAGGCGGGAAGAAGACGCGGCATATTATAAATATTAGCGGAGGGACTACGTTTAAACTGAGGTAGGGATGGTGGTCCAACCAAACCTTTAGCGCTGTCAAATGATTGCCGCTCTGCCACCAAACGTCTAATTTCGCGTGCTCGCGTATGTGCTCTTACAATCCCAGCCACAGAATTTTCATCAGCAATCGCTACTGCTTCTAGACCCAGAAATGCTGCACGGTCCATATATTCTTCAGGATGTGAACCACCTTTAAGGAAAGAAAAATTTGAACAAGCTTGGAGTTCCGCCCAGGGAAGTTTTAATTTATGTGTGTTAATAATATCAGGGTTAAACATGAAAATTTACTGTGTAAGTGATTCTAGATAATAGTTTGTTCATGTTTTGTTCCAACTTGCAATTCAAGTGTCGTTAGGTTTAGCTTTTCCTCCATTGAAGTGCCACATATGGTAAAAAAAACGGAGAACCCTATGAGAGATGTCGTAATCCTTGGTGGTGTGCGGACTGCTATTGGTACATTTGGTGGCAGCTTGGCAGGAGTAACGCCTATAGATCTTGGCGCTACGGTAGCAAAAGCTGCCCTTGCACGAGCAGAGGTCGAAAGTGGACAAATTGGCCATGTAGCTTTTGGACATGTTATAAACACCGAACCCCGAGACATGTACCTATCACGGGTTGCGGCCTTACAAGCAGGTATTTCAGAAAGTACACCTGCAATGAATGTAAACCGCCTTTGCGGTTCTGGATTACAGGCAGTTATATCAGTGGCACAGTCACTAATGCTGGGGGATGCAGACTTTGGCCTTGCAGGGGGAGCTGAAAATATGAGCCAGTCCCCTTACATCATGCAGTCTCAAAGATGGGGCCAAAAGATGGGTGATGTCACAACACTGGATATGATGCTAGGAGCGCTGCATTGTCCCTTTGGTACAGGCCATATGGGGGTCACCGCTGAGAATGTGGCACAAGAACATACGGTAACCCGGGCAGACCAAGATGCATTCGCACTTGAAAGCCAAAGCCGCGCAGCAAAAGCGATTACAGATGGTCGTTTCGCAGAACAAATCATACCAGTAGAGATTAAAGTCAAACGCGACATTATACATTTTAAAGTTGACGAACATCCAAAAACAACAACCCCAGAAGTTTTGGCAGGACTTCGAACTGTATTCCAAAAAGATGGAACTGTTACTGCTGGAAATGCATCAGGTATAAATGATGGCGCAGCCGCAATTGTATTAGCAAGCTCCACCGCTGCAGATCATGCTGGACTCAAACCAAAATTTCGCATTCTGGGCTATGGACATGCGGGAGTGCGCCCATCAGTGATGGGAATTGGGCCCGTACCTGCAGTAAAAAACCTGCTGTCTAAAATTGGCTTATCAATTGCTGATTTTGATGTAATCGAAAGTAATGAAGCTTTTGCTGCACAGGCAATTGCGGTAAACCGAGAACTTGGACTCGACCCCAAACGGGTCAATCCAAATGGGGGTGCAATTGCTTTAGGTCACCCAGTGGGGGCCACTGGTACAATCATTATGATTAAGCTAATGGCAGAGCTAGAACGCAGCGCTGGCAAGAAAGGTCTTGCCACAATGTGCATTGGCGGTGGACAGGGTATTGCAGTTGCAATCGAGCGAATTTAAAAACAAAAAAAGATTCGTTTAAAATTAAACTTATTGATTGTCAGACAAACTCAACAAATATGCATATATATAAATCGCATCCCTTTCCTTACGTACTTTGTAGGTCATTTTTGCACGGGCTTTTTTGTCACCTAGGAACAACCGTAAAAAACCCTTTGGGTCTTGAACATAGGCTACAAAATTTTCTTCATTCCAAAGCAAACCGTTCTTAGCTCCCGCAACAACAATCGATTTACCATAACGGTAACCATTAACCTTACCAGCAACTGCACCAGCTACGTTGTGCAAGTTGGGACCTGATCTTCCATTGCGGCCAGCAAGCTTTTTGCCAGAGCTATCTACAACGACATGGCACGCAACACATTGTTTTTTAAAAGCTAGACCACCCAAAGCTGAGCCATCATTTGACGTTACACCTTCAGACTGTACAGATGTAGAGATCAAAAAGGCCACTAGAGCAGATAAAATAGATCTCATCACAGCCTTCCATTACAAATTTACTGTATCAAGCTCAGCCCTGCTTCCAAGCCATAACTTACAGAAAAAAACCCTGAATAATTTAAGCTACAGCCCGTGAAAGAGCACATTGGCCCCAAAGGTTCGACATTGCAGAAATCAAGTAATCAACATCAGAATTTGTGTGCAATGGAGAGGGTGTGAATCGCAAGCGCTCAGTACCCTTAGGGACGGTTGGGTAGTTGATTGGTTGTACGTAAATTCCAAACTGATCCATCAAGTAATCTGCTAGCATTTTTGTCTTGACCGGATCTTTTATCATTACTGGCACAATATGACTGTCATTATGCATATGTGGAATACCAGCTCGATCTAGGCCCGCCCTAAGCCTCGCTACCTGGGCTCTCTGGCCCAATCGCTCCGAATTACTAACTTTAAGATGTGATATCGAAGTTCGAGCGGCTACAGCTATTGACGGTGGCAAAGCGGTCGTAAAAATAAAACCAGAGCCAAAAGACCTAATAAAATCACAAATTTCTTCAGAACCTGTGATATACCCACCAACACAGCCGACCGCCTTACCCAATGTACCCTCTATAATATCAATCCTATGCGCTAAGCCTTCTCTTTCGCTTATACCGCCACCCCGCTGACCATACATTCCAACAGCGTGAACCTCATCCAAATAGGTTAAGGCCCCATACTTTTCGCATACCTCTAAGATTTCAGCAATTGGAGCGATATCACCATCCATGGAATATATACTTTCAAAAGCCACAATCTTGGGACGGTCACCACAAGCTGCTAATTTACGGTCTAAATCTAAAAAATCGTTATGCTTCCAAATCACCTTGTCAGCTCTTGATTGCCTAATTCCTTCTATCATCGAAGCGTGGTTGTTCGCATCAGACAGGATAACCACGTCTGGTATTTTTGAACCAAGCGTAGCTAATGTAGTCCAGTTGGAAACATAGCCGGACGTAAATAATAACGCAGCTTCTTTGCCATGAAGGTCAGCTATCTCACTCTCAAGAAGAAGGTGATCGTGGTTGGTACCACTAATATTACGGGTCCCGCCTGCGCCGGCTCCACAGCGACCTACAGCCTCTTGCATAGCAGCAATAACTTTCGGATGTTGACCCATACCTAAGTAGTCGTTGGAACACCAAACTTTTACTTCGCGCTTCCCGCCTTCAAAGTGGTTGGTGGCGAGAGGAAATTTATCTACCTGTCTTTCTAAATCAGCAAAGTATCGGTAATTTCCTTCCGACTTTAAACGCTCAATTTGGTTTTTAAAGAAACTGTCGAATGACATCTAAACTTTTCCCGCTTCATATTGTACT
>TARA_B110000483_G_scaffold119492_1_pt1 | contig 40420 bp, 36 predicted proteins | sample TARA_B110000483 | Tara Oceans TARA_B110000483 (sample SAMEA4398176) | marine metagenome | biome: Polar Biome; feature: [SRF] surface water layer (ENVO:00010504); material: water (ENVO:00002006), including particulate matter (ENVO:01000060) such as... | depth 5 m
ACATGAGCTTCCCTTAGTTCATTCAAGGACTGTCTTACCTCATCAATTTTTTCTCCTAACCCAAGCATAATTCCTGATTTCGTACGATGAGCACCATTCTCTTTTAAGTATTTTAAAACCCCTAAACTTCTATCATATTGGGCCTGAATTCTAACCTGCCTTGTTAATCTTCTTACGGTCTCCATGTTGTGCGAAATTACTTCCGGTGCTGCCATCAAAACTCTATCCAATTGATTTTCGATTCCTCTAAAGTCAGGTATCAAAGTCTCCATTGTGGTTCCAGGAGCGATTCTTCGAATTGCATTTATAGTCTCAGCCCATATTATTGATCCCCCATCAGGAAGGTCATCGCGGTCCACACTGGTAATCACAGCGTGCTTAACTTTCATCAACTTAATGGATCTCCCTACACGATCTGGTTCATCCCAGTCCACTGGTAAAGGTCTTCCTGTAGCAACGTTGCAAAACCCACAAGATCTTGTACATGTGTTACCTAAAATCATGAATGTTGCCGTACCAGCACCCCAACATTCGCCCATGTTGGGACAATGACCTGATTCACAAATAGTATGCAGCTTGTATTCGTCGACTAAAGAACGTACCTGCTTAAAATTATCTCCAGTAGGCAGTTTGACCCGGAGCCATTTCGGCTTACGCTTGGGAGCTACTAAAGTTGAATCGTTAGACATAATTTCTAAACAGATAAAGTTAAAATATGTTCAGCTGAAATAGAATTTTATTTTAGAGATATTGATCCAATTCATGTCTTAAACATGAAGCCCTGCCTCAGCAGATTCAATTGATCCAATAAAAGCTGGGCACTTTTCAACGGTTCCGCAAGAAGCCAAACCAAATATGAAAAGAATGATAAGTAAAAAAGATCCTGTACGTTTCATGTCTAGAAGTTTAATCAAAAGTACGAATTTAGCGCTATCATGCCTAAACGAATCAAAAGTGAATTACTCCCTCCATTTCCAATAAAATGGGAAAATGCTTTAAAACCTCATTGGGAAGAAGAAATGAAAGAGGCCTTGAAGGCTGAAATTCAAAATGAATATGATAAGAATATTGTTTATCCAGAAATCGAAAACATTTGGAAGGCATTCTCACTAACCCCTCCAGAAAATGTTCGAGTTCTTATCCTGGGCCAAGACCCATATCATGGTATCCATCAAGCAAATGGGTTGAGCTTCTCCGTGGACAATGGTGTCAAAATACCTCCCAGTTTGAGAAATATTTTTAAATTATATTGTTCAAACACTGGTTACAATCAACCAAAAAGTGGGAATCTTGGAAAATGGGCTGAGCAAGGCGTATTATTATTGAACAGTTCTTTATCCGTGAAAAAAGATCAACCAGGAAGTCACTCTTATTTACCGTATGAACAGATTTTAAATGCTGTTTTAACATACTTGAATAAATCTAAAAATGGAATAGTTTTTTGGCTTCTCGGAAATCAGGCACAGGTTCACAGCTCTGTCATAACTAATACAAATCACCTTTGCTTAAAGACCTCTCACCCCTCGCCTTTGTCTGCATATCGTGGATTTCATGAATCACAACTATTCTCCAAGACTGATGAATTTTTTAAAAAGGGAGAATTGAACAACATCAACTGGTGTCTTGAATCATAGGTATTACCTTTAGAGGCGATATGACAATTTTTCAATATTTTCTACTAACAATAACGGCAGGAGCCGCAATATTTTCGGCTTGGCGATTAAGTTCTAAAAAATCGAAAGACGGCGATGACGATAAGAACCAAAATCAAATAGAAGGACTTCAATCGTCATTAAGAGATGCCCAAATAGAGGTTGCAACACTCCAGGAAAGACTCAGGACATTGGAAAACAAAAAGTCTGAGATGGCAAAAGAATTTAAACTTTTGGCACATGAAGCTCTTCAACATCAGTCCGAAGAATTGAAAAAACAATTAAAAGAGAGTAATTCTTCCCAGCTCACTCTCGTTCTATCTCCCTTCAAAGAAAAACTTGAGCAATTTGGCAAAAATGTTCAAGACACACATGAAAAAGGCCAACGTGAAAGAATCGAGCTGAAAACCGAAGTAAACAAACTTGTTGAGCAAAATGAAACATTAAAGAATGAGGCCAATCAACTAAGTAAAGCCTTAAGAGGTGATGTTAAGATGCAAGGGAATTGGGGAGAGATGGTTCTAGAAAAATTATTGGAAAGGACTGGGCTCACAAAAGGAAATGAATATAGTGTTCAGGAAAGCATAACTAATGATGAAGGAAAACGATATCAACCAGATGTAGTATTGCATCTGCCAGATGAAAAGAATATTATTATTGACAGCAAGGTTTCCCTTGTGTCTTATGAGCGATTCGTAAATGCCGATGATGTTAAAGACCAGGAAGAAGCTTTAAAAAATCATTTAATTTCCATCCGAAGTCATATTAAAGGTTTATCAGAAAAAAATTATCAAAATCTATATGGCGTTTCTCTTGATTTTGTAATTCTTTTTGTCCCAATTGAAGGTGCTTACAGTGTTGCCTTGCAAGCAGAACCGGGTTTATATCAAGAAGCATTTGACAAAAACATTGCCATGGTAAGTGCAACTAGCCTATGGTCAACGTTAAGAACTGTTGGCACTTTGTGGAAGCAGGAGCGCCAAAATGCAAATGTTCAAGAAATCATACGTCAAGCTTCAGATTTATATGACAAATTTGCAGGGTTCTCTGAGGAACTTATTAAAGTAGGTAGACAAATGGAAACTGCCAAAAACACTTATGACAACAGTATGAAAATGCTTGTAAAAGGCAAGGGAAATTTAATCGGAAGAACAGAAAAACTTAGACAACTTGGCCTTAAAAATTCAAAAAAAGTTAATCCCAATATGGTTGATAGAGCTATGAATGAAAATGAAGAAAATCTAGGCTTAAAAGATGAATGAGACGATGATTTATGGCGTACATCCTGTGCTTGAAGCACTGGGGTCTGATAAAGAAGTGGATAGAATTTTCATAGTGAGGGGAAGAAATGAAAATGTAGACCCAATTTTAGAGTTAGCCAAATCACTTCATGTTACAGTGAAAATCGTCCCCATTGAAAAGATGAATCGTCTCACACGAAAAAATCATCAGGGTGTAATAGCATTCCTCAGCGCCATAATTTTCTCCTCTTTAGAAAACATTATCGACAGTACATATTCAAAAGGTGAAACTCCTTTAATTATGGTTCTCGATAGAATTACAGATGTCCGAAACGTTGGAGCTATTGCCAGATCTGCAGAATGTTGCGGTGCTCAAGCATTGGTAATCCCTGAGAACAACGCTGCACCAATGAATGGGGATTCTGTTAAATCGTCTGCAGGTGCTCTTTTAAGAGTTCCTGTATGCAAAGAAAAGAACTTATCCCATACACTTGCTTACCTTGAAGAATCGGGATTACAGATCATTGGGTGTACCGAAAAAGGAGATTCGAATATTTCAGATATCGACATGTCCGTCCCAACTGCAATAGTAATGGGGTCAGAAGAAGATGGAATCTCTCCCGCTGTTTGGAAGGGTTGCAGAGTTCATGCTAAAATACCAACGATTGGAGAAGTTGCTTCATTAAATGTTTCAGTAGCTGCAGGGATTGCTCTATACGAGTCCCTCAGCCAGAGGATAAAAAAAATTAATTCAATCTAGACTTCAGAGCTTTCAATTTTGATTGAGCATCAGCTATTTTTTTATGTTCAAGGTCGACAACCTGCGAGGGAGCATTATTAACAAAGTTAGGATTTGACAACTTTTTCTCGATGGAATTAATGAAGCCAAAGAGATAATTTACTTCCTTTTCAATATTTAACTTTTCCTCATCAGAGATATCTGCAATTGAATCATCCAAAATCAGCTGATACTCCTGAGTTCCAGCTAAAATTGGAAATCCTGAATTTAACCACTCTGACTCAATTGATTTAATGTTTGTGAGCTTCTTCACTGCAGCTATCCCTCTCGGTAAATCATTTTTAATTCTCAAATCCAATCCTTGTTTAAAAGGAATATTCTTTTCTTTCCTAAAAGTTCTTAGTGCAGTGGTTAATTCTTCGACATGAGTAAATTCCTGTAGGCAACCAGTAGAATTAATATTTATGTTTGGCCAATCCTCATTATTTATGAATTTATTACTTGGAATGGGACTTAATAAGTGCCACACTTCTTCAGTTATGAATGGCATAAAAGGATGAAGAACTTTCATAATAGATTCAAAAAAGTACTTTGTCTGATCGAAAACATCTTTAGATATTGGTTCCCCGTATTTAGGCTTAACTAATTCTAAATACCAAGAGCAGAAGTCATTCCATATTAACTTATAAATTCGCATTAAAGCTTCAGAAAGTCTATATTTATCAAAGTCTGAATCTAGATCCTCTAATGTTTGAGATAGTACCTCACTAAACCAATCCATAGCCCATTTTTCTGCATCTCCAGCCTTTAAGGATTCATCAACTTCCCATCCATCTATTAATCTCAACGCATTCCAGATCTTATTTGAAAAATTTCTACCCTGAAGGCATAAATCTTCATCAAATGGCAAATCATTTCCAGCAGGTGATGAAAGAAGCATGCCCATGCGCACACCGTCTGCTCCATATCTATTTATAAGTTCCAACGGATCAGGACTGTTACCAAGAGACTTTGACATTTTTCGACCCTTCTTATCTCTAACAATGCCTGTTAAATAGACATTTTCAAATGGTTTAACATTAGCGAATTCATAACCCGCCATAATCATTCTGGCTACCCAAAAAAATAAAATTTCAGGAGCAGTAACGAGATCTTGTGTTGGGTAGTAATAATTTAAGTCCTTGTTATTTGGATTATTGATACCATCAAAAACAGAAATCGGCCACACCCAACTTGAAAACCAAGTATCTAAACAATCTTCGTCTTGTCTTAAGTCCGATAAGCTTAGTTGGTTATTTCCCGAAGCCTCTCTTGCTTTAACAAGAGCCTTCTCAGGTTCAATTGCCACAACAAATTTACCATCATTACCATAGAAATATGCAGGTATCTGATGCCCCCACCAAAGTTGTCTAGAAATACACCAATCCTTGATGTTATTCATCCAATGGGCGTATGTATTTTTAAATTTATTCGGAATAAGACGAATCTCATCATTCATTATAGCGGTTAAAGCAGGTTTTGCAAGATCTGGCATGTTCACCCACCACTGAAGAGAAAGGCGCGGCTCAACCACGGCGCCTGTTCTTTCCGAAGTTCCAATTGATGATTTATACTTTTCAACCTTGGTTAAAAACCCAGAATCATTAAGATAGTCGGCTATTTTTTTTCTTGCATCAAATCTGTCTAAGCCATTCCATTCGAGCCCATGATCATTAAGCGTTCCATCTTCATTAAAAACATCTATGACCTCCAAGCCGTGTTTCTCACCAATAGCATAGTCATTCCAGTCATGAGCAGGCGTGACTTTCAAGCATCCCGTGCCAAAATCAAGAGCAACATATTCATCCAATATAATTGGAATTTCAATATTGTTTAATGGTATACGAACACTCAAACCATGAAAATCCCTGTAACGATCATCTTTGGGGTTAATAGCTATAGCCCGGTCTGCCATTATAGTTTCAGGGCGAGAAGTAGCTACCGTTAAGAATATACCTGGTCTCTCAACTATTTCATATTTGACATAAAACAACTCGGCGTCAATATCTTTATGTATGACCTCTTCATCACTTAATGATGTTTTAGCTTCAGGATCCCAGTGGACCATTCTTTGACCACGATAGATATATCCTTTTTCATATAATTCAACAAAAACCTTTAATACGGATTCTGTTCGTTTGGTGTCCATCGTGAATGCGGTTCTTTCCCAATCACAAGAAGCACCAATATTCTTCAGCTGTTCAAGAATTATACCTCCATGCTTATCCGTCCAATCCCATGCATGCTTCAAAAAATCTTCACGTGTTAAATCCGACTTTTTTATTCCTTCTTTCCTCAATTTTTGAACAACTTTTGCCTCCGTCGCAATCGAGGCGTGATCTGTCCCGGGAACCCAGCAGGCATTGAACCCTTTCATTCTCGCGCGTCTGACCAAAACATCTTGGATAGTATTATTCAACATATGACCCATATGCAAAACCCCAGTAACGTTTGGTGGAGGTATTACGATAGTGTAAGACTTGCGATTATCAGGAACGGATCGAAAGGCATTATTATCCATCCATTTTTGATACCAGGCCTTTTCAACCTGCCCAGGTAAATACTTCGAAGCAATTTTCATATGATACAAAGGTAGACTCTTGAACTTTTTTTGCCATACCTTTCGTTGAGATTACATTTGCTAAATAGATTTAACTAAAACGTAAATAGAAAAATGAGAAACTTCATTGCAACAACCGCTTTGCTACTGGCTTCAGGACTATCTGTCTATGCTCAAGAATCAAATCCCAATTCTGCAGAAATTGCTTTTGACATAGAAACAATTAACTACGGTCAAATAGAAAAAAATGCTGATGGTGCCCGAGAATTTACATTTACAAATACTGGAAAAGAACCATTAATCATTTCTAATTGCGTTGGGTCTTGTGGTTGTACTGTCCCGCAATGGCCAAGAACTCCTATCGCTCCGGGAGCCACTGCTGCAATAAAAGTCAAGTATGACACACGAAGAGTTGGTCGTTTTCAAAAAACTGTAACTGTTCAAAGTAATTCAAAAACACCAACAAAAGTCTTGACTATCAAAGGAAATGTTAAAGATGTTGCAGCCGTTAATACAGCTCCAGTAAACACCTCGAAAGGTTCGTCTAAAATTTCCAAATAAAAACCAATTTATTTGAAATATAAGTTCAATCAAACCCGCTGTATTTTTCAGCGGGTTTTTTATGGAAATAAACATTATGCTAAAAGTATCTGACCGCGCGATATTAATGCCCGAATCCCCGATTCGTAAGCTTGTTCCAATTGCCCAAAGAGCCGAAAATAGTGGAATTCATATTCATTATCTAAATATTGGACAACCTGATATTCCGAGTCCTAAAAAAGCTATGGATTCAATTAGAAATCATGATATAAAAACGCTTTCCTATGCCCCTTCGAATGGTTTTGAAAGTTACAGGGATAAATTATCACAGTATTATTTTAAAAAAAATATCCAGTTATTACCAGAGGATATAATAGTTACTGCAGGTGGATCAGAAGCCTTAGCTTTCGCTATCAACTGTGCCTGTGACCCTGGTGATGAAGTCATTATACCAGAGCCATATTATGCAAATTATCTTGGGTTTGCAGTAGCTACCGGAGTAAATGTAATCCCTATTCGATGCTCAATAAATGAGGACTTCGCCTTACCTGCAAGCGAAATTATATCTTCTTTAATAACAGAAAATACAAAGGCGATAGTACTATGTAATCCAGGAAACCCAACTGGAAGGCTTTATAATGATCAAGAATTAGAACAAATACGTTCTATTTCTTTAAAACATAACCTTTACATTATCAGCGACGAAGTTTATCGTGAGTTCACCTATGATGGTAAAGAACATACATCTATTTTAACATTAAAAGGGATGGATCAACATGGTATTCTCATTGACTCCGTATCTAAAAGGTATAGTCTGTGCGGTGCCAGAATCGGTCTAATCGCGAGTAAAAATGAAAATTTCATGGCAGCAGCTATGAAATTTGCACAAGCTAGATTATCTCCACCAACATTAGCACAAATAGTATCTGAAGCTGCATTAGATACTGAAGATAGATACTTTAAAGAAGTGAAAACAGAATATGAAAAGCGCCGTAATTTCATGGTTGACCGTTTAAATGGTATTCCAGGAGTTAAATGCCCTAAACCATCTGGTGCTTTCTATTGCATCGCAGAATTACCTATTGATGATTCGGATAAGTTTTGTCAATGGATTCTTAAAGAATTCAATTATAAAGGCGAAACAATTATGATGGCACCTGGGACTGGATTTTATTCGGACGGGCGGTTAGGTTTGAATCAAGTTAGACTTGCCTATGTTCTAGATATCGATCATTTAAATAGAGCAATGGATTGCCTGGAAATAGGACTAAAACAATATGGATATAAATAATGCGAATAAAACAAAATGCAAATTTAAAAAAATATAACACCTTTGGCTTAAACTGCATCGCTGAAAGGCTATTTCATCTAGAAAACGAAGTTGACTTAGTAGAATATCATCAACATCAAAACGGTTATGCAAAGCAAAAATTACTTTTTTCTGGAGGAAGTAATCTTCTACTATGCTCTAAAATAAAGGGTACCGTTGCCCGAATTGAATGGGATGGAATTAAGATATTAAGTGAAACAGAACAAGATATTTTAGTTGAAGTTGCAGCAGGACATTCTTGGCATGAATTTGTTCTTTGGGCAATTGAAAATGGATACGGTGGAATTGAAAATCTATCACTTATTCCTGGACATGTTGGAACTGCTCCTATTCAAAATATTGGCGCCTATGGTGTAGAAGTTAAAAGTTCAATTGAGTCACTCCGATTCTATAGATGGGAAACAGGAGAGACTGAAGTATTGAATAATAACGTATGTGAATTTGGGTATAGAACAAGTGTTTTTAAAACAAAATTGAGGAACAAAGGTGTCATATTATCTGTAAATTTTAAACTTACCAAAAACGAGCATAATCTAAATACAAAATACGGTTCAGTAATTGACGAAATAAATAAAATGGGTAAAATTCCATCGATATTAAACATATCAAAAGCCATAATATCCATTAGATCCGCTAAACTTCCAGACCCGAAAAATATTGGAAATTCTGGTAGCTTCTTCAAGAATCCAATAATATCAAAAAATACTCTTATAGACCTCAGAGAAAAGCATAAAAATATCCCCTTTTATGTCCATGAAAATGCGAGCGTAAAGCTTTCAGCTGGCTGGTTAATAGAAATGTCTGGATGGAAAGGTAAATCTCATGGAGATGCTGGAATGCATGACAAGCAGGCTCTAGTTCTTGTTAACCACGGCAATGCAACAGGTGAAGAACTATGGGACTTCGCTAAGGAAGTAAAAGAAGATGTCTACAAGAATTTCAACATTAATCTTGAACCAGAAGTTAATTTAATAGGGCTGGTAAATAATTAATAGAAATGTAATTGAAGGAGATATAATATTAATTAAGTTAGTAAATTTGACGAATGATGCCCATCCTTAAATTAATTTTAGTTGCAGTTGTATTACTTAGCATTGGCTTACTAGGAATGGCTGTAAAAATATGGTCTAAAAAAGACGGAGAGTTTCCTGGCACTTGCGCAAGTAATAGTCCCTACTTAAACCCAGAGGGTGAGAATTGTGCTTTATGTGGTGCAGAACCTAACGAACAGTGTCAAAGCACCTGAGTTTCCATACCACTAAGAGTAGTCCATACTTTAAGATCCCCTTTTTCATCTAAATAAACAAGATAAGCGTCCCACTCATGATTTTGATCGAGCCATAACTTTGACTCGTTTAAGCCCATTGCAACGAATGCAGTTGCCAGGGCATCAGCTTTGGCGCAAGAAGGACCTATTGTCGTCGAGCTAACAACATCTGTTTGGATGGGCCAACCAGTAAATGCATTTATTGTATGACCAAATTTAATTCCAGAAGAAGAATCTACCTTATAGTTTCGATAATTACCGGAAGTCGCTAAAGCTCTATTATTTAGTGGAATTATAACTTGTAACTCATCGTTATTTTCAAGAATTGGTCTTTCAATACCGACTGTGAAATCCTCTCCAGAAGACTTTGTACCAAATGCTCTTATTTCTCCACCAACCTCAACAAATGCTGAAGACACACCTCTGGACTTTAGGGAATCTATGATAATGTCTACCGAGTGTCCTTGAGCCAAACTCATGAAATTCAATTTAACACTTTTCGGCCACGCCCATTTATCAATCGATACAGGCAGCCAATCCTCGTTCCCTACCAATTTCATTAACGACTGAACCTGCAAAGTATCATCGTAATGTAAATACCGATTATTAATCCCAAAACCCCACCCATCAATCATCGGTTCAAGTGTTGGGTCCAATATGCCATTTGTCCGGTACTTCATTTCCATAGCTATTTGACATAGTTCAAATAACTCTGGAGATAAATTAACCGAATCACCTGAATTTAACTTTGAAATTTCCGATTTACTATCCCATGGAGATGCTATTTTATTGTAATGAGATAACCATTTTTTTATATCCTTTTCACTCACAAAGTTATCGTGAAAGCTATGAGAATAAATCGACTTTATTCGAAACGATGTCCCCTGAGCAGAACCTTCGAAAATGTCTTCATGGCTTTTTTCTTGAGAACAACTAGCAAAAAGGAGAAGGAAAAATATCAAAATAAAATCTCGCATCACTTTCTAAATCTATTAATAATTGAGCTAGATTATATATCAGATCAAGATGATTAATTTTTTAATTATCCACCAAAATCATCAAAAGCTACATTTTCGGGTGGAACACCAAAATCATCTACCATCTTTAGAACAGCCGCATTCATCATAGGTGGCCCACAGAAATAGTACTCTATATCCTCCGGAGTTTCATGATCACCAAGATAATTATCTATTAGAGCTTGATGCACAAAACCTGTAAATCCATCTCCAGTATCTTCCATACTATTTTTTGCTTGCCAATTATCTTCGGGTAAAGGCTCAGATAATACCATATGAAATTTAAAGTTCGGAAATTCCTTTTCAATATTTTCAAAGTCATCTGTATAAAACAATTCCCGCCGAGACCTGCCTCCATACCAATAGCTGACTTTTCGACCTGTTTTAAGAGTGTGGAATAGATGAAACAAATGTGAACGCATTGGAGCCATTCCTGCACCACCGCCAATATATATCATTTCTGTATCGGTATCCTTGATATGAAAGTCACCATATGGTCCAGATATTGTAACCTTATCCCCAGCCTTTAAGTCAAATACATATGAAGAACATACTCCAGGATTAACATTCATCCAGCCCCCTTTAGCACGATCCCATGGAGGGGAAGCGATTCGGATATTCAACATAACAATATTACCCTCAGCTGGGTGATTAGCCATTGAGTATGCTCTAAATAAAGGCTCTGGATTATTCATTTTTAAATCCCACAAACCAAACTTATCCCATTCACCCTTAAATTCATCATCTTTTTTACCCAAACGAGGATGAGCAGTAATATCTATATTCTTGAAATCTACACTGACTTCTGGAACATCCACTTGAATATAACCACCAGCTAGGAAATCTAAATTCTCTCCTTCAGGAAGCTTAACTACAAACTCTTTAATGAAAGAGGCAACATTATAGTTTGACACAACTTCACATTCCCATTTTTTGATCCCAAATATTTCATCAGGAACGATAACCTTCATGTCATTTTTAACTTTTACCTGACAACCTAATCTCCAGTCATCCGCAATTTGTTTCCTATTGAAAAAACCTTTTTCTGTTTGAAGTATTTCGCCTCCTCCCTCAGGAATCTGGCATTCACACATTCCACATGTACCTCCACCCCCGCATGCAGATGGGAGAAATATTTTCTGCTCACTCAAAGTAGATAATAAGGTTGAGCCAGACTCAATTTCCACTATATCCCCATTTATATCCAATTTTACAGGACCAGAAGGAGAAAGACGTGCCTTTGCTTGGAGCAAAATAGTTACAAGAGCTAATATTACCAATGTAAAAACAATTACACTCGATAAAACAGCAATAGAATCAGATGATAATGCTAAAAACATAATTATTAAAGAATTATAATTTAATACCCATAAAACTCATGAATGCTATACCCATAAGTCCAGTTATCATAAATGTGATACCCAAGCCCCGTAAAGCCGGTGGGACATGAGAATATTTTAGTCTTTCTCTAATGGCCGCAATTGCCAAAACTGCAAGCAGCCATCCGATTCCTGAACCAAAGCCAAAAGCAGTTGCCTGACCAATTGTTGCATATGCCCGTTCCTGCATGAATAGAGATCCACCTAATATTGAGCAGTTTACAGCAATCAAAGGGAGAAATATACCAAGAGCTGAATACAATGCAGGAGCAAATTTCTCTACTACCATCTCTACAAGCTGAACCATTGCAGCAATAACTGCAATAAACATTATGAAACTTAAGAAGCTCAAATCCACTTCTGCAAATGAAGGATCTAACCACTGTAAAGCTCCTTTATCTAAAATTTTTGTTTGAAGAAGATAATTTACAGGAACCGTTATCGTCAATACAAATGTCACTGCCAATCCTAAGCCCATGCCTGTCTTAACTGTCTTTGACACTGCTAAATATGAACACATGCCAAGAAAGTAAGCAAAAATCATATTATCTATAAAAATGCTCTTGACGAAGATATTTATTAACTCTTGCATAATTTCTATCCGTTAATCTTTTTCAATCAATGAAGGAGTCTTAGATCTTTGCCACCAAATAATAAGAGCTACAACAATTAAAGCCATCGGAGGTAAAAGCATCATACCGTTATTGTGGTATCCTAGTTCATATAATCCCAGTTTTTCAACAACTGGATAATCGTAAAGGGTCCCATTTCCAAGAAGCTCCCTAAAAAAGGAAACAACTATCAAAATCAAGCCATAGGAAGCCCCATTTCCAATACCGTCGAGAAAGGACTTCCAGGGAGAATTGCCCAATGAAAAAGCCTCAATACGCCCCATAATTATACAATTCGTTATTATGAGCCCTACAAAAACTGATAATTGCTTGCTAACATCATAAACGAATGCTTTCAAAACTTGGTCTACTAGAATTACTAAAGTTGCAACAACAACCAATTGAACGATTATTCTTATTCTGTTGGGAATCATATTCCTCATTAGAGAGGTTATTACATTTGCAAGAGCCATTACGACAATTACAGATAAGCTCATTACTATGGCAGGTTTAAGCTTGACAGTAATAGCTAAAGCACTACAAATACCCAAAACTTGAACAGTAATAGGATTATTAACATTCATAGGATCTTTTAATAATCCCCTATTTTTCTTAGAGAATAAGGCTTCTTTAGGTTTGCTCATTTCCATACTTAATTTAATACGACACTTAAAATTGAATCCGCTGGCATTTCGATTTCATCAACTGAAAGGTTTAATAAAAACTCTTTGTACGGAATTAAACAGTCTTCCAACATTGTCTGAACCCCGACAGATGTTATTGTCCCTCCAGAAATACCATCAACCTGCTGGGATCCGTATGCATCGCCCTTTCTCACTTCAATTCCATCTCTTGTCTCTGAGAATAGAACCTTATCGGGAAATTGATCTTGAAAAATAGGTGTTGAAATTTCCGCACCTAATCCTGGTGTTTCCTTTTCATGATCAAAAGAAGCACCCAAAATTGTATTTCCATCACCTTTTAAAGAAACATAACCCCATATTGGTCCCCAAAGTCCTGTTCCTCTCATGGGAATAACATAGAATGTGTTACCGTTTTTTTTGGCTTTAAATAATGGTACTTTACGAGTATTGTTTGACTCCTTTACTGCAGCAGCCATATCTATATCAAAAGCTGTTATCTCTGAAGAAACCACCTTACCATCCTGAATAACTAATTGATCCGTTATATATTCATTAAAAAGCAACTCAGGATCCTCTCCGACAACTCCAATAGAGGACAATATATCTGATTTCTTTTCGAGTTCAATATTTTTATCTTGAAATGGCTTGAGACTCGTCGCCGCAATAGAAAGTAATGAAGCAACAATAATAACCATTGCAATTGCAAATATGTATGTGTAACTATTTGTGTTGATATTCATAATAAAACTACTTTGCACTAATTATTAAACGTTTCAAGCGTTTTTTCACATTACCCTCAACGACATAATGATCAATTAAAGGAGCCATTACATTCATAAATAGAATTGCCAGCATCATTCCTTCAGGATATGCAGGATTGAATACCCGAATCATTATTCCGAGAAAACCTATTAAAAATCCATAGATCCATTTTCCTTTTTCAGTGTGGGATGCTGAAACTGGATCTGTAGCCATGAATACCGTTGAAAATGCCCAACTACCGAATACTAGATGAAAATAAAACGGAATACTAAGAAAGCCTTGTTGCTCTGGAGATATCATATTTGGAGCCACCAAATTGAAAATTAAACTTATCGCAATCGCTCCGAAAAGAGATGATAACATTATTTTCCAAGATCCAATACCAGTAGCAATTAAATAAATTCCTCCCAATAATATTAAAAGAGTACTTGTTTCGCCTATTGATCCTGGTATTATGCCTAGAAACGCATCCCATGCTGAATAGGTTGTTTCTCCAGTGGAAGCATACTGACCAAGAGCTGTTGCTCCTGAAAAACCATCAACAAGGGCTTCACCCTCAACTGTGGTAGTATTTATCCATACTTTATCACCACTCATAAAAGAAGGGTATGCAAAAAAAGCAAAGGCTCTTGCAGTCAATGCAGGGTTTAAAATATTCATTCCAGTTCCACCAAAAACTTCTTTTCCAATTAAAACTGCAAAAATTGTCGAAATAGCAACCATCCACAAAGGCATGTCAACTGGCATAGTCATTGGGATCAAAAGACCAGAAACTAGAAAACCCTCGTTTACTGCATGCTTATTTATGTATGCAAAATAAATTTCAACTCCTAATCCTGCTATGTATGTAACTACTATCATTGGAACAACTTTTATAGCGCCAAAAATGAAGTTATCCACTGTGAAGAATTGCAACCACCCAATTGCATCATTTAAAAGTCCTATGGCCTTATAATGCTGATAACCTGCATTAAACATTCCAAATATAAGAGCAGGAATCAAAGCGAAAATTACAGTGATCATAGTGCGTTTTAAGTCTATTGCATCGCGAACATGAGCTCCACTATTGGCATTGTGATTTGGCACAAACAACATAGTCTCAATTGCATTATACAATGGGTATAACGGTTTGAGCTTCCCAGTAGTTACAGCGGGGCGAGCGGAATCAAGAATATTTTGTAAAAATTTCATCTACTTAAACGCATTAATTCATTTCGGCATAAAGAACATTCAGTCCTTTTCTAACCATTTCTTGCAAAGGTTGTTTAGAAGTACAGATAACTTCGCAAAGAGCAAAGTCTTCTGGAACTATTTCATAAATACCTAATTCTTCCATTTTCTCCAAATCTTCAGCCCAGATAGACTTTAATAATTGATTTGGAAAAATATCAAAAGGGAAAACCTTATCATATTGTCCAGTTACCACAAAAGCCCGCTCTTCCCCATTTAATTTCGTAGTCAAATCATACTTACGGTTTGGAAATAGCCATGAAAAATATGCCTTACTAAATGAGTATTTACTAAAACCAGGCAAGACCCATCCTAGAAAATCTGTATTCTCCCCTTCCGGGATAATTGTAATTTGTTTTGACAGGTAACCTAAATAACCTTCTTTACCAATATTATTTCCGGTTAAAACAGACCCTGATATGAATCGATAATTTCCAGGCTTAACATTTTCATTAAAAAAACCTAACATTGACTGTCCTCCGCGAACATTAAAATATCTTGGTTCTTTCATTCCTGATCCTCCTGCTGCAATTACACGATCAAGATGGTACTCGCCAGAAATAAAAAGTTGTCCGATAATTGCAACATCCTGGGCAGATATAGTCCAAACTATATCACCTTTATTAATTGGGGATATTTTAGAAATGTGAACCGAAGTATTTCCTGAAGGGTGAGGACCAGAAAATCTATGCAGCTCTACACCCCTGGCTTGTGTTAAAATTTTTGATTCTTCATCTAAAGAGATCGATAAAATTGTTCTATTTGAAAGACTATTCAATACTTTAAGTCCGGCAGTAAAAAATTCTTCCTTTCCATTTAAGGAAATAGAAGGTTTCGATGCGAATGGAGATGAAGCCATACCGTTAACAAAAATTGCCTTCGGTGCGTCCATTGGATTTGCGATACATCCATAAGGTCTCATTTGAAGAAGTGACCACGCACCCGAGAGGAGCAATTTACTTATAATTTTTTCTTTTTCAATTGGAAATTCTTTTCCGAAATTGATGTAATCACATTTTTCATCTGGACGAATCACAATGGCATCAAGTCGTCTTTTCGGCCCCCGATCTATAGCCGTTATCTCACCACTAACTGGAGAAGTGATAAGGATTTTATCATTTGATTTGTCATGAAATATGCATTCCCCTGCCTTGACCTTGTCACCAACTTTAACATTTAATTTTGGATTTAATCCGATGAATTCAGACGGTCGCAAAGCGAACGAGTTGGGGAATTCTGAAAAGTTAACTTTATCAGATGGTTTTCCTACCAAGGGCAAATTGAGTCCCTTTCGTATAATATGTGTTGTTTTTGACATGTGCAGTATTAAAAACGCCTCAAAAAAAATTCGAGCCAAAGGTATATATAAGGGTCGGAATTAAGAAGTTTTTCTCAACTTTACTTTGTGTTTAAACTGTATATTTCTCTTTTTGTCGTTTTTTATGTTTCAACGAGCATCTTATGTCAAAGTTTTGGTCCTAAAATTATAATAATTGAAGATTTTCAAAGTGTTGAAATCTATCCAGTTGGAGATCCTCAATCACTTGCAATTATACCGCTCAAAGAAAAAGAAAGACTACATATATCATTCGATGACTTTAGCGCAAATACTCAAGCATTAAATTATACTTGGGTTCATTGTAACAGAAACTGGGAAACCTCAGGCTTAATTTCATCAGAATACCTCGATGGCTTTTTAGAAAGTCAGCTACCGCTAGCTGAATTATGCTTTAATACTTATCAGCCTTACAGTCACATTAAATCAAATCTTCCAGAGGCTAATTGTATGCCACGTATATCAGGAAATTATTACCTGGTTATTTTTGAAGAGGATCCCGAAGACTTTCTTCTCCAATACCCAGTCATAATAGTTGAACAGCTAGCAGAAATTCAAAGCTCAATACACCGGGCGATGAAAATGGAACAAAGAGAGACACATCAAGAGATTGATATTCTTGCAGATTTAACCAATTTATCTGTTCAAAACCCATTTGAAGACATTCAACTAAGTATTGTTCAAAATAGAAATTGGAAGAGTATTAAGTCCATGGCTCCTAGATTTCTGAGAAACGGATATTATGACTTTAACTATAACAATGGCGAAAATACTTTTAATGGTGGTAACGTCTTTCGTTTTGCAGATTCAAAAAATATCCCGGTACCAACACTAAGAATAAGAGGTTTTGAGCTAAAAGAACTCTGGACCGCTACCGTAAGAAATGAGAAGCCTAGAGGAATAGACCCGTTTTTATTTCAAGAAGATGCTCGTGGTGGCTTCAGCATTCGGAAGCAGAACTCAAGCAACCCAGAAATAGAGGCAGACTATGTCGTCTTAGACATTTTTTTAGAGGATATAGAAAATTCTGGACATAGAGAAATTTATGTGATTGGTGATTTCAATCAATATCGCAGCATAGACGACTGCAAGCTTCATTATGACTCTAAAGAAAAGGCTTACAGAGGGTTAATTCGGGTCAAACAAGGGTATCTAGAGTACAGATTAGCAGAAAAAAATCAAAATAAAAACGGAACATTAACATGGGATTTATCTTGGACGGAAGGTAATCATTGGGAATGCCCAAATAATTATACCAGTATTATTTATATGCGTGAATGGGGGAAAAGATATGACCGAGTTATTGCTTGCAAAAAAAAATTTACAAATGGAAGCATAGGCCTGAGTTTAAATTAATCAAAACATTTCAAACTGTGATTACTGATGATCTAGACTTAGCTAAAAATATTCTTAACTCCGGCGGTGTTATTGCTATTCCGACCGAGACAGTTTATGGTCTCGCGGGTAATGCGATGGACACTAATTCTATCGCTTCTATTTTTAGAATTAAGAATAGACCATATTTTAATCCTTTAATTGCGCACATTGGAGAAATTGAACAACTAAAATCTCTTTGCAATACAATTCCAGTAGAGGCACAAAAGTTAATAGATGCTTTTTGGCCTGGACCACTAACGTTAGTTCTTTCCAAAAAAAAATCTGTTCCCAATTTATTAACTTCTGGATTAGACAAAGTAGCAGTCCGAATGCCATCTCATCCCCTGACTTTGAAACTTTTAAAGTCTATAAAATATCCTCTCGCAGCTCCTAGTGCTAATCCATATAAATATGTGTCGCCAACCTCCGCACAACATGTGGAAAGTCAGCTTGGAAGTGCTATTCCATTAATATTAGATGGTGGTCAATGCAAAATCGGATTAGAGTCAACAATTATTGGTTTTGAAGACAATGATGTTGTGATTTATAGATTAGGTGGTTTGGCTATTGAATCAATTGAAGAAGTTCTAAAAAAACCTATTGAAATTAAAACAAAAAGTGAAAGTGATATGCTACCGGGACAAGAAAAAAAACATTACTCCCCAGGTAAAGAAATTGTTCTAATTCCATTTGCTGGAGCATTACCATCATTAGTAAGTCCTGATGTTTTAATCACATGGAAACCACAAGAGTCAAGCTATAAATCAATTAGTCTAGATGGGTCTGATATCTCTGGAGCATCACGTATATTTTCTTTACTAAGAGAACTAGACAATCCTCAAATAGGAAAAATTTTTATTGAACTTGCACCCGAAAAAGGCCTTGGGAAAGCTATTAATGATCGTTTGATGCGCGCCGCATATCCTTTCTAAGCTCAAAATTTTTGCCAAGATAAACGCGACGAACAATAGGGTCTTCAGATAACTCTTTAGCAGTTCCGCTCTTTAGGATTTTCCCTTCAAACATTAAATATGTCCTATCCGTAATAGCTAAAGTTTCTTGAACATTATGATCCGTAATTAAGACTCCAATATTTCTATCTACGAGCTTTGCAACAATTGACTGGATATCTTCAACAGCAATCGGATCAACTCCAGCAAATGGTTCATCTAATAAAATAAACTTTGGATCCGAAGCTAAAGCCCTTGCTATCTCTGTTCTTCTGCGCTCCCCTCCCGAAAGAAGATCACCTCTTGTATTTCTTATTCTTGTTAATGAAAATTCATCAAGAAGAATATCTGTTCTTGACTTAATTTCGTTTTTATTAAGCCCTCGCCACTCCAACACCGCAGCAATATTATCTTCAACTGTCATCTTTCGAAAAACTGATGGATCTTGAGCTAAGTAGCCAATGCCTTTTTGCGCTCTGCGATACATTGGTAATCGAGTTATATTTTCATTGTCGAGTAAAACTTCTCCTTCATCAGGCTTAACCATGCCAACAACTGTATAAAAAGAAGTTGTTTTACCGGCACCATTAGGACCTAATAACCCAACTATTTCCCCTTGATCAACATGGAAACTCACATTATCTACAACCCTTTTTCGACTGTAATCTTTTGAAATTTTAATTACTTCAAGTCTCATTTTATCACCTTATTATTTAATTGGTTGGGCCACACGGCTTATAAATATGCTAGATTCATACAATATAGCTATTGGAATAGAGACAATGATTTGACTAAATATATCCGGTGGTGTAATAATAGAAGAAACTACTAAAATTCCAACCCAAGCATGTTTTCTATACATTTTCATACCATCAGGCGTAACAATTCCTGCGCGGGATAAAAAATAAACTACAATGGGCAATTCAAATAAAAAACCGCAAGCCAAAATTATACTTGCGATCGTCGCTAAGTAGGATGACATCTCGATAAGGTTTATAATCTGATCAGATACCACATAGTTAGATAAAAATTGAATACTTAAAGGAACAATTAAAAAATATCCAAAAGCAGCTCCCAAAAAGAAAAGGAAAGATGAAATACTTATGAAAGCAACGGATTTTTGTCTTTCAACAAATGTCAACCCAGGCGAAACAAACATCCACAACTCTTTTAAAACAAATGGGATAGCTAAAACTAAACCTGTCATTAATGATAAAGAAATATGAAGCGAAAATTGGCCTGCCATCTTACTATTTAGCAATTCAATATTGATTTTATCGACGCATAAATTTGAAATGTTCCAAATTTCAGAAAGTTGACAAAGCGCACGGTATGTAATAAAATCTAATGATTTAGGAGCAAGAAGCAAACCATCAAATAGAATTTCTCTAAAGGCAAAAGCTAATACAGCAGCTATGAGCACAGCTATAGAAGCCCGCATTAAATGTTTACGCAGTGCTGCTAGATGATTTAAAAAAGACATTGAATTTCCTTCTAACATGATATGCAAAAGTAGTTTATAGCGTAACTTCATAAATTCTATTTCATCAAAAAAAGATGAGTCAAAAAATAAAAAACGAAAGCAAAGCCTTATTGAAGACTTTCTTTGGCTTTGATGAATTCAAAGGCAACCAAGCAGATTCAATAGATTCTATACTTAATGGTAATAATACATTTGTTAGAATGCCTACAGGTGGTGGCAAATCATTATGCTATCAACTTCCAGCAATTCAAATGGAGGGAATTGCAATAGTAATATCTCCTTTAATAGCATTGATGAAAAACCAGGTGGATTCGATAAGGAATTTCGCCACCAGTGACTCTATAGCCCATGTTTGGAACTCCTCTCTAACCAAAAGAGAAATGGTAGCTGTCCGCAAAGATCTCTCATTAGGAGAGACAAAACTTTTGTATATGGCTCCAGAATCTCTTAACAGATCTGAAAATATTAAGTTTTTAAAAGATCTTAAAATATCATTTTACGCTATCGATGAAGCCCACTGTATTTCAGAATGGGGTCATGATTTTCGTCCTGATTACCGACAGCTCAGGAAAGCAATTAATAGCATAGAGAATAGACCAATCATGGCATTGACTGCAACAGCAACCGAAAAAGTTGTTTCCGATATTCAAAAAAGCCTTGAAATGAAACAGGTAAATGTCTTTTCAACTTCATTTAATCGTCCAAATTTATTCTACCAGATTAACCTCAAGAATGAAGTCGAAAAAGACATCATCAAATTGCTCAAAAAGCATAATGGTAAATCTGCAATTATATATTGCCTTAGTAGAAAAAAAGTTGAAGAAATTACTCAAGTTCTTCAGCTTAATGATATTCGAGCTCTACCCTATCATGCAGGGCTTGACAACAATACAAGATCCAAACATCAAGATGCTTTTTTAAATGAAGATATCCATGTTATCGTTGCCACCATTGCCTTTGGCATGGGAATAGATAAACCAGACGTTAGACTCGTGCTTCATCATGACATCCCAAAAAGTATAGAAAGTTACTACCAAGAAACAGGGCGAGCAGGGAGAGATGGAGGAGAAGGCATTTGTGTTACATACTATTCAGAAAAAGATATTCAGAAATTAGACAAATTTCTTAGTAAAAAGGCTGTTTCTGAACAAGAGATAGGTCGACAACTACTTCAAGAATCAAAAGGATATGCCTTATCCTCAACATGCAGACGGGAGTATATTCTTCATTATTTCGGAGAAGAGTTTCAAGATGAAAATTGCGGATGCTGTGATAACTGTATAAGGAATTCCAAAAGAATAAACTCTTCGGAGGAAGTCAAATTATCACTTAACGTTATAAAAGAGGGAAAAAATAATTTCAGATCTGAACAAGTCGTAAATGTTTTAATTGGAAATGAAACTTCTGTGCTTAAAACCTTTGGTGCCTCTAAATTGCCACAATGGAGTTTAGGAAAAAATAAGACATCTGAATATTGGTCAGATTTAATTCGTCAAATTTCATTAAAGTATCTAATCAAAAAAGACATAGAGCGCTATGGGATTTTAAGTATTACTGAAAAAGGTGAAAAATTTTTAAATGAACACTCGGAATTTCATGCAAAGCCTTATCGTGAAGTATCTGAAAATACAAACTCCACCGATAAAAAAAAACAAACTAACTCTGTTTTAGATCCTGAGCTTTACAAAAAGTTACAATCAGTAAATAGGACTCTTGCAAAGGAGAGAAGCATACCCCCTTACGCAATGTTTTCTGAAATATCCTTAAGAGAAATAGCTAGCTCCTATCCATTTACTCAAGATGAATTAATGATAATATCTGGAGTTGGAGAGGGTAAAGCAAAAAGATTCGGCACTAGTATTTTGGAGGTAATTAAGGTTCATTGTGATGAAAATAATATTGAGAGACTTGAAGACGTTACAATTCGAAGTGCAGTTCAAAAAGGATCTCTCAAAATATATATCATTCAATCTATTGATAGGCTGCTTTCACTTGAAGAAATGGCAAAGAATAAGGGTGTTTCTCAAAATGAACTACTTGAAGAAATGGAGCGTATTATTGAAAATGGAACACGGCTAGCACTTGATCATATAATAGAAGAAATAATTGATGACGATGACTCAATTGATGAAATACTTGAGTACTTTTCAGAAGAGTCGAAATCAGGAGATATAAATGAGGCACTAACTTATTTTGAAGACACTTATAATGAAGAAGAGCTTCGCTTAGTTAGGCTAAAGTTTTTATGCTCTGTTCTTTAAATCAATTCTTATAAATCAATTTTAATTCATTTGGGATTTCTGCAGAACCTACATGTATAAAGGCTATACTTTTCGAATAGTTTAATATTTGTTGAATTGTTTTTTCTGAAGGTTGGCTTGAGTATCCTAAACCTTGTGTAAATTCATCCATAGGCATTGTTAATTGAAAAATTAACGCGCTTACTTCTGAATTATTATAGATTGATCTGTAATGTTTTGCGCAAGTTCATAATTGCATACCTCATTCTGCCAAGAGCGGTATTTATTCCTACACCTGTCTCATCGGCAATATCTTTGAAGCTCAAACCAGATGTCATTCTCAACTTTATTACTTCTTGTTGATCTAGTGGCAATTGCTCAACTGCAAGTTTAATGTCCATATACCATTGATCCTGAAGCTCCTTTTCTTCATAATTAAGGGTTTCATCCGTTATACCCAGTATAGAATCATGACAGTCATCTATCCCCATAAGTTTAGACCGCTTTTGTTTTCTGAAATGATCCATAACAGCATTCCGTGCAACCCTATGAATCCAACCAGAAAATTTCCCTAACTCTTTATATTCATTAGCCTTTGAAACTCGAATGAACTTAATCCAAACCTCTTGCAAAATATCATTAGATAGTTCCTCGTCACGTACTTTCTGTAAAATTAAATTGAAAACGGAAGTAGAATATCTATTGACCAGTATTTTAAGGGCGACCTCATCGCCATTTGAGTATTGCGCAACCAATTCGGCATCGCTTTTACCTACATTATTCATAAACCAGAAATGTTTAAAAAGTTGAGTAGGGTTTATATCAAATGGCAGTTTTTTTTTTGTTTTTACGAATTTACCATTTTTTCTTTGAAAACAAAGGGTATTTTTGCATTTCAAAGTATGAAAAAATTAGACTACTTAAGTATTGAAGGCGCTAAAGTCAATAACTTAAAGAACATTAATGTAGAGTTTCCACATGGTCACTTAGTAGTTATTACTGGTGTAAGTGGTAGTGGAAAATCATCATTAGCATTTGACACATTATACGCCGAGGGCCAAAGAAGATATGTTGAGTCGTTGTCCTCATATGCACGTCAATTCCTAGGAAAGCTAGATAAACCTGAAGTAGACAATATTAAAGGGCTTGCCCCAGCAATTGCTATCCAGCAAAAAGTAATATCAAGAAATCCAAGATCCACATTAGCTACGGTAACAGAAATTCATGATTATTTAAAGGTTTTATTTGCCCGTATTGGTAAAACCTATTCTCCAATCTCAGGAAACGAGGTAAGACGTCATCAAAATATAGATGTTCTTAAAAAGATCAAGGAAAAAAAGGATTCTGTAGTTCTGATTATTAGTCCACTTGATTTCAATGATCGCTCTAAAAGTGAAATGTCATCCTTGTTAAGCCAGCAAGGATATTCGAGAGTAATTGATGCATTAGGAAATATTCACCGCATCGAAAAAATACCAGACTCGGTAAAAAGTTTCTCTCTTGTCGTTGATAGACTTCATATAAGTAACCTTGATGAAGAGACATTGAATCGAGCCAATGACTCTATTCAGACAGCTTTTTTTGAAGGTAAAGGAGAATTAATACTTAGATGGGAAAATAATCTCGAAGAAATATTTTCGAATCAATTTAGTTTAGATGGAATCGATTTCGAGGAACCTTCTCCATCGTTATTCACATTTAACACTCCACAAGGTGCTTGTCCAAAATGTGAAGGCTTTGGCTCAACGATAGGTATTGATAAAGATTTAGTAATTCCAAATAAAACACTTAGCATATATGATAATGCAATAGCTCCTTGGAGAGGTGAAAAACTTTCAAAATGGAAAAACCAATTAATTCTTGGTGCAGAACCTGCAAATATTCCCATTCATAAACCTATCAACCTTTTAACACCAGATCAAAAAGATCTTATATGGAATGGATGTAAGCATTTTAAAGGTATTAATGATTTTTTCAATTATGTTGAAAGCAAAATTTATAAAATTCAATTTAGGGTTCTCCAAGCCAGATATAGAGGAAAGACAATTTGCTCAGGATGCCAGGGAAAGAGACTCAGGAAAGAAGCTGGTTATGTAAAAATTAATGAGTCCTCGATTACAGAAATATTGTCATGGCCTATATCTAAAGCGATAGTTTGGTTCGAAAAACTAGAATTAAAAGGCAATGACATAAAAATTGCGGAAAGATTGATTTTAGAGATAAAAAATCGGCTTAATGTACTAGAAAAAGTTGGACTTCATTACTTAACCTTAGAGCGTCCGTCTGCTACTTTATCTGGTGGGGAATCCCAGCGAATACATCTTGCAAAAAGCCTAGGTTCATCCTTAGTCGGATCCATCTATATTTTAGATGAGCCAAGTATTGGACTTCACCCCAGAGATGCTGAGAAGCTTCTTGAAGTGCTATTTCAACTTCGAGATATGGGCAATACTGTGGTAGTCGTTGAACATGATTCTCTTTTCATGAGATCTGCTGACACTTTAATTGATATAGGACCAAAAGCCGGTTCTAATGGGGGCAATGTGATTTATTCAGGACCCGGAAATGACATAGATTCTCAAAATAGTTTAACTGCTCTATACCTTAAGGGAGAAAAAAAAGTGTCACGGGTTCAATTAAAAATAAAAAATGCAAAAACCATTGGAATTCGTGGAGCTGTTCTTAATAATTTAAAAAAAGTTGATATAGATATTCCTCTAGGTTATCTATCCGTCGTTTGCGGAGTTAGTGGAAGTGGCAAAACTTCTTTAATTCGAAATGTCTTAGTACCTGCTCTTCAAAAGAATTTAGGCGATTCAAATATGAAATCAGATTTGTATTCATCTTTAGTTGGAGATATATTTTTAGTTAATTCAGTAGAAATTGTAGATCAAAATCCCATGGGGAAGTCATCCAGATCTAACCCTGCAACCTATTTAAAGATTTACGATGATATACGTTCCGCATTTGCAACAACAAAAAGCGCTCAGATTCGGAGCTTGACAGCCAAGCACTTTTCTTTTAATACAGAGGGTGGACGTTGCGACATTTGCAAAGGAGATGGATTTGTTACCATCGAAATGCAATTTATGGCAGATGTTCACTTAAAATGTGAACATTGCGATGGGAACAGATTTCAAGATGATATTCTTGGAGTTGAAATCAAAGGGAAGAATATTGCAGATGTCTTGCGTATGACAGTTGATGAAGCCTTTATTTTCTTTAAGAGCTCTGAACTATCAAAAATTTCGATGAAACTTCAGCCACTCATTGATGTTGGGTTAGGCTATTTACAGTTGGGGCAAACAAGTTCCACTTTATCTGGAGGAGAAGGTCAGAGAGTTAAACTTGCATATTATCTGTCAAAAGGGAACTCAATTGACCCAATTTTCTTCGTTTTTGATGAACCAACTACTGGACTTCATTTCGATGATATTCAAAAACTCCTTGACTCTTTTAACGCCTTAATTGCCTTAGGGCATACTGTTTTAGTTATTGAACATCATACGGATGTTATATCTAACGCAGATTGGATAATTGAATTAGGTCCTGAAGGAGGGGAAGATGGCGGATATTTAATTTTTCAAGGTGAACTTGAAAAATTTCGTCATGTAACTAAATCACCAACATCCATGTTTATTCAAAATATGTAGAAGCAATATTTATAAATTTATTGACTTTTAGGCAATCTTCGCTGTCTTAAAACCTCGTATAACATAACAGCACCAGCAACACTAACATTCAATGAGTCGACAATCCCATTCATTGGAATTTTCAATTTTTGGAGATCATTATTCTTCCAACTTTCTCCTAACCCTTGATCTTCCGAACCAAGAACAATGGCACAAGGCCCATCAAGGTCTATATCAAAGGAAAAGTCTTTACCATTTGGGTCCATTAAGTAAGATTTTAAATTATTATTACTTAAAAAATTTTGGACATCAGAAGTATTTGATTCAAACCAAGGAGTATTAAAAATCCCACCTAAACTATTTCTTATTGAATGTGAACTTAATGGATCACATTTTAAAGACGAGAAAACTACTGCATCAACAGCTACAGCATTTGCTGTTCGCATTAAAGCGCCAATATTACCGGGTTTTTCAATACCATCTAAAATTAAAATGAAAGGGTTTCCCGATAATTTCAGATCAGCTAAACCTTTGTTTGGCCTTGAAAAAACAGCTAACGATCTAACCGTGCCGCGACGAATTACAAGCTTTGCAAATACTTCCTTTGAACACATTATAGGATTATTTACTTTGAAAGCCTTAATCAATTCAGATTCTTCAGAAATAAATAAATCTTTCAAATCATACCCAGATCGAATAGCACGAGATATTTCCCTTTCTCCTTCTACCAAAAAAATCTGGTCTCTTTTTCGCATTGCAGGTTTGTTTAACCAATGAACAAGTTTTTTGATTCTTTCATTTTGCAAGCTCTCAATATAAATCACCCCCCTATCCTTTTTGATTTTAATCCTAAATTAATTAGGTATAACTCGCACTTATCTCTAACATCCCCTTGCAAAAGCAATATAATCCCATTCAAACTACCACCGACTCCACATGAGGATTTTAATTCTTTTGCCAAAGAAATCAAACCATCTCCTTCCACATTAGTAAAGTCCAACAAAGTAACCATTTTACCTGCACGACCCTTCTTTTCAAAATAAATCTCTACCAAGCCTTTTAAAGAAATTTCAGCTTTATCAATATTGCTTTGATCTTTATCTAAATCAACATTTAAGTCATTGTTAACAGTGCCTAATGCATTAGCTAATGCATCAGAAAAAGGATTATCCGGTTGAGATCCTGATTTGAAATTATTACTTTTTCTCATTTATTGTTCTTTCATAAAGTTGAAGGTACGTGTCGCTTATTTCTGCCATAGAAAAAGATTCTGCTTTTAATCTGGATGATTTAGAGAATTTGGACATTTTATTATCATCCAACAAAAGTTTTAGGGCACTACCTGCCATTGCCTCGACATCACCAACTTCTTCAAGATACCCATTAATTCCATGATCAATAACTTCTTCAAGTCCTCCAACTCTCGATGCTATAACTGGAACATATGAAGCCATTGCCTCTAATGCTGACAAACCAAAACTCTCAGTCTCGGAAGGCAATAAAAAAATATCAGAAATACCCAGCATAGACTTAATGTCATACGTTTTACCACGAAAATAAACTTTCTTCTTTAGACCTAAACTTTGAACCAATTCCTCAGCCGCTGCCCTATCTGGACCATCTCCAACCATAATCAAGACAGACTCTTTCTTATCATGAACTTTTTTAAAAACTTTAATAACGTCTAAAATTCTTTTTACTGGACGAAAATTACTCACGTGACATAAAATAGCTTCATTTTCAGAAGCGAAAGACCGCCTAGAAACCTTTGATTGCCGACCATATCCAGATAAATTAACGAAATTCGGAATAACTTGAATCGGTTTCTTTATTTTAAAAAGTTCTTGTGTTTGCTGTTTCAAACTTTGGCTAACTGCTGTAACTTTTGAACTATGATTAATCGAAAAACAAACAGCTGGCTTGTATGCTGGATTTTTTCCGACTAATGTTATATCCGTTCCATGTAGTGTGGTAATTACAGGAATAGAAAAACCCTGATCTTTAAGTATTTCGCCAGCCATAAACGCGGCATAGGCATGAGGTATTGCATAATGAACATGTAAAACATCTAATCTCTCGCGACGAACAGTTTCAACAATTGTACTTGACAAAGCCAGCTCATATGGTTGATAGTGAAAAAGAGGGTATGGGTCTACGACAACTTCATGAAAATTTATATTTTCATTGTAAGGGTCAAGTCGAACAGGTAAAGAGTGACTAATGACATGAATTTCATGACCCTTCCTACCTAAATAATTCCCCAGTTCTGTTGCCATTACTCCTGATCCCCCATAAGTCGGGTGGCAAACAATACCAATTTTCATTCTATTTATTTTTTAAATAGTTCATTATTAATATATCTTTTTCGAGATTCTTCTTTTCCATTCACGTCGAAATAAATTACGTCACCATGAATCCTACCATTTTCATACGGATAAATTGCCGCTTTAACTGAATTATCATGATACCAGATCGATATTCCATGTTTTACATTTAATGACCAGATTGTCCTCTTTTGAATAACTCCAGTTCGATAATAAACAAGCTCTTCACCATGTAATCTTCCATTAAACCAACTTGTGCTTGCTATTTTTTTTCCAGCCTGATCAAAAGTTAATTCTAGGCCATTTCTCAGACCTTTTGACCATTGATTATGTATCATTAACTGCCCTGATGAATGAAACTCCCATGATGGGCCATTTAATAAGCCAAATTGAAATAATTGTATTCTTTGCGGTTTTCCATTAGCAAAATAATTTACAAAAGTTGAATCTATTGAGGAGCTGTATTCATTCTTATTTATTTGACCGTTAAGAGCAAAAGAGCTAATAATAGAACTAAAGAATAGAATCTTGAATGACCTGTTGAATTCTAGTCCGTATATCAAGTTCATATATATTTTTATTTTCGGCATTAGGGAATATTCGATTCGACAGAAATACTAATATAATTCCAGACTCAGGATCTGCCCATGCAAAAGTACCTGTAAATCCAGTATGTCCGAAACTATTATGACTTACACACCCGCAGGTAGGTCCATCACCCTCCTTTTGAGGACGATCAAAACCTAGCCCTCTCCTATTTCCAGTCTCGCATGAATAGCACGCAACAAAACGTTTCAATGTTTTAGAATCTAAATATTTATAGCCATTAAAATTACCACCATTCAAATAGAGTTGCATTATTTGACCAACACTGTAAGCATTGGAAAATAGACCCGCATGACCGGCAACTCCTCCAAGTAACGCAGCACCCTGATCATGCACCGTTCCTCGGATTTGTTGCTTACGAAAGACCAGATCATTTTCGGTAGGAGCAATATCAACAGATTTATAACCATTTATTAGAGGGTTAAACATCATGGATAAACCCATTGGCTTGTACCATTGAGAATGCACAATTTCATCTAATCCTAATTTTTGTTGCTGCTCAATAAATCTTTGAAAAAGGTAGTAGCCAAGATCTGAGTATTTATATGTTAAATCTCCTAATTCAACAGATGATATAGATTTATAAATACTATCTCTAATAAGACTAGAACCATATATTTTTGGTGCAATAAAGATGTTGAATTCATCAGTTCTAATAGACCTGAAATATTGATTGTCAAGAGAACCATCGTTCCAAATAAATTTTTGATAAAACGGTATCCATCCTGGCAAACCTGATTGATGAGCTAGGATATCTTTAACTTTAAGAGAATCAATAGAGCTACCTGTGAATTCTGGTAATAATTTGGAAATAGGGCTATCTAAAAAATCTTCACCACCAAACCTCTCATAATATTGCATCAGCAATGGCATGGATGTCAATATTTTAGTTAGACTAGCAACGTCATAAAGATGCTGTGTTTTTGCCTCGGTAAAACCATCTAATGTTCCCCATGCCGAATCTAATAGAACCTTACCATACCTGGAAAGAAAAATTTGACATCCTGGAAAAGCATTCGCATTTATACCTTCATTAACTATTGAGTCGATTGAATCTACTACATCAGGCTGCATGCCTATTGAGGCAAATGTGTGTCTGCTTTTTTCAGGATTAAGATTAATTCCAGAAACTGGAATATATCCTGGAAAACCTTTCTTAGATCCACTCAGAATCACTCTTTTTATTGTTCTCAAAGCATCATTTTCTCCTTCATAACCAATAATAATCGCATCAAAAAGTTTTGTTAATCGCTTCGCATAATTCAGTGGGTTTGAACTTTGAATCAATCCATAAGGATTTGCCATTTGAATAAGTCCTATCTTAAACCCTCTAGATTTTAACTCTTCAGCATCTTTTAACAAATTCATGGAAATATTCCCACTCCTCCATGGATTGCTAGTTTTTTCGATATTTAAAAACCAAATCGTACCAATTCCATCTATTTGAACTGCACCCATTTCATGATCGGGGAAAATATCTTTAGACTCTGGAAGGTTGTTTGAATTTTTATAATACGTTTTAAAATAAATTTTTGAATCACTGTTTGAATCTAGTAATCCAAAATTATCGTACACCAAGGTATTTGCACTTGAATAAATCTCATTTGAAAGCTTTTTCCTTTCTGCTTTAATCCTTGATAAGTCTTCATTATTAATTTTATCATGATCACTTAGTGAATACTTGGACTTTGACTCAAGTATTCTCATAACGTGATCTTCTATTTCCTCTCGACTAAGACGCCCGCTCTTCACAGCATTTACAATGGCAGCGATCGCAGATTTAGGATCTGAAACAAAAAGTAAAACATCATTACCTGCCTCAATTGCTCTTACTTCAATTTCTCCCGGGGCCATATTTTGAGATATACTTTTCATATTCAACGCATCAGTAAAAATTAGCCCTTTAAAATTCAAGCTATCTCTCAACCAATGGGTAACTATCGGTCTTGACAGTGATGCTGGTGTCCTAGTTGAATCAAGAGCTGGAATATTCAAGTGAGCGACCATAATTGCGTCTACACCTGAATGTATAGCATTTACAAAAGGAGCCATTTCTCGACTTCTAAACGTCTGAAGGTCATGGCTCAATGTTGGTAATGTCTTGTGACTATCTGTTTCAGTATCTCCATGGCCAGGGAAATGCTTTGCACATGCCATCACCCCCTGACTCTGAATCCCCCAAATTTGCTGTGCAGATAAATTATTAACATTTGATAAATCAGACCCTAATGAACGTTGTCCTATAATCGGGTTTTTTGGGTTTGTATTTAAATCGACCACGGGACTGAAATTTATATTAATTCCAAGATACCTAGACTCGGCTCCTAAGGACTTACCATATTGATTCGCCAATTTATTATTTCTTGTTGCACTTAGAGTCAAGGGCCATGGAAGACGATCTAATGAATCTAAGCGCATAGATGCTCCCCATTCAGCATCTTGAGCCATTAGTAGATTCAATCCATTATTTTTTTGAGAAATACCTTGAAGTTCTCTAATCATATTCCGTTGTCTGTTTGGTGAGCCCTGCATCCAAATCAAACCTCCGATTTGCCCTTTATTAGTCCATTTTTTCAACATAGAAAAATGATTGTCACCCCTGTTACTATATGCCGAAACCATGATCATCTGACCGCACAACTTATCTAAAGGCATCGATTTTACCCTTAAAGAAAGTGATGTTTCATATTTATCATTCACATTAGTATCGGCCACTAAAGGTGATGAGCAAACAAAAGCATAAAGAAGAATTGATGTTAATAGTATATTGCGCAGCATACTGGAAATGTACCCCAAAAAAGGCTTTACCTTTGATCTTTAATGGGACTATTTTTCTCTTTTTCTAAACAACGCAAACCAAGGGGGTTTCAATTGCAACATCGTTATTATGATGAAAGAAAATTGCGCTTACAAAAAATAGAAAATAAAAACGTTGGGAATAATGATCAAAGGCGCAATAAAATTCGACAGGCCTGGAGTGAAAAAAGAAAAAATGTGAAGTATGAAAAAAATAAGAGATTATTAATTATCCTAGCTGCAATAATTATCTTGTGGTTAGTATTTAAACTACTACCAGCCATCATTGTTAAATATGCTGTTGGTTATAGCTAGAGTATTCTACAATGATGAATGCAACATTTGAAATACTTCACAACTAAATTCATGAAAAAAATCTTAATACTCCCCGAAAATGTAGCCAACCAAATTGCTGCAGGAGAAGTAGTACAGAGGCCCGCGTCTGTTGTCAAAGAGTTAATGGAAAACGCTATAGACTCTGGAGCTTCAGAGATAAAAGTGAACATAGTAAATGCAGGAAAGACGAGTATTCAAATTATAGACAATGGTCATGGAATTGAAAAAGATCAACTAAAACTAGCTTTCATTCGGCACGCCACTTCCAAATTAAATAATGCAGATGATCTATTTACTTTAATTACAATGGGGTTCAGAGGAGAAGCTCTGGCCTCTATTTGTGCAATTTCCCAGGTTAATTTAAAAAGTAGAACTAACTATTCTGAAGAGACGTATCAAATCACTTTAGATGAAAATAAAGAGGGAGAAATCACAAATAGTGTTGGTACCGTTGGCACTACAATCACCGTGAAAAATTTATTTTATAATGTTCCAGCTCGAAGGCAATTCTTAAAATCTGAACCCATAGAATTTAAATACATTAGTGAAGCATTCACAAGGATTGCAATTGCTAATCCCAAAATTAAATTTATTCTCAAGCACAATAATAAAGAAGAAGCCCAATTTGAACCCGAAAACTTAAGACAAAGAATTTCACATGTCCTAGGAAAAAGAATAAACGAAAACCTCGTTCCAGTTGAAGAGTCAACTGAGGTGGTGTCTATAGACGGTTTTGTTTTGAGACCAAACAATGCCAAAAAATCAAAAGGAAATCAATACTTATATGTTAACAATCGCCCAATAAAAAGCAACTATCTCCACAAATCAATTATTGAAGCTTTTGAAGGTTTAGTTGCCCCAAATATGCATCCACTATATGTGTTAAAATTGAGAGTACCAGAGGATAGAGTTGATGTTAATGTTCACCCTGCAAAAACTGAAGTTCAATTTGAAGATGAGCGAACCATATACAAGATTCTTTGCTCGGCAGTTAAACGCTCTCTTGGGATTCATCAAATTTCTCCCCCTATAGATTTCGAAAATAATCTTGATCAACATATATCACTTCAGAGTAGCAAAGCACTTTCAACTCCCAAAATAAAGGTTAATTCAGACTTTAATCCTTTCAACTTTGAAACTCAAAAAGCTAAAACCTCAACAGAAATTTTTTTTCAGTCAAATGATAAATCTGAACAAAAACCTATCGAGTTTTCTAGCTCATGGGACGAAAGTGAGTCTAATTCTAATTCAAGTAAATCCTCCTTCTTTTTACCTCCTAACTATATCGTGACCAGTCTAAAAAGCAGCCTAGTCATCATAAATATAAAAAGAGCTAAAAAACGTATTTTATTTGATCAACTATTTTCCGCTTTAACTGGTGATAGTCAATTAAGTGGACAATCCTGGGTATTCTCTGAAAAAATTGACTTTAATCATAATAGCAATATTGAGATATGGGATATGCAATTAAAAAAAATGGGCTTTCACTGGAATAAACAAGAAAGTCAGTTTGTATTCACCGCAGGACCATTATTTTTAAATCAATCTGAATCTATCAGCTGGCTAGAAACAATTATTCAACAAGACCCTAATGATGACATTTACAAAGATTTAGCGCTCTCTTGGCTTTCAAACTCTAAGAATAAATATTCAGCTATGATCGATTCTAATATCACTGATATTGTTGATACTCTTTTTCAATGTAAAAACCCATGGACAGATCCTTATAATAAACCTGTCACTCGAATTTTAGACTCAAAAACATTATCAGCACAATTTAATTAATATGAACTTTAGACCTCAATCATTTTCCTTCTTACCGCCGATAATTAAGAATCTTCTTATAATTAATGGACTAGCATTTTTTGCTGCTATTATATTTCAAAGAATGGGCATTAATTTGTTAGCATTATTAGGCTTATATATTCCCCAATCAGATTTATTTCAACCTTATCAACTAGTTACACATTTATTCTTTCATGATATTTCTGGTTTTAATCATATTCTAGGTAATATGTTCGCACTTTGGATGTTTGGAACTCCGCTGGAAAACCTTTGGGGATCAAGACGCTTTCTGATATTTTATTTCATAACTGGATTTGGTGCGGCTGCCATACATCTTAGTGTAAATATTTTCGAATATTATAATTACATAAATTCTTACAATATTTCAGGTATTGATAGCTTTGCACTAAACGCTCAAAGATTGCTTTGGACGCCTACCGTCGGGGCTTCAGGTGCTGTTTTTGGGTTGCTCTTAGGCTATGGGATGACTTACCCAAACCAAAGGATATATTTATATTTTTTGATGCCGATAAAAGCTAAATATTTCGTAGCATTTTATGGCTTATTTGAATTGTTTAGTGGTATCGCAAGGAGCGATAGCAATATTGCTCATTTTGCTCATATTGGAGGTATGATTTTCGGATTCGTACTAATCAAATATTGGAAAGGAAAACAAAGACATTTTTAAAAATGATAGAGCAATTACGAGGTTGGCTAAAAGAATCTATTATAAATAAATGGATTGGAATACTAACTCTTTGCTATACCATCCAAAGCCTTCTAGAAGTTCTGGGTTGGTCTTTAAACATACCATTTGAACAAGGAATTCTTAACCTATTTGGCTTAAAGAATGAACTAAGTTGGAAAATCCATAGTCTATTTACTTACGGACTTATTCATAATGGGTTTTTTCATTTCATTTTTAACATTTTGACTCTTTATTTTTCTGCTCAAATACTTCAAACATTTTGGCGACCTAATCAAGTGATTCATCTTTTCATATTTGGGATAATATCCGGTGGTATACATTTTATGACGGGCACAATGCTGATTGGTGATTCTGGCATTGTAGTTGGCGCATCCGCTGGAGTATTTGCCCTTCTATTTGCTGCAACACGATATTCACCAAACATGCCAGTATATATATTTGGCTTCTTTCGAATACCACTATGGATAATTTCTTCAAGCTTACTTCTTTTATCAATAGCAGGACTTAATGGCTCCAATTCTGGAGGAGAATGGGCTCATATTGGTGGAGGGATTTTAGGATTATTGCTAGCAAAAAGACCAGATTTTTTATATAATTTAAATTTTAGTGTTATATCAATTTTTAAAACGAAATCAAAAATTTATATTGATCGCAATGCCCCGGAAAATATGAATGATCGGGCCAAGCACCTGAATATGATTCTTGATAAGATAGGCAAAGTAGGATATGAAAAACTCAATGCAAAAGAAAAAATATTCTTAAAAAAGTATAGTGAGAAGTAAATCCTTGAAAAATATGCTGTGGAATATTTGGCTTCTACCACATTGGATTATTCTTCCGTTTACTGTATTATCTACTTTAGGATTTTATTTTTCGCCAAATCCCATTCCATTCATATCGCCATTTGCGCTAGCATTTCCTGTTTTTTTTATTTGGCATTTATTATGGACTCTTATTTCAGTTTTAAGACTGAGGTCTGCGTCCATATTTGGCATTATCCTGATAGCTTTAATATACCCCCAGGCTAAAGGAATAATGAGTTATAATAATACCGAAAAAAAGGAAAATAAAGTGTTTAAAATAGCCAGTTGGAATGTTCATCACTGGAAAAATATTAATTGGAGTGACATTGAGCTTACAGAAACTAAAATGGGTAATTGGATTTTAAGTAATAACCCTGACATATTATGCATTCAAGAAAATAATGATACAAAAGCTTCAAAAATTCTAAGAAATAGTTTTCCACATCATATAACGGGAAAATACCAAATGCTATGTATTTATTCAAAGTATCCGATTTTACAATGGGATTTTGAAACTTATTCATCTGGATATCCTGGTCATAAAGGTTTTATATGGGCAGATGTGGAAATCAGTGACCCAGACGGTAATATTGATACCTTAAGAATAACAAATATTCATCTAGTCACAACAACTTTTGACAAAAAAGAGGCTTTAAGCACAAATAAAAAATTAGATGTTTTAAAATCTATTTATAAAAGCTTCACAAGCCTTACAAAAACTGCAAAAAAAAGAAGTCAGCAACTTGATCAAATAATAGAATGGGAAAAACATTCTAAACATCCAGTTTTTATTTCTGGAGATTTTAATGAAGTTCCAACATCTAATGCTTATTTCAAAATGACTCAAAATATGAAAGATGCATTTTCAATAGCCGGCAAGGGACTGGGATCAACATATACAAACCTTTGGAGATTTCCACTCAGAATTGACTGGATCATATGCCCTAACGAAATTGATGTTCAATCAGCAGAAATATTAGATCAGACATGGAGTGACCACAACCCTATCATGATTGAGATTAGCCCTTTTAAATAAGCAATTAATTGAATAACTTTCTGGTGCGCCGCAAATCGAGCCAGTTCATAGGATGAGTAGGCAATCCCCTCCATTCTTTCTTAAGAACCCGTATACTTTCGTCATAAATCAATGGTATTAGTCTCGACTCATCATGAAGCTGCTTATCTGCTAACTGGAATGAATTAACCCGCATCGAATCTGTTGTCGCAAATTTACCTAAAACAAGAAGAGAGTCAAAACCTTTATTTTTAAACTGAGATGAGTTCGGTCCATTAGGTGCTGATCTTTTACTTTCATAAAGCATTAAATAGTTCTCGGCATCAGGATAATCCGCAATCCAACTTGCCCTATAAACCGGTAGACTTCCACTTGATTTATCATCCCTAAATGAGGCTGCCGGCATTATATTTATCTGAACTGGAATTCCAATATTGCCCCATGCATTTTGCAAATATTCACATAAATCTCTATACCCTGAGGTTGTTGATAAAACAATAGGATCCAATATAGAGTCATTTAATCCAGTAGATAAACCTGCCTGAGTTAATAAACTAATAGCTGTATCCATATCATACTGAAAAGGCTTTAGCCAATCAGACTCTTTTCTATGCCCCATTAAACCAATAGGAATAACTCCCCCATATGCTGCTTTACCTATTCCGTTTTTTAAATAACGAATCATACTAATTCTATCAATAGACAAGTTCAATGCTCTCCTAACTCTTGAATCAGCCAAGTAAGAAGGGCTTGGGTTTGTACTTCGGATTCCAATAAATTCAGTGTTCAAAAACGGTGCTCGATAGAGATTGTATTCTTTAAGCCAACGCTCTTTAAGTTGACCATTTTTTGTGAATAGTTGATCTTTATAAGAAGCATCTATTCCTGTTAAAAAATCTAAATTGCCTTTTACAAACTCTAAAAATGCTGCTTGCCTATCCGGAATGAATCTAATTGACACTGCTTCTAAATAAGGAAGTGAAATACCCAAATCATCAGATTGATAAAAGAAATTATTTCGCCGTAAAACAAGCTTATCACTTCGTCTCCAATTTTTGAAATAAAATGGTCCAGTACCAACTGGATTTGAAGAAAATTCTTTTCCATAATATTCAATAGCTTCAAACGGAACAATCCCACAGTAGGGCATGCTAATCTTTGAAAGAAAAGATGGGTCAGCTCTATTTAATGTCACTGTTACATGTGAAAGTCCATTAGATTCTATATTTATTACATTCTCAAGAACCCAAGATCCAGGTGAACCTGTCATTGGATTCATTAATCGTTCAAATGAATAAACAATATCATTTGCTGTTAAATACCTTTTTTCATTGAAGCACGGAGAATCATGAAAAACAACATCTGATCTTAAAAAGAAATCATAAACTAAAGCACTCTCATCAACTTCCCATGAAAGAGCAAGGTTTGGCAATATTTGAAGTGACGAATCTGTATCCACTAAAGTGCTGAATATTTGCTTAGTTATCCAATTGCTAGCCTGGTCTCTTGAAAATGCTGGGTCCAGAGATGAAATGCCCCCTGCCTCGTTATAGCGAAAAACATCCCCAATTCTTTTATTTCCTGGATTACCACATGAAACAAAAATCATAATTGAAATAACTAAAGAAAAAAAAATCTCTTTAAACATAGTATCAAAGATAGCCGATCAAAAGTCCTAAATTTGCCCAATGCATCTTAACGGAAAAACAGTAGCATTCCACACTCTCGGTTGCAAGCTAAACTTTGCTGAAACGAGTACAATTGCTAGAGATCTTAATAATGCAGGAATGCAAACTATACAGCTAAAACAAGGAGCTGATTTAGTTATAATTAATACATGCTCAGTTACTGAAAAAGCTGATGTAGAATGTCGGTCAATTGTAAGAAAATCCTTAAGAGCAAATCCGAATTCATTTATTGTTGTCACCGGATGTTATGCCCAACTTAGACCAAGCGAAATAGCAGCTTTAGATGGCGTTGATATCGTACTTGGAGCGGCTGAAAAATTACACCTAAGAAGATTTCTCAATGATCTAGAAAAATTTCCCGAAACAGAGGTTCATAGTTGTGAAATTAGTGATGTTGAAGCTTACGAAGCTGCCTACAGCCATGGAGACCGTACTCGTGCATTTTTAAAAGTTCAGGATGGTTGTGACTATAAATGTACTTACTGCACCATACCAATGGCAAGGGGTGTGAGCAGGTCAGCATCTCTTGAGCAGATTGTTTCTCAGGCAGAAAATCTTGTGAAAAAAGGAGTTCAAGAAATAGTTTTAACTGGAGTCAATATTGGAGATTATGGCAAAGGAGAATTTGGGAATAAGAAGCATAACCATCATTTTATAGATCTGCTATTAGCCCTAGATAGAATTGAAGGCCTAGACCGAATTCGAATATCATCTATAGAACCCAATCTACTGACAAATGAAATTATTGATTTTATTTCAACAAGTGAAAAATTTGTTCCTCATTTACATATCCCTTTACAAAGCGGAAATAATGAAATATTAGGAAAAATGAAAAGGCGTTACAAACGAGAACTTTATTTGGAGCGTGTCAATAGAATCAAAAAAGTAATGCCTGATGCCTGTATTGGGGTAGATGTGATTGTTGGCTTTCCAGGAGAGTCGGAAGAACACTTTTTAGACTCCTATAAATTTTTAAGAGATTTACCCATTAGTTATCTTCATGTCTTTACATATTCTGAAAGACCAGGAACAGAAGCAGTAGACTTAAGTCACCCTATTCCAAAAATTGAGCGAAAAGCCAGAAACCATCGGTTAAGACTTTTAAGTGCCCAAAAGACAAAGTTTTTTGCTGATTCCCAAATTGATAGTACGAAAAGAGTACTCTGGGAGGACTCGGATAGAAATGGCCGTATGCAAGGCTATACAGAAAATTATATCCGTGTCTCTGCCCCTTTTAATATGAAAAAAGCAGGTTCTGTAGAATATGGAGTTATTGGAAAAATTCAATCGGACAACTGTTTTGAGTTTAACCTTATTCAGGCCACGCAGATAGCATGAGGGAAAATTGGCAAAAAGAAGTTTTGCAATTAATCAAAGATGTGGGGATCTGGATTGAGGAAGAGAGATTAAAAGTGTTTTCTAACCATATAGAAACTAAAAGTCTAAATTCTTTCGTTTCATATGTAGATATAGAGGCAGAAAAGTTATTAATTGAGGGATTTAAAAAAATTATACCTGGTTCAGGAATTATAGCCGAAGAAAGTGGAGATTTTGAGATATTAAACCGTTTTAACTGGATCATTGACCCCTTAGATGGCACCACAAATTATATTCATGGTTTAAAGCCCTACGCAATATCCGTAGCATTGATGTTTGAATCAGATATCATTTGGTCTGCAATCCTAGATCTATCAACATTTAAAATTTACACGGCTGAAAAAGGAAAAGGAGCATTTTGTAACGAAATCCCACTTGATATTACCAAAGGAAGTAAATTATCGAATGGAATTATAGGAACTGGTTTCCCATACTATGATTTTTCTCAGGTTAATTCATACTTGAAAGTTCTTAAAAACTGTTTTGAAAATTCACGTGGAGTTCGACGTTTTGGATCTGCTGCAATTGATTTATGTCTTGTTGCTGAGGGTAAGTTTGTTGCTTTCTTTGAATATGGACTTGCCCCATGGGATATTGCTGCGGGAATACTAATAGTGAGAGAAGCAGGCGGCGTTGTTGGTACATTTCACTCTAGAGAAATTTCAGATCGAAACATGCTTTTTGCTCGTAATATTGTAGCAGGAAATCCCAATAGTTTTACTACGCTGGCAAATTGGACAAATGAATACTTTGAAAAGATAGAATCATGAAAACTGTACCAACTAAAATTGATGGGTTAATGATAATTGAACCTAAAGTTCATCATGATAAACGGGGATATTTCTTTGAAAGTTTTCGTTCAGATATTATGACCATTAAGAAATACAAGTTTGTCCAAGAAAACGAAAGTTTTAGCTCTAAAGGAGCTCTAAGAGGGCTGCATTTTCAATTAC
>TARA_B110000483_G_scaffold74012_2_pt1 | contig 39800 bp, 25 predicted proteins | sample TARA_B110000483 | Tara Oceans TARA_B110000483 (sample SAMEA4398176) | marine metagenome | biome: Polar Biome; feature: [SRF] surface water layer (ENVO:00010504); material: water (ENVO:00002006), including particulate matter (ENVO:01000060) such as... | depth 5 m
CTTTTTCATCTCACATAGAGCATTTCACGATATTTAGGTAGAGGCCACATCTCATTATCTACGATTAATTCTAGCTTATCCACAGAATATCTTATTTCCTCAAAAAAGGGCTTTACGGTGTCGCAATATGCAAGAGATTTGTCTCGAATGGACTCTATCTTATTGGCGATTTTTCTTGCTTCAGTCATTTCTGAAACCCCTTTCAGGGCTGAACTAACTCTCTCTGATATTTCGACAATCATGTCTATCTGTTCTTTAGAAACTCTTGCATAGACATCCTCATCGAGGACTTTTTTCAAGCGATTCACATTTTCACTTAAAATAGATTGATATCTAATTGCAGTAGGTACGATGTGATTTTTTACAAGATCTCCAAGAGTTCTGGACTCTATTTGAATACTTTTAAAGTACTCTTCCTGCAAGATATCATAACGTGCCTCGACTTCTACTTTGCTTAAAACCCCGGTTTTTTCAAATAGATCTAAAGAACTCTTTGTTAGATAAAAATCCAATGCACGTGGAGCATCTGGAGTGTTTTTAAGCCCCCTCTCTGCAGCTATTTCCTCCCATTCTTTTGAATATCCATCGCCCTCGAATCTAATATCTTTTGAAGATTTAATGTACTCGCGAAGAATATTAAAAATAGCATCTTCCTTTTTTAATCCTGCTGCAATTAGACCATCAACTTCTTGTTTAAATTCAACTAATTGATCCGCTACAATCATATTCAGAATTGTCATGGGAACCGCACAGTTTGCAGTTGAACCAACAGCCCTTAATTCAAACTTATTGCCAGTAAATGCAAATGGAGAAGTTCTATTTCTATCTGTATTATCTAATAATATTTCAGGTATTTTACCGACGACATTCAATTTAAGATCAGTTTTTTTCTCCGGCGAGAGTTTGCCATTCTCTAACTTTTCAAGCTCGTCCAGAACCTCTGAAAGTTGTGAACCTATAAATACTGATATTATCGCGGGAGGGGCCTCATTTGCCCCCAATCGATGATCATTACTGGCTGAGGCTATAGCAGCTCGGATAAGATCTGCTTGATTGTTGACAGCTTTTATTACGTTAATAAAAAATGTTAGAAATAATAAATTTCGTTTTGGAGTTTTTCCTGGTGATAACAAATTAACACCAGTATTAGTACTTAAAGACCAGTTGTTGTGTTTGCCGGAACCATTTATGGAAGAGAAGGGCTTTTCATGTAATAGGACTCTAAATAAATGTCGACGAGCAACCTTTTCCAAAATATCCATAAATAATGAGTTGTGATCAACCGCTATATTCGCTTCTTCAAAAACTGGGGCGAATTCAAATTGACCTGGAGCGACTTCATTATGTCTTGTTTTGACAGGTATACCCATTCTATGGCATTCAAATTCCACCTCACGCATGTAACTCAAAACTCTTTCAGGAATACTACCAAAATAGTGATCATCTAATTGCTGGCCTTTTGCTGGAGAGTGACCTATTAAAGTTCTTCCCGTCATGACCAAATCAGGACGACTCATAAAAAGTGACTCATCAACTAAAAAATATTCTTGTTCCCAACCGAGTGTCGCATTAACCTTGATAATGTTTTTATCGAAATATTGTGCAACATCAGTTGCAGCGCGATCCATAGTTTGAAGAGCCCTTAACAACGGGACTTTATTATCTAATGCCTCACCAGTATAAGCCACAAAAATTGTTGGAATACAAAGGGTACTCCCAAAAACAAATGCCGGAGATGTTGGGTCCCAGGCAGTGTAGCCGCGAGCCTCAAAAGTATTTCGAATACCACCATTAGGAAATGAAGAGGCATCAGGCTCTGCCTGAACTAACATTTCACCATTGAATTTCTCAATGGCAAAGCCATCTGACGTGGGCTCAAAAAAGCCATCATGTTTTTCGGCAGTAGAGCCCGTTAAGGGCTGAAACCAATGGGTATAATGAGTAGCACCCATGGAAATAGACCATACCTTCATAGCAGTTGCCACCTGATCCGCAACTGCAAGACCGATTTTTTCACCCTTCTCAATTGCGCTAGCAACAGAATTAAATGCCTCTTTTGACATATATTCTCCCATCGCTTTTTTATTAAAAACATGAGAACCATAATAGTCTGATGCTTTTTGGAATGGATTTAAAAAATTTACTGGTTTGTGACTTGTAGCTTCTGTCAAAGATTGAAAACGATGTTGTGCCATTTTGTATTTTTTTCAAATATACCCCCCCAAATAAAGATAGGCAAATAAAAAAAATGAATATTTTTCAACAACACCCCCTGTAAATTTGAGCAAATTGTTAAAAAGTTATTTTAATCTCGATACCGTGTCTTCAATAGAATTCTTGATTTCCTTGACACTATCCTCTACATCTTCTAACACAGGGTTATGCATAGCTGCCTTAGAAATCTCAGATTTTAAATCATTAGACGCATTCCGCATCGATTTTATAACCTTTCCCGCCATACGGGCTAAACCTGGAAGCTTATCTGTGCCAAAAAGCATCAGCACAGCAAATAGCAAAAATATAATTTCCGCAGTACTTATAAAGAGTAACATATAATGATAAAGTTAAACTTTTTTCTTCCCTAACTTGTCAGTAGTATCATAAAGTACTGGAGAAGCAATAAAAATTGATGAATAAGTACCAACTACAACCCCTAGAAGGATAGCAAAGATAAAACCGCGAAGAACTTCACCTCCAAAAACAAAGATTATCAGTAAGACTATAACAGTAGTAACAGAAGTATTAAATGTTCTACTCAAAGTAGAGTTTAATGCATTATCAATTATTACTTGCTTAGACCCCTCTTTAGATTCCAAATTAAAAAACTCTCTGATTCTATCAAAGACAACTACTGTATCGTTTAAGGAATAACCGATCACTGTAAGTATTGCAGCAATAAATGCTTGGTCTACCTCCAATGAAAATGGTAGAATGCCATCCAAAATAGAATAAGCTCCTAAAACTATAATTGTATCGTGAATAGTTGCTGCAACTGCACCGAGAGAATACTGCCACTTATTAAACCTAAATAAGAGATAAAGAAAAATAGTAAGCAAAGAGAAAATAACAGCTACAAAAGCCGTGTTTTTAATATCATCTGCAACTGTAGGTCCCACTTGACGGGAAGCTACAAGTCCTATCGCTTGATCTGAAGCCGGATTGATAAAGTCTTCTTTAGATATATTCTCCGAATAAAAAGAACTAACCCCGTCATATAATTGCCCCTGCAAAGACTCTTCTACATCAGAGCCATTTTCAGCAATTCTAAAATTAGTCGTTATTACGACTTGCTCAGGACTACCCAGCGTCTTTACGGTTGGCGCAAACGACCTACCGTCAGCATCAACAAAAAGAAGCTCTAGAGACTTTGCAACCTGAGCAACTTCTACAGCTTTGTCAAAACGTACTTGATAGCTTCTGCCCCCTTCAAAGTCAACTCCTAAGCTGAGTCCACGAGTAAAAAGAGAAACAATACTAACTATTAGTAAAACTGAAGAAAAAACATAAGCAGGCTTCCTCAATTTTAAAAAACCGAAGTTTGTATTCGTGAACCAACTCTCAGTGATTTTAGTAGCGAATGACAGTTTGTCGGATTTTTTAACCCTCCACTCAAAATATAATCTTGTTACGAACAGCGCTGTAAAAAGAGAAGAAACAATTCCAATGATTAAAGTGGTAGCAAATCCTCTAATTGGACCTGTTCCAAAAGCAAAAAGTATGATCGCAGTCAACAGTGTTGTTACGTTAGCATCAATAATAGCTGCCCTTGACCCCTTGTATCCATCAGCTATAGCATGACGGACTGCCTTTCCTTTAGATAATTCTTCCCTGATCCGATCATTTATGAGAACATTGGCATCAACAGCCATTCCTATGGTTAGGACAATACCTGCCATTCCCGGAAGAGTCAAAACTGCATTAAAGGCATCCAAAACTCCAAATATGAAAAACATATTTACTAATAATGCTAAACTTGCTCCTACCCCTGCAGCACTATAGTAAAATATCATGTATACTAGAACCAACAATAAAGCAAAAGCAAAAGAATTCATACTTGAACTAATCGCCTCTTTACCAAGACTAGGACCAACAACATCAGATTGAATAATTCTAGCCGGAACAGGAAGTTTTCCAGCTTTTAGAACATTAGCTAAATCTGTAGCTTCTTCAAGAGAAAATCCACCTTCAATTTGAGTTCTACCACCGGAAATTTCTCCATTAACTCTAGGATAGCTATAAACGACATTATCCAAAACAACAGCAACATGTCCTTTTGGAGTTTTTGAACCTTCTTCTTTCGTTAGTCTCTGCCATACCTGAGCTCCCTGGCCATCCATCGACATCGTGACAACTGGATTATTTCCTTGATCAAATTCTTGCCTAGCATCGACAATAACCCCACCATCTAATTCTGGTTCATTGTTACGATTCCCCTGAAGAGCAATTAGTAAAGCAACCTCACTGTCATTCTCGGGACGAGTCCATGCAAAACGGGCATATCTTCTATCACCAGGGATTAAGCTTTTCACTTCAGGCCTTCTCATGTAATCATTAATCGTAGCTGTATCACGAGTCAGAGCATAACCTATAATAGGACCATCATTAGGTTGAAAATTTTGAGAATTTACATTTAATTGAAAAATACTTAATAAGGGATTAAAGCTCGTTGCTATAGAATCTGAAACCTCATCCGTATTATTTTCTTCAGAAGCTAATTCTGAATCTACTTCCCCTACGGCTGTTGGTAATTCAAATTCATCCGATTCAGCATTAATATTATTGTCCTGAGATAAATTAGGATTATCAATAATAGATCGCAGTTTCTCATTTGCGTTTACAGCAAACTGCATCCAGATAGCACCTTGATCAGCGCGCCAAAATTCAAGGCGAGCCGTTGACTGAAGTAACCGTTGAACTCGAACCGGATCTTTAACACCAGGTAATTCAACCAGTATTCTTCCCGTACCATCTAGTCTTTGAATATTAGGTTGAACAACACCAAATTGATCAATTCTAGCCTTTAGGACAGTGTAAACATTTGCAATCGCTGCCTCAACATCTTCAGACAAGGCAACTTTTATTTCATCGTCATCTGCATTAAAACCAAGGCGATCTGTCATCTCTTTTGTTCCATATAAGCCAGGATCACTCAATAATCTATCCCCTCTTTGAGCATCTAGAGCTTCAAAAAAGAGCTCTAAATAAGATGCTTGACTTTGAGTTTGATTAATATCTGCTTGCTTTAAAACAGAAAGAAATAATTCATCTTCAGCATCACCGACTAAGCCTTTCAAAACATCTCTTACGCTCACTTCAAGAATTGCATTCATCCCACCTCTTAAATCAAGACCGAGATTCATCTGCTTAGACTTTACTTCCATGTAGGTGAAAGATGTAAATCCTAAATCATAGACTGTTTGATTCGCCATGGAGTCCAAAGCATATTTAACCTTTGAAGGATTCGCGAAATAGTCTTCTTCAATTTTTGACTCTACCCTACTAGCTACATAGCTAAATGATAGTTCATATAAAGAAGCGAGAGCAAATACAATCGCAAATAGACGGATGACCCCTTTATTCTGCATGACAATTCAATTTGAAAATAGTGGGCAAATATAGTCGTTCTTTATCTTTACACTATGAATATGAAGATACTTAAGTTCTTTTTTCTACTATTTTTTATTGGCTTGTCAAGTTTAACCGCACTCGATGCTCAAGAGACATATGAATTTAAAGCATCGAATAAAGCAAAACTTTTAATGTCTATCAATGATTCTCTCATTAATGGATTCGCAGGAGGCCTAAATAATCCTCAAGTTTTTGATTTAGATATTAATGGAGATGGTCAAACGGATCTCTTAGTTTTTGACCGAGAGGGCAGTAGGTGGGTTCCTTTTCAGAGACGTCAAAATGAATGGAAATACAATCCCGAATGGATAAAACAATTTCCATCATGCAATAACTGGGTTGATTTTGCCGACTATAATTGTGATGGTGAACCAGATCTTTTTTGTTCAACTCAAGGAAACATAGGTGTTTACAAAGCTTCAAGAAATCAAGGGAAAATTGAATTTACATGGGCTTTGACTGGACCCTATTTATATTCAACATACCAAAGTGGCCAACAACCGGCAAATTTATTGGTAATATCAACTGACAGACCTGTAATAAAAGATGTAAACGGTGATGGAAACATCGATATTCTAACTTTTGGCCAACAGGCATCAGCAATTGAATTTCATGAAAACACACAAAACTGTGGATTAGAGTTTATTCGTGCTGATGCTTGCTGGGGTGACTTTTTAGAAAATAACTTATCGAATTCCCTAACTATTGATGCCTGCACTGGAAGCATACCTCCAGCACAGTCATTTACAGACAAGTTAACTCACACGGGATCTACCATGCTAGCTGCTGACCTTTCGGGAAATGGACTCCTAGATATTCTACTTGGAGATGTTAGCTTCGATAATGCAGTAGCTGGATTTAACATAGGAGATACATCAATAGCTAATATAGAATCTCAAGACACTACATGGCCAACATCCAATATTCCAGTAAATATTCCCGCATTTCCCGGTTTTTCCTTTGCCGATGGAAATAATGACGGATTGAAAGATATAATTGTAGCCCCAAATATGCCAGCTGGAAGAAGTGACACCTGCGTTTGGATTTACACTAATAATGGAACCTTATCCAATCCATCATGGGTTTTAACGGACTCAAGCTTTCTTCAAAAACAAATGCTTGATGCAGGTAGATATGCAATCCCAGAACTTGTAGATATCAATAGTGATGGACTTCTTGATTTAATTGTTGGTACATCGAAGGGCATTAAACTTTGGGAAAATATCGGATCAGCAAACCAACCTGAATGGATAAAAACTAGCTTAACTCTATCACCTTCCGCAAAATCTAGACTAACAGAAGATTGGTGTGCTCCGACGGCAGGAGACCTAAATGGAGATGGACTTATTGATCTAATAATTGGAAGAATTGATGGGAAACTTACCTACTTACAAAACACAGGCAATTTCTTTACACCATCATTTCAAGGCTTCAATTCTGCAAATTTTCAAAATATTGATGTGGGTGATGTATCTAGTCCAGAATTAGCTGACCTAGACCAAGATGGTGATTTAGATTTACTCATTGGAAATCAAAGAGGAAATGTGGCTTTTTATAAAAACAATTCCGGCAATTTCATTCTTGTAAATGATAAGTTTGGAGCTATTAATACTGACTTCAATAATACATATTCTGGAAGATCAATACCACGATATTGTAATATTGATGGAAAACCTTTTCTAGCCTTGGGTTCGGCAGACTCTGGGGTGTATCAAATGGATTCCTTAACATTCATTATGAACTCTCCATCATTTATTGATCATACAATTGGCAATGGCTCTATAAATACAAGTAGTTTACTTGAAACTCCATGGGGAGGGTCAAAAAGGACTGGACGACATCAATACCTCTTTCATGCATCAGAGATCTTAGCTTCAGGTATTTCTGAAAGCCGAATAACTCATTTAAGTCTTAAAGTCAATACTCCCAGCGCACCATACTTAAGTCAAGGTTTCAGTATTAAAATTAAACACACAAACTCTGACAGTCTAAATACATTCTTAACAGGATCACAACTTTGCTATTCATATATTCATACGCCGTCATTGGGTTGGAATACAATTACGTTACAGCAACCTTTTGATTATGATGGGACCAGTAATTTAATGGTTGAAATTTGTTTTTCGAAAAACGTTCCTAACTCTGATATTCATCTTTCCGCTCACAATACATCTTTCAAATCGCATATTTACGGAAATGTTTATACCAATAATTCTATCACCTCTAACGGCTGTATAATGCCTAATCTTGGGAATGATAACCTGAGGCCCGATATGAAATTCACTCTAATTCCAAGAATGCCAATTAGAAAAAAGCTTCTACAAAACGGACGAATAAATGCACCGGTCATATCGGATATGAATGGAGATGGTAAGCCTGAATTGATTATGGGTATTTCAACTGGGGGACTTCTGTACTATACTGGAGATATATCAACAATTGGAATTGAGAATGATCATTTTGAATATTCAAACAATAAATTGAAAATATATCCAAATCCAGGGAAAGATGAACTCTGGATAGAAGGGATGGGATTTATTCAAATAATAAATGCTCAAGGGCAAATAATATTGAACAGGAAGAAAACAAAAAACCTGGAAAAAATAGATACTCGAGAATGGCCAAGCGGGATATATTTTATTCGATTAAGAAATAATCATGAAATTTGGATTAAGACGTAACTATGCGTTAATTAGGATTAGAAAAATCCTTATTAAAGGTCCAGAAAAAAGATGATTTTGACCAAATGGGTTTAGAGCTAGAACCTTTACTTATGATTATTTATATGCGCTAGTTGAGGGGTTAAGACTGTGATCATATGATTAAAGGTCAAATCCTATAAATCAGTCAATACGGAATTCATTGCCCTTACGGCGTCAGCGCTCTTTGAAAAAGCTAGCTTTTCTAAATCATTTAAATTATAATCTATAATTTTTTCCCAACCATTTTTTCCAATAACTACAGGAACCCCCAAACAGATATCCGTTTGACCATATTCTCCATCTAGATAAACACAGCAGGGAAAAATTCTTTTTTGATCATTTAAGATACTTGCTACCAAGGCCGCTCCCGATGCTCCTGGAGCATACCAAGCAGATGTGCCTATCAAGCCCGTTAAAGTTGCCCCTCCAACCATAGTAGAAAATTTTACTTGATCTAAGAGCTCTCGAGATAAATAATCAGAAACTGGAGTCGACTGATAAGATGCCAAACGGGTTAAAGGGATCATGGTCGTATCGCCGTGTCCTCCAATTACAGAAGCTTGAAGATCACTAACTGGGCAATTTAAAGCTTCACTTAGATAGTACTTGAACCTACTAGAATCAAGAATGCCACCCATCCCGATAATTCTATTTTTTGGCAGACCACTTTCTTTTACGGCCAGATAAGTCATTGTATCCATTGGGTTTGATATTACAACAACCACTGCCTCAGGAGAAACTTCTAATGCTTGGGTAACTACACTCTTTACTATTCCCGCGTTTGTCCCAATCAATTCTTCTCTTGTCATTCCTGGCTTACGGGGCAACCCGGAGGTGATCACGATTACTTTAGAGTCCGCCGTCGCCTGATAATCACTCGTGACTCCTTTAACCTTGGTGTGAAAGCCATGTAAGGAAGCTGTTTGATTAATATCCATAGCCTTACCCTCGGCAAACCCTTTTCTAATGTCTAAAAGAACTAATTCATTTGCAAGTTCCATTCTAACTATTGATTCAGCGCATGTAGCACCAACATTACCAGCTCCAACAACTGTGATTTTCATATTCAGTATATCCTTTAAAATTTTATAAACTCTGTATCCCCCATTTAGGCATCAATTTTAGCATAACGAGCATTTTTTTCAATGAACTCTCTTCTAGGTGGAACTTCATCTCCCATGAGCATGGAAAAAACTCTATCCGCCTCTGCCGCATTGTCTATGGTTATTTGTCTGAGAGTACGACCTTCAGGGTTCATAGTTGTGGTCCAGAGCTGCGATGCATTCATCTCTCCAAGACCCTTGTAACGTTGAATCCCAACTCCCGTTTGATCCTCTCCACCATATTCGAGAGCTATAGTGTCTCGCTGTGCATCATTCCAAGCATACGTCTGCTTAGATCCTTTTTTCACAAGATAGAGAGGTGGTGCAGCGATGTAAACGTATCCATTTTCTATTAACTCTTTCATGTAACGGAAGAAAAAAGTCATAATCAAAGTAGCAATGTGCGAACCATCTACATCAGCATCACACATTATAACAATTTTGTGATAACGTAATTTTGCAGTATTCAATGCTTTGGCATCATCCTCAGTTCCCACGCTAACACCAAGTGCAGTATAAATGTTTCGAATTTCTTCATTCTCAAAAGCCTTATGATGCATAGCTTTCTCTACATTCAATATTTTTCCTCGAAGTGGCATTATTGCTTGGAATTTTCTATCACGACCCTGCTTGGCCGTGCCGCCCGCAGAATCTCCTTCGACTAAAAATATTTCGCACAGAGCTGGATCTGTCTCCGAACAATCAGCAAGTTTACCAGGAAGACCACTCCCGCTCAACACTGATTTCCTCTGAACCATTTCTCGAGCTTTTCTGGCTGCAACTCTTGCTTTTGCAGCAAGTACAACTTTTTGAACTATTATTCGGGCTTCGTTTGGGTGCTCCTCTAAATAATTGGTTAACATCTCTCCAACGATTCGATCAACTGCTCCCGAAACTTCTGAGTTCCCAAGCTTTGTTTTAGTTTGACCTTCAAATTGTGGCTCCATAACTTTTACGGAAATCACAGCTGAAAGGCCTTCACGAAAATCATCTCCGGCGACTTCTACTTTTTCTTTTACTAAAGTACCAGTTCCATCCGCGTATTTCTTTAAAGTTCTGGTTAAAGCTCTTCTAAATCCAGACAAATGGGTACCCCCTTCATGAGTGTTGATGTTGTTTACGTAAGAGTGTATATTTTCAGCATAACCTGTGTTATAAAGCATAGCTACCTCAACTGGAATTCCATCGATTTCCCCTTCCATAAACATCGGTTCTGGGATAAGTTGCTCTCGGTTTTGATCCACAAACTGAACAAATTCCCTTAAACCTCCTTCAGAAATAAATTTCTCAGTTCGCGCTTTATCATTTTCATCTAGGTCACGAAGATCTGTGAGATTTATCTCTATACCCTTATTTAAAAATGAAAGTTCCCTTAGGCGTGCTGCCAAAATATCATACTGATAAACGGTATCTGTAAATATGCTTGAATCCGGTTGAAAAGTTACAACGGTACCTCTTATGTCCGTTGCTCCCACTTTCTTAACTGGGTACTGAGGCTTACCAATAGCATATTCTTGAACATACTCACTACCGTCCCTGTGAACGTTGACTATCAGATGAGAAGATAAAGCATTTACACATGATACACCTACACCATGTAATCCACCAGAAACTTTATAGGAATCTTTATCAAATTTTCCACCCGCATGTAATACGGTCATAACAACTTCGAGAGCTGAACGATTTTCTTTAGTATGAATATCTACAGGGATACCGCGACCATTATCTACAACAGTTATTGATTCTCCGATATTAATAGTGACATCAATTTTTGAACAATGTCCAGCAAGGGCTTCATCAATAGAATTATCAACGACTTCATAAACAAGATGATGCAAGCCTTTTTGACTAACATCTCCAATATACATTGCTGGTCGTTTGCGAACTGCCTCTAGCCCTTCAAGGACTTGAATACTGTCGGCTCCGTAATTCTTTTTATCGCTCATAAATTAGGTATGAAATAGAGTGTTTTACAAAGATAACCCCAGGGCATTCCATAGAGGCAAAGCGAATAAAAAACAATGAAGCTTTATGAACATTTTTTTCAACAAAATACCTAAATATGTAAAGCTAAATTTTGCAGGCCTAAAATTTATAAACAAGACCAAGATTAGCTCTAAAGCCTTGAATCGAGTATCCACTCCACCAGTCTATTTGCGAATTAAAAATATTATCAATCTTAAGGGTTGCATTTAACTTATCATTATAGGTGTATACAACTGATAATCTACCATCCCAATAAGGTAAAAGATTAATGCCGTCAACCATTAGAGGAGCCTTACGCTCACCATGGCGAATAATTGTTGACTCAAAGCGAATTTTATCTTTTAGATTAAAATGAATCTGACCTCCGATTTGAGAAGATGGCAAGTGATAAATAGGTTTATTCGAATCGTTGATTCCCATCCTTAAGAGCGCAAAGCCTCTAAACTCCCAACCCAGACTATTCTGAAAAGTCAATTCTCCACTCGGCTCAAAATAGATAAGTTCGACATATTCAAGTAAAAGCCTTCCAGAATCTATGCCATTGTTCGAATAATTGGGATCTCTTGTTACCATTGCATAATTCTCATAACTTCTTTGGCGAGCGCCAAATCGATATCCAATAGCGCTTGATAGTCTTCCATTCACTCCGCCATAAAGTGATGAGGATCTAACTATTTCATATTGAGAATTTTCACTTAAAAAAGAGGTCTGATTAACCCTTAAACGCATACCACCATTTTGGACACTTCCCTCATATCCCCCATAAATATTTAAAACATTCTTGACCAAGGGAAATTCAACATGAATGACAGGAGGCAAATAAGGAAGCGAAAGCTTTCTACTACTATCACTTATCACACCATCAAAAATTAAATTAAGGCCTAATTTAAAACTTACATTACCAACACTATCTGCAATTGCCGGAGCGAATTGTGCCGACCAATAATTATTCGTTAGTAACCTCCCCATCGAATCCATACGAGATGTCCCAGAAAGCTTATTAAAAGATGCCTTAAGGGGTAATTCTAAAAATAAATCTTCAACAGGCAATCTCCAGTCGATAGCAGAATTAATACCCGTTTCTACTTGACGTCCACCTTGATCAATCCAATGATGGGCTCGTATATGTGCACTCTGAAAAATCTGCTTTCTTCTATATCCAGAATGATCATATTTGGCTTCAGCCTGGTAGTCCTGAATCCATCTTAGAGGAGCATTCCCTGTAGTATCAATATCATTAGTTCCTAATATATGGGGCTGCCCATAAAATGAATATCTATCAAAATTGGCGGAGGCACGAGTCAAAAGCCTTCCTCGCCTTAGAACCCTATTATAATGGCCGCTCAATCCATTTTCTAACCAACTAGAGTTTTCAAAAACAGACTTACGCAATCCAATTTCATCTGTTACCTTAAATCCACCAAATGATGAGAAATGTCTTCCCTGTATTCCCCATGTTTGAATGGGATCTCTTGAATTTCCAAATGAAAAACCCACACGTGTTGTGTAAAAATTACCTACAGATAACATTACCGTGTTACTGGGCAATCTGTAAAGTTTAGTTCGCGCAATACGAATAGGTGGTATCAATTCCATTTTAGGGGAAGGAATTAATGTTCGTGACCTTAAATTTATTTCAACTGGCAACTTTTCAATATTCGTATCTCTAACATTAGGTTGACCTGTGATTTTTATTGCCTCAGCTACTTGAGCCTGATATTTTTCTTTTACTGTTATATCTACACCGTTTAATACAGGTTGAGCAATACTAAAGATTGAAGAAGTTATTAAAAATAGAAATATTAATTGCTTCATGGCATTATCCCTATTTTAGTCACAGTAGAATCTATTTCAGAGGACTGATTTTTATTAGCCGCTTCTAGTTTCTCTTTTATTTTTTTTGCTTCCTTTATAAGTTCGACATTGTAATTCTCGGAAATGACAAAATCTAAAGTATAAATGGCTTGAAAATTATCTTCAAGACCAGCATAATTTTTTGCGAGCGTAATAAGCGCCTTATAACGCCAATCTAATTGAGACGGCAAATTATCAATCAACCAAAATATTTCTTCATTAGAAGCCAAAAATGATTGATCATAATTCAGAAAATAGGCTAAATAGTAAGAGGCTTCTGCTTGGACAGAACTAGGTCCGCTATTTTTAAGAACTTGATACGCTTTAATGGCTTTTTCTTGCATTTTTTTTATCTTCTTCAATGCTTCAGAAGTATTTTCAACTTGAGGATCTTCTATTTTAGAAATCTCAATGCTCCAAAAGCTAAATGAATTTCGAGCTATATTTAAGCGGGCTTCAACCCTAATTTCAGGAGTGTTTCTCTCATCAGATGCTACAACTTTTGAATATGCTTGCGCAACGTCTAAATCACCTTTAGACTGACGGGCCCTCATTAAAGCAACATTGGCTTCTCTCAATAGTTGAGCGTCACTTGACAAGTTCAATAAATTCTCAGCTGAAACCTGCATAAGATCTAAATCAAAGTATTTGTTTTGAGATGTTATTCTTAACACCCATGCCCATGCATTAGCACTGTACTCATTTACAGGATACTGGGTAATTTTTTTGTAGTACATAAGAGCATTTACAATATCATTCTCAAGACGAGAAGATTCTGCGGCAAAATGAACTGCATTCAATGCAAAAAACCCATCCGGGAAGCGTTTCAGATAATTTTTAAATGAAACATTTGCATCTAAATAATTACTTTGAGCATATTTATCAACTGCGGACATATAGGCTATAGAGTCCAATTCCGAAGCCCTGATTGTGGCAAAATCTATTCCATTAACCCATTCCAAATAATCTTCAAGTTGGTTCGCATCATCAAAAACAGATCTTGAAGTCCCAATTGCTTCTCTTGACTCAAGAGTTCCAGGATAGAATTGAACAACACTTTTAAAGGTTGCCATTGATGCATCAAGCCGACCATCATTTCTTTGAGCTATAGCTTGATTCAATAATGCGCGGCGCGCTTTCTCTAAATTTGGATTTTTTCTTACATATTCAACAAATGAAGCTTCTGCATTTTCGTTATCGCCATTCTGTAAATGTGTCTTACCCATTTCATACAATGCCTCGATTGAGTACTTTCCTCCAAAGGCATCATTGCGAGTTTCCTTTACTGAAAGAGATTTCAATAAACTTATTTTCTCATTATCTCTTCCCAAAAGACCTAGGCAAAGAGCTTGCTGAAATTGAGCATATGCTGAATATGAATTACTGAAAGAATGTAGGTTATTTATAAATTTCTTATAATAATCTTGCGCAAGGGAATGTTTACCTGATAAAAAATACAAGTCAGCCAACCGCAAAGTCGCATCAGCATTTTTTTTATCATCGCCTTTAGAATCTTGAAGATAAACTCTGAATGCTGCGGCAGCATCATCTAACTTATCTAGTTTGTAAAGACAGTATGCTTTGTTATATAGACTAATAGGGCGTTCCGTCAGCGCATAAGAGCCCGGTGTATTCAAAAAGAATTCGAATTGAGCAAGAGCCTCTTGCGAGTCCCCTTTTTTATATGCAAGCTCTCCCATCCAAAAGTGGGCTAATGCGACAAATGTCAAATTTTGCTGATACGTAAGTGACTTATTAAAAAACTCCTTTGCCTTGAGCCAATTGCTAGAATGATACAATTCCACAGCGCGGTAATAAGCTACTCTTTGATAAGCCTCTCGCATAGCCATTGAAGACATACCTGTCTGAAGAATAGCATCCATAGCTCTCGAATAATCTTTTGAAGTAATGTATAGATTGGCCAAATACTCATTTACTTCTTTTCTATATTCAGTCTCAGGAAAATTCAATAAAAAAGATTTAAAAGCAGTAATAGCATCTCCAAAAGGGCTAGAACCCTGGTATGTTAATTTAGCTGTCTGAAATGCTGACTCTTCTCTGATTACTTCATCGGTGGCAATTTCGCTTACCGCGTGAAAAGCAGATAGAGCATTTTCACTTTGACCCTCTTTAACGTAACAATCCGCGAGGAGATATAATGCAAACTCAGAAACATCGCTTCTAGTTGTCGTGATTTTATTCAGACTCTGAATTGCCTCTTTAAACCGATTTGATTTTTCAAGAAGAACTCCTAACTCATAATAATCAGCTGGAGTCATATTACCCCCTCGATCTCGATGCATTACTAAGTATGGAAGCGCCTCATCAAATCTCTTTTTACGCAAAAGGCTCTGACCTATGAGCTTTGCAATTTCCGGAGAACGTTTAACCGTAGCCTCTTTTAATAGAGACTCACCAAGACTTAATAACTCGTCATCCATTTGCCTTCTGGCATAAATCTGAGCCAGATAGTAAGGAACCACAAAACCAAAGTCTGGATGATCTTTAAGAGGTTCCAAATTTTCCAAGGCTGTTATGTCATTAGTATCTAGGTAGGCAATATGACCATAATAATATTGTGCAGATGATGCTATTTTAAATTTCGATGATTTTGCAGCCGAAAATTGAGCTCTGGACATTTCATAATCTTTCAGCATGAAAAGAGAATATCCAAGCTTAAATTCCAATTCTGCTCTTTCTCTCTTTGGCAAATACATACCATTCAGTCGCAACAACCAGTTTTTAGCTTCACGATATCTGCGACGATTAAACGAATAATCTGCCATTTCTAAAATCAACTCCTTCCGTCGTGCAGAGGTCGGATATTCTTCAAGAAATTTTAATACTTGATCTCCAGCATCTCGGTTCATTAATTTAATCGAACACAAAACCTTGAAGAAATTACTCTGTTCAGATAAATCCGTTTCTGAATCGACCAAACTGATTACTTTCCTAAACCCCTCTGCAGCTGAAGAATAGAGGGATATATCAAATAAAGCACGACTTTCAGAATAGGTATATTGAGGAGTATGATGAGAGAATGGAGCCTGTCCGCTCGCGGTGAAAGCGAGCAAAAAGAAGTTTAGAATGAGAAATCTACGCATCATTATTAGAGCATAAAGGTAGTCCGTACCAACAAAATCCACTTAATTTGTATCAGAAATCATACCCTCATCGATGAAACAAACAATTTTAAGTCTAAAAAACGCTGATATATATCAAGGTAATCATTTGATATTAAAAGACATAAGCATTCAATTAGATCGTGGAGATTTTGTCTATTTAATTGGATCCACGGGTTCTGGGAAATCTAGTTTGCTAAAAACTTTATATGCAGACATACCCTTAAATAATGGTGATGGACAAATTGTCGACTTTAATTTGCGCAAATTGCGTGATAATGAAATTCCATTTCTAAGACGAAAGCTAGGAGTTGTTTTTCAGGATTTTCAGTTATTGATGGACCGAAGTGTCTATGATAATTTGAATTTCGTTTTAGAGGCCACTGGTCAATTAAAGTCTAATGAAAATAAAGAACGAATTCAGCATGTTTTAACTCGTGTTGGCATGGCTACCAAAGAGCATAAAATGCCATTTCAGCTCTCTGGGGGAGAGCAGCAAAGAATAGCAATTGCGAGGTCACTTTTAAATGATCCACCATTAATTTTAGCAGATGAACCAACGGGGAATCTAGACCCTCATACGTCGGAAGAAATCATGCATCTTTTGGAGGAAATTTCAACTACTGGACAAACTATTCTTATGGCTACCCATGACTATGCGCTTTTATTGAAATTTCCACATGCGACATGGAAATGTTCAAATGGAAGTATCTCAACAACAGTTCAAAAAACCTTGTGAACTGATTTCCGACTAAACTCAAATAAATTGTATTGACCCCTGAATTTTCGACAATAATTTTTTTCTAGATTCTAAAATTTCTAATGCCTTCAAAGAATTCCATTTTGCTTTTCCTGCAAGGTTTAATGCATCGATAAATGTATCAACATCTTGGTAAGAAAATATTCCATCGCTCGAACAAAATGGTATTTCACTCAATGAATTTTCATGAGCAATAATAAACCGAGCCTGGTAAAGGGCTTGAATTAATTTTAATTTAATACCCAGTTTATGATCAGCATGGACAAGGACAGCATGCGCATTACTAAATAATCTTGAAATATATTTATCATTTGGGTTATCTATATAAGTAACCCTTGACTCCCCTTCTGTCTTTAGGCTAGATGAAGCGCCGTGTCCCGCCCATATTAATTCCCAACCTTGAGACTTTAAACTAATGCGAGCAGCATTCTCATTTTCAATCACTGAAAACTTACCAGGAACAAGAAGGGTTTTTTTATCAGCTTCAAATTCCGAAATATTAAACTCAAAGGTCTTCATGGGCCCAACAACCTTTGACTTAGACATTGGTGCCATTCGATTCCAGTAATCCGAATCACTATTAGTCAAAGCCCAGACTTCCCCTTTCCATTCTTTGGCTAATTTCTTTTCCCATTTTCTTAGCCTAAAAGATTCCCACATAAAATAAAGTGATCTGAAACCCTTTGATTGAATCGCAAGACTTTTGTAGTATGATGCTTCCGGATTATGCAATCGAAGTATAGCATTAATTGGTTGGAAAACACCTGAGCAATGAGGCCCATTGATCAAAACCATACCTCGTTGAATTATTGACTTGTGACTTGCAGCTTTAGATGCTCGACTAGAGACAATGTATGGAATTCGTTTCGTTAAATTTATTTTAAAAATTTTCCTCGGCAGAGTGTGAAATTGAACACCTTTTATTTGCATTGGATTATCATTCCAAATTTCTTTTTTTGACCAAGCATACAAGATAATCTGCAAATTATGTTTTAGAGCATTTTCGATTTGTCCCCGAACTTCCAAAATACCTCCATATGAGGTAGTCTCTAGGCGGTCCATAGACCAAATATGAATAGTTTTTATCCCTTCTAATCTCGAAATTAGGTTATTCCAAACTTTTTTTTCGTTTTCCCAATTATATATTTTAGCAGCTTCTTGAGCTGCTAATTTTGCTTTTTGATAATTCTTAGGTTTTGATATATTATTTGCGGCCTCGATAATACTTTTTATTGAGTTATTCTCAATTATTATCCCTGCCCGGGTTGATTTTATAAGTTTTGAAACTTCTACAAGATCAGTTGAGACAACTGGAATTCCTGCCTGCCAGTAATCAAAAAGTTTGTTTGGCAAACTCCATCTATAATTCTGACTTTTTGGTTTATCTAAAGAAAATCCAATATCAGCTGCAAAAGTATACTCGCGAAGACTTTCTAAACTCTGTCTTGGTACAAATCTAACTATCTCATTATTCATGCTATTTGATATAGCCGTGACCTTAAGTTTTGGAATCACATCTCCATTTCCAACAATTAGAAGAAAAACTTTTCCCTTTAAAGCAATCGCAGCACCTAACAATTCTTCGGCTCCCCGGTTAATATTAATCCCGGCACCTTGGATTATCCAAATAGTTTTTTGCAAAGGCAATGATAATTTTACACGTATACGCTCTTTCTCTTGCTCAGAGTCATTTCTAAATAAAAATCCAGATGATGGTGACAGCGGAATATTTCGTACCACATCAAAACTTTTACCGTATTCCCGATGATATTGCATTGATATTGAGCTGTTAACAGTAACAGGGAAGTCAACTTTTGGAACTGCATATTTTTCAGCGATAGACCAAATAAATTTAATAACAGGTCGAGACTCAATTTCCGGAGAACCAAGAAAATATTCGTGAGAGTCATATACGAGAGGAAGCTTATTTCTTAATGACCAAAATACATTTGGTAATAATGTATCCAAATCATTAGAGAAATAGACATCCACTTTTAAGTTTTTTAAAAAAGCCCAAAGTCTAATCTGATATTCAAGATAAAAAAGTGGACCCTTATTCCAAAAACAATTAAATCTGTGAATTTTATAGTTTCGATTTAATTCTTTCGAGTTGGGGTAATTTCGTCCAATCAAAATCACCTCATACCCGCGCTCCTCCCATACCGTACAAGTTCTATGTACCCTTTGGTCCGAATGAAGATCATTAATCACTGAAATCGCAATTGAAGACGGCATATTTACGAAGGTAGGGACAAGCTCTGGCTATATTTGAACTATGAATCCACATGACATAAATATCGAAGACTTCAATTATACTCTAGCAGAAGAAAAAATTGCCCAATTCCCTTTGAAATCAAGAGATAAATCAAAGATGCTGATATCATGGGAAAATGAAATAGAAGAGGGAACAATTAAAGACTTTCCTGATTGGATATCAAAGTTAAAAAAACCCAATGTTATTTTAAATGATACAAGAGTTGTTCGTGCTAGATTATTTTTTTCGCGTGGTGATGGACTTCAACCATTTGAGATCTTTTACTTAGATCCTGTTAATGGTTCTATCGAAGAAACTATGTCATCTAAATATTCTATTGTAGCATGGTGCAAGGTTCGACACTCAAAAAAATGGAAAAATCATACGACTTTAAAGAATAATTATTTATCAGCAAAAAAAATAGAACAAATTGACGATAAATTCAAAATTCAATTTTTTTGGAGTAAAAATGTTACATGGTCAGAAATTTTAGAAGAGTACGGAAAGACACCATTACCACCTTATATGAAGAGAGAGGTTAATGAAGTTGATTCCGAAAGGTATCAAACGGTATTTTCAAAAAAAGAAGGGTCTGTAGCAGCTCCAACTGCAGGATTACATTTTACTCCAGAAATTTTGTCTAAAATTTCTGGAGAAGGAGGAATAATTAGTTTTTTACAATTGCACATTGGTGCAGGTACATTTCAACCCGTTTCAGATAACCTTTTAGGTAATCATAAAATGCACTCCGAAGAAGTTTCTATCTCTATTGAAACAATTAAAAGCTTGATGAACAAATTTGATACAATCGCTATTGGTACTACAGCGACGAGGGCATTAGAAAGCCTATACTGGATAACATTAGAATTATTCAATAATGATATTGAATTAAATCACGTAGATCAATGGTTACCGTACAAAAAACATAAAAATTATTTGAATAGAATGGATTCACTAGAATACATTCATAATTATCTTATCTCGAAACAAAAAACATCAATTCAATTCAGTACATCCTTGTTAATAGTTCCAGGTTATGAATTTCGCTTTGTCGACTTACTATTAACAAATTTCCATCAACCTAAAAGCACACTTTTACTTCTCATTGCTGCCGCAGTTGGGGATAAATGGAAAGCCATATACGATTATGCACTTCAAATGAATTTTAGGTTCTTAAGTTATGGAGATGCCTGCTTATTAAAAGTAAAATAATTAGGAATTTTACTTTTTAAAAATAAAATGATCGATGTCACTTACTACTTATTCGTTAAAACATCTGAATTCACCGATAACACATTCAAATTTATTTTAGAATCTAAAAAAAAGAGTTTAGACATTTTGAATCCCTATATTTACAATTATTCAATTTCAATATTCAAAAACAGATGAAAAAATTATTTAATTTAATGCTAGTCTCTGTGGCATTTATAGCCTGTGATACAGACCCTACCGAAGTTACTCCAGCCAATTATGTAACAGACAACTTAACCGTCTTAGAGGACCAAAAAGCTTTTCTTTTGGAAACCACTGGGACTTGGTGTCAATATTGCCCGAACGGCGCTGCTTCTATGCTTGAAATGCAAAGCACATACAATGCAAATGGAGATAGTAACATCCGAGTTATTGGATTCGCTTCTCATACAGGAGATCCTCTAGTAACCCCTGTTCAAACACTGTTAAATAATACTTTCACTACAACAGGGGTCCCTAATTTTTATGTCAATAATGAAGATGTGGGCCAAAGTATTTCTGGACCTACGGGGGCCGCACTAGCAGGAAGTGCATCAGTTGGAGTCTCACATGTATCAAGCTTAAATGAAACTGGAGATAGCACAAAAGTGGATATTAAGGTCCAATTCTTTGAGGATAAAAAGAATATAGCATACTATGTTCAAAGCTATTTACTGGCTACTGGAATTGAAGCCAAAACATATGATTTTGGGGGGTTACCAGTAGACTTGAACCAAATATCTAGCGTGGCAATAGTAACCACAGGTTCTGGAAACACTCCAACTAAATGGGCTATTGACACTTGGGGGAAAAAAGCTGGTGATATATATACTCATGACCATATTCCAATTGCTTCTGGCATCACCTCTTTTGAGTGGGGAGTTAAACTTGATACAATTAACCCTCTGGGTCAATCATACTTTGAAGGTGACATTTTTGGATCAAAATACACTCCTATTCAACTTGTAATTCCTCATGAGGTTCAGGGTGTTCCTATCCCTCCAGGAGTGAAGTATGAAGTTGTAACTATTGTATGGTCAGAAAGATTTGATGGCACTCCAGGAGTCTTATTCGTGAATGGCTTCCAGGGATAAAAAAATTATATTGAAATAAATAGGCGTTCATATTCAGGATAGATGGTCTCCAACCATCTATCCTGAATATGTATGTAGAGCATAATACCTCAGCTTGTCTTAGTCTATTCTTTGATGCATTTTTGTTAGTATACCGTTTCAAAAACTACCTGTAGCGATATGCATCATAACTAACTCTCATTGGATCATGCTATGATTACAGGTTTCAGATCAGTTGAGCCAGTAGAAGAGTATGCTGTTCCTGAAGTAGGGATTGTTCCTGGTCCCCAAGGATTATAAAAGACACTATATACTCCTGCTAAACTCGGAATTTAAATAAAGGTAATATTTCTGGCAGCTAATTCATCTCCTACCAAATAATGTCGATATAATTATCCTTGTCTTCCGCGTAATACATAACATAAGAGCCTTTAGCCAGTCCCAAATCTAATAAGCGGATTACTCTTAATTAATGCCTAAAAAACTTTTTATCAGCATAAAATGTCCCGAAAGGCACAAATGAAGCCCCAAACGCAGTTAAAGTGACTCTTAGCTTCCAATTCAACTGAAGATGGACCAACAACAATGTCAAAGAGTATAGAAGAAATAATAATCCATGAGCCATTCCAACAGTTTTAACCATCCATGGATTATTGAAATAATATTTTAATGGCATTGCAACAAAAAGTAAAATCAAAAGCGAAATACCCTCCAAGAATCCGAAGCATCTGAGAAAAAAAAGAGATTTATTCAATTACCTACAATTAACTCGGCTATTTATCCATTCGCCTAGTCCGGCGATTTCCTGATTCTTTTTGAGCTTCCATCATGTCATTCATTTTCTTTGAAAATCTCGACTGCTTGCCTCCTTTAGCCTTGGTTGCATCAATTTTTGCTCTTAATTTTCCCTCATTTATAAAGAACTTCTTAATAGACCACTGTTGACCGAAAATCAATAAGTTAGAAACAAAATAGTAATAGGATAATCCCGAAGCATAATTATTAAACCAAACCAATAACATAATTGGCATTAAATATTGAATAATCTGCATTTGCTGTTGCATCATGTTATTCGAAGATGGTGTCATCGAATTATTAAATCTCGTATAAAGAAATGTTGATATTGCCATTAAGATTGTAAAGAGACTAATATGATCGCCATAAAAAGGAAGACTAAACCATTGTCCAAAATTAAAAATACTGTCATAACTACTTAGATCATCAGCCCACAAAAAAGACTCTTGTCTTAACTCAATACTAGCTGGAAAAAAACGAAACATAGCAATTAGAATTGGAAACTGAAGTAATTGTGGAATACATCCTCCCAAGGGATTCACCCCAGCTTTTTGGTACAATAGCATCGTTTCTTGTTGTTTTTTCTGAGCATCATCCCCATACCTCTCAGCAAGCTCATCCATTTCAGGTTTTAAAAGTCGCATCTTGGCCATGGACTTATAAGACGCAAATGTCAGAGGTGACAGGGCTAGTTTAATGATTAATGCCATCAAAAAGATTATCAATCCATAATTCCAGCCAAATCCCTCCATCAAGTTGAACATCGGAACGACTATGCCTTTTGAAATCCAACCAAAAATTCCCCACCCAAAAGGGATTATTTCATCAAAGTTTTTATCAAAGCTTTTCAACTCTAAATAATCATTTGGGCCATGATATATAAGTCCCTGAGCGTTGACACCATTATTATTACCCGCTATTTGCAAGACCGATCGAAACTGTCTGGTATGGCCAGAGTCATTCACTGCTGGAGTTGTTGTAGCCAATTGTACAGAAGAAAAAGGTTTATCAGTTGACCAAATACTCGAGAAAAATTGCTGTTTATGGGCAATCCAGGAAATATTACTCGCTATATCCTCATCATCTTTCCCATTACTTAAATAATCTTTCTTTTCGTCTTCTGCATCGAAAAAATAGGTAGTTGTGTATTGATTTTCATTTGTTAAACTTTTTTCATGACGAATACCGTCTTGACTCCATTTGAGTGTAATATTCTCCTCATCTGGGACCGATAAAGACCAATTCAAACCATAGCCATCGCCGAGAGAAAAAACCCACTCAGCGCCATCATTATTTTTCATTGAAAGACTTTCTCTCCCCTCAGTTTTTCTATCAACAACACCCTTAAAAACCCCCTTATTTGCGCCCGATATTTTTTGCCCACCATTGACTAAATACAACGGATTTCCAAGGTAATCTTTGTAATTTTTTAATTCTACCTGAGCAAGCTGTGCGCCAATTGAATTAAATGTATATCTAACTTTATCGTTTTCCAGGGTATAAATTTCTTCAACCCCATTATAATTTTCTGCAGAAGATGTTGTGTCATCTAACATGATACTCCCATCAACAGTAATTTCAGAACTATTGAAAGAACCACCCGAAGAACCTTCTTCGATATTTTCAACAATATTATTTTGTTGAATCTGACTATCAACTACCTCTTGATTGCCAGCCCACCAAGTATACCCCAAGAGGATAGCCGCCAATAATGAAAATCCGATAACTTGGTTACGATCTATTGTTTTTTCTTCTAACATTTCTAAGAATTCTTATGAATCAGTGATGCCTTTATGAAAGAGACAAAAAGTGGGTGGGGATTAACAACTGTAGATTTATATTCTGGATGAAACTGAACACCGATAAACCAGGGGTGAGAAGGGATTTCTACAATCTCAACAAGGCCTGTTTCAGGATTTACACCCGTAGCTTTCATTCCTGACTTTTCTAGCCTTTCTAAGTAAGAGTTGTTAAACTCAAATCTGTGTCTATGACGTTCTGAAATAATTTTTTTTCCATACAATTCGTATGATTTTGAGCCGTTCTTTAGTTCGCAATTACAGGCTCCTAATCTCATGGTTCCACCTTTTTTAATTACTTTTTTTTGGTCTTCCATCAGGTCGATAACTGCATTTTTAGTATTGGGATCAACTTCTCTAGAATTTGCATCAGAAACATTTAAAACATTTCTTGAATATTCAATTACACTTGCTTGCATACCAAAGCAAATGCCTAAAAATGGCACACCCTGTTCTCGAGCAATTTTAACAGCCTCAATTTTTCCTTCTAATCCTCTGGATCCGAAACCTGGCGCAACAATTACTCCATGTAGATCCTTCAGGGCCTCAAATGCATTTTCTCGAGTTAAATTTTCTGAATGAATCCATCTAATATCTACCCCGGTTCGACAGTTAGCACCTGCATGAATTAATGCTTCTGTGATCGACTTGTATGAATCCTTTAATTCAACATATTTCCCTATGAGTCCAATCTCTACTTTGGTTTTTGGATTTTTATGTCGATCGAGAAAATCATTCCAGCGATTCATATCTGGCTCTCCAATAATCGGCAGGCCTATCTTTTTCAAAACAACTTCATCTAACTTCTGAAGTCTCAATAAAACTGGAACATCATAAATAGTCGTTGCATCCAATGATTCAATAACAGAATCCGGCTGAACGTTGCAAAAATTCGCTAATTTTCTTTTTATTTCTGAACCAAGTGATTGCTCCGCTCGACAAACAAGAATATCCGGTTGAACTCCGCTCTCCTGCAATGTTTTTACTGAATGTTGAGTTGGTTTTGTTTTCAGCTCACCCGTTGCTTTCAAATATGGAACTAATGTCAAATGAATACTAAGGCATCCCTCTCCTAGTTCCCATTTAAGTTGCCTTACCGCTTCAATGTATGGTAAAGCCTCAATATCACCTACAGTTCCTCCTATCTCAGTAATTACTATATCATATCTACCAGATTCCGCAAGAAGTTTCATCCGGTATTTGATTTCATCTGTAATATGAGGGATAACTTGAACTGTTTTACCTAGATAATCTCCGCGACGTTCCTTATTAATAACACTTTGATAAATACGACCTGTCGTTATATTATTTGCTTGAGATGTTGAACAATCTAAGAAACGCTCGTAATGACCGAGGTCTAAATCAGTTTCCGCTCCATCATCCGTAACATAACATTCTCCATGCTCATATGGATTTAATGTTCCGGGATCAATATTTATGTATGGATCAAACTTTTGAATTGTGACTGAGAAACCTCTTGCTTGTAACAGATTGGCAAGAGAAGAGGCAACAATCCCTTTACCTAAAGAGGATGTAACTCCGCCTGTTACGAAAATAAATTTTGTTTTAGAGTTCATATGCGATTAGATTCCGGCAAAGTTAGGATTTTAAAACGCGTAGCTCAACATTAGAGTCGGCATAATTGGTAATTGATTTACACGCTTTGCACTTGGCGTGTCATAGTAAAAAATATTCCTCCGATTATATGCGTTTGTGGCAGCAAAAGCGACCTCTATTCGTTGATTAGTTTTTATATTCCATCCCTTTTTAGCTGTAAAGTCCAGTCTATGATATGATGGAAGTCTTTGGCTATTAATGTCACCATAAAGCACAGCAACCGAACCATTAGCATTCTCATAAGGATAATCGATAAGCGGTTGCCCTCCTGGATCTGTAAATGTTTGATTTTCGAAGTAACCTCGTATGGGTGTAAATGGGAATCCTGATCCATAATTCCATCTGAAATTTATTTCCCAATCTTTATCACCTTTATAAGCGACCAAAAGATTCAAGTTATGTCGGCGGTCAAATTGCGGAGAATAGTTTTGAACTCCATCAAAACGAGATACTTTACCCAAAGAATAAACACCCCAAAAATACCAATGCTTATCCTGGTAGGTCAATAGTGCGTCTATTCCACGTGCATATCCCCTTTCAATCATGAAATCCTTTCTTAACAATTCATCTTGGTCCTGGTAAACAGGAATATCATCATAGATTTTATAGCGATTGATATTTGTTATTTGATCAAAGAGTTTGACATAACCTTCTAATTCTATTTTCAAACCTTTTGATAAATTTAATTCTGTACCGAAAACATAATGATTGGCCGTTTGAAGACTATTTAAAACTGGACTTCCATCAAATTGAGTCGGTAAGTCTCCAGCTCCACTTAAAAATCCATAAAATAAATTAACAACATCGCGATCACTATTTGCAGCAACTAAATTCTGTGAATACCTACCCGCTGAACCCTTAAATCTCAAATACTCAGTTGCATTAAATTTCAATCCAATTCTAGGTTCAGCTCTAACTATAGCTAAAGATCCATAATTGTGAAGACGTAATCCAGGTTGAACAAGCCAACGCCCCTGTTGCCTTTTGTATTCCATGTAACCACCAATTTCAGTAGTGTTTTGAACTTGATCTAAAGTCCTGCCTACACTATTGGTATATGCATAATCTGTGCGGTAGCCAACAAATTCCAGCCCATACTTGAATTCATCATACTTACGCAATAAATATGTGAAATCTAGACCTCCATTAAAACCATCTATGGCACTTTCTCTGGGTCGATTTAATAATTCTGTTGATTGAATTTTATAATTACTTTGAGCCAAATGTGCTTCAATTATAGTTCCAGAAGATGCAGGGATTACCAAAAAGTCGGCACCATAGCCGTTTGATTGCCACGAGATAGTTTTATCACCAGCAAAACGGACTGCATCATTGAAATTAAAACCAAATAAATTGACTCTGTTTCCTCCTTTTGATTCAATTGTATATTTTCCAAAAATATCCTGAAAAGAAAAGGGTAGTCCACCATATTCAGTTGCAACATATGGATACACTATTGGAGCGATGGCATCCAAATAAGATGCTTTTACAGATATCAATAGAGAGCTTGGAGCTAATCCATCAACTCCACGCTTTCCGATAGGAGCCTCAAATAAAACTTTACTCATGTATGTTGAAGAAGAAACCTTTCCCGAATATTTTTTTCTATTCCCTGATCTTGTTCTGATATCCATTACGGAAGAATTTCTACCACCATACTTTGCACCAAAGCCTGCCGTGTAAACATCTGCACGCTGAAGTATATCGGTATCAAATACGGAGAAAAAACCAATACTATGAAAGGGGTTGTACAAAATCATACCATCTAACTTTACAAGGTTTTGAATTGGAGCTCCACCTCGTATATAAAGCTGACCTCCTTGATCTCCGGTAGTTATTACACCAGGAAGAACTTGAAGTGCACGCATTAAATCAGGTTCACCACCAATAGAAAATGTTGTTATTGATTTTGCGCTCAATTGAACTACTCCAGTTGCCACTTTTGTTTGCTGCTCTTGTCTTTTCACGTCAATCACAACGTCATCCAGGGTAACAACAGATTCATCTAATAAAAACCTTTCAAATGCAATACGAGAAGATTTAATTGATACTTTTCGAGACCGAGTTTCATAACCAGGCATTATGACGGTAATAATTGCATCTCCAAAAGGCAAACCTGTTATTTGAAAATATCCATCACTGTTCGCAAAAACACTAATATCTAAATCTTTGACAAGATCCTTGATTTCAGAACCTTCAACAGAAATTTGTGCATATTCCAAAGGACGTTGGCTTTGTCTATCCAAAACGTAACCTCGCACACCCCCTACATCCTGAGCAAAAGAAGAAATACAAAGTAGAAATATTGAAAAACTAGTAAAGTATTTTAAAAAGTAATTCATTGAGAATAGTTCCATCTTTTAAATTAGGGCCGCTCATTCCTTTTGCTTGACCATCGGCGTCGCGAAGATACCCAATGATTCTTATCAACTTATGACGGGAATAATTTTGATTAATCAAGGCAATATCTCGAAGAGCATACTCAGAAATTTTGAGTTTTGCTGATATATTTTTTGGATTTTTATCTTCTATATCACTGTAAACAAGTGATTTAGAAAAATTCGAAAAGAGGATAGAAATTGTGACAATTATCGGGTTACGTTTTGGATTGTCTCCCATACTTTTTGCAATCCGATATGATTTAGTCAAGTTTTTTGAAGCTAAGGCTTTAATTAATTCAAAATTATTGAATTCTCTACTAAAACCTGTTACTTTCTCTATAACCTCAGCCGTAACATTATTATTATTGCCCAAGTATGAGGATAATTTCTTCAGTTCGTGGATAATGCGAGATAAATCTGATCCCATACTTTCGAATAGTAGAATACATGCTTTGCTACTCATATTTAAACCCAAAGCAGTCGCCTCCGAATTTATCCAACTAGAAATTTGATTTTCATATATTTTTTTAAATTCTATGTGAATAGCGGTAGAGTTATTCTTTAAGGACTTAAATAATGCTTTTCGTTTATCGATTTTTTTTCCCTTTAACCCAAGTGCTAAAACAGTACTGGTTTGAGGAGATTCAACATAAGATGAAAGAAGTTCTATGTCTTTTAAATCCTGAGCCTCTCTAACAATAACAACATTTCTTTCGGACATCATTGGATAGCGCTTGGCATGGCTAATTATAGTAAGTGCATCCGTATCTCTTCCATATAAAACATTTAGATTAAAATCTCTTTCATTTTCTTGTAATGATTCTTCGAGAATCATTTCCAATGCACGATCGATAAAAAAAGGTTCATCTCCATCAAAAATATATACAGGCATAAATTTACCTGCTTTTAGTTCGAATGATAGCGATTCAATTGTCATATGATCGATAAAAGTAATATATTATTTAGTCGTGATGATAGGGTTCCCCCCCTAAAATAGTCCATGATCTATATAGCTGTTCAAGAAATATCAGTCTTGCCATATCATGAGTAAATGTCATTGGACCTAATGACATGATTGCATCAGATTTTTCATAAGACAACTTATTAAATCCATAAGAGTCGCCGATGGCAAATATTAATCTTTTAGGCCCCGAATTCATCCATTTTTGAAATTGATTGGCAAATCCTACACTGGAAAGGGTTATTCCCCTTTCATCTAGTAATATGAATCGATCACCTTTCTTGACATAATCGTTTAATTTATCTGAATTTAAAACACTAACTATTTTAAATTTTGAATATTTCAAAAGACGATTGCTGTAGAGTTGTAATCCATCCTTTATATATTTTTCTTGAGTTCGTCCAACGACGAGTAAAATGATTTCCATAGTTCTTACGTTCTTTGCAAAGGTGAAACAGATAATAGAATATTTACAAGGAGAAGAATGGAATAATCATTTAACTTCTGCAATTCAAGAGGATTTTGGCTCTGGCATTGGGTCAGGAGATCATTCTAGCTTGGCTTGCTTTGATAAGAATGAATTTGGAACAGCTAAGTTAAAAGCAAAAGAAAACGGTATAATCGCCGGTTTATCGTTAGTTCCATATATATTCAAGGCAATTGACCCGACTATTTCTTGGAAACAATTCGTAGTTGATGGAGATGAAATATCAAATGGTCAGATTCTGCTAACTGCGACTGGTCCAGTTTTGTCATTATTAGGTGCTGAAAGGATTATGCTGAACTACACACAAAGATTAAGTGGAGTGGCAACACTAACTAAAAAAATGACCAAACAAATTGAAGGCACTCATTGTAAACTTCTTGACACAAGAAAGACGACTCCAGGATGGAGACATCTAGAGAAATACGCAGTTCGTTTAGGCGGTGGACTTAATCATAGGATGGGATTACATGATTATATTATGTTAAAAGATAACCATATTGACTATTGTGGTGGAATAAAGGAAGCACTAGTAAAGACCTCAAAGTATTTGCAAAATAAAAACTTTTTAAGAGAAATAGAAGTAGAGGTTCGAACCATTGATGAAGTCAAGGAAGCCATGAATGAAAAAAGCATAAATCGCATTATGTTAGATAATTTCTCAACAAAAATGTGTTTTGAAGCTGTGAAAATAATCAATGGGATCAAAGAAACAGAGGCTAGCGGTGGCATTACTGAAGATAACATAAAAGAATATGCTCTAACTGGAGTAGATTTTATTTCCGTCGGTGCCCTTACGCATTCATCTAAAAACTTAGATTTAAATTTTAAAGCCGACTTTTGAGATGATGTTTCAAAGAATAAAAAACTCATTGAGGAAAAACTCAAAAAAAATTAAAATACCATACTTTGATGGCTTGAGTTTATCTGATGTTGCGGTTTTCTTTGGAAAAGGAATTTGGGAAGGTGCCGTAACAAGCCGAGCTGCAAGCATAAGTTTTTCTTTTTTTCTAGCTCTCTTTCCCGGGATTATTTTCTTGTTTACATTGATCCCCTTTATACCTATTGATGGTTTTCAAGAACAAGTTTTTTTTCTTTTAAAGGAGGTTCTGCCTCCGAATAGTTTTGAAGCTGTAAAAACAACTATTAATGATATTTTAACCACTCGCCGAGGCGATCTTTTAAGCGTCACTATACTTGCAACTTTAGTCTTTGCAACAAATGGAACACTTTCCCTAATTGGGAATTTTGGGCTTACAATTCACAAGCTTAATGTAAGAGGCTTCTGGTCTCAGTATTTAGCTGCTTTAACTCTAACATTAACACTCGCCATTCTTATTATTATTGGCATTTCGTTAATTACAATTTCTAAGTCATTTCTTGATCAATACATTCAAGATATTTGGTTAGGCATTTCGGTCTCAGCTGTTCTAATTGGACTAAGGAATGTGATTCTCCTTATTATAATTCTATTAGCAATCTCAATGTTATTTTATTTTGGCCCCATGAGATCAGCACCTTGGAGATTTATTTCCCCAGGAGCTTTACTTGCGACATTATTAGTCATCTTATCATCAACATTGTTTGGGACATATGTGACTCACTTCGCGACATACAATCAATTTTATGGATCAATTGGAACATTATTGATAGTTCAATTATGGATTTATGTTAATGCCATTGGCTTAATAATAGGTTTCGAATTAAATGCTAGTTTAGCAGAAGCAAAAAACCGCGTAAATTCGTCAAACCCGAATAAAAAAAATAATTAAACAAATAAAAATAATGAAAACATTGAAAACACTTTTACTTACTTCAGCTTTCATATTTAGCTTCAGCTCGGAAGCTCAGACCAAAAATATTGAAGGCATAGACTTCCCAGAAACAATTTCTATTAATGGTCAGGAAACCGTCTTAAACGGTGGAGGTTTACGCACGAAGCTTATCTTCTTGGATCTTTATGTAGGAGCACTGTATTTACAGACCAAAACGTCTGATGCCCAAAACGTAATTATGTCCGATGAGGAAATGGGGATTCGTATTGAAATTGCTTCAAAATTAGTTACCCAAGAACGCTTTATCGAAGCGTTGGAAGAAGGATTTGCAAACGCATCTGCAGGTAAATCGAATTCAAATGACGTCCAAAAATTTAAGAACTTTTTAAAAGATGAATTCGAGAAAGGGGATGTTATTTCACTGAACTATCATTCAGGAGATGCAGTTTATCTTTCTAAAAACGACAAGCAACTCGGTAACTTCCAAGGCTTAGCCTTTAAGCAGGCGTTGTTTAGCATATGGTTAGGAGATGTTCCGGCTCAAGAAAGTTTGAAAGATGACATGCTGGGGAAATAAGTCACAAAGAAATTAATCTCTAAACTTTAAAATATATTCGGTTGGCTTAAAGTTTGTCAGAAGATCTACTTGCCCTTTGCGAATAGAATAAGTCATTGTAAACTTCTTTAATGTGCGCCCCTACTTCGGTTGGGGCGTATTTTTTTGAACCCAATACGTCTTTAGGAACAACTATTGGGCTTTTCCACAAGGCTTCCAAACCTTCTGCTATTGAATTAGGATTTAATTCTACTCTAATGCCAGTTTTTTTATTAACACAGGATTTAAAGGCAGGAATATCTGAAGCAATTACGCTAAGACCTGTTTCAATGGCCTCAAGAACAACAATTCCAAAAGTTTCAGATTTTGAAGGTTGAAGAAAAATATCTGCTTTGCAATACTCTTGATAAAGACGTTTTGAATCTAATGATCCTACCCAGTGAATATTTTGATCCACACCCAGACCCTTTGCATAATCTTGTAGAATTTTCAATCGGCTACCAGAACCAACATGGGTATAATTCCAGATGATTTTAGGGTGCTTTCGCTTTAAAATAGCCAATGCTTCAATTGAAAAATCAACTCTTTTCACAAGAGCATTCGAAGAAATTAGACTTGCAACTCCTAAAATTTTTATTATTTTTTTCTCTGGCTCTAACTTTCTCTTGAGGTATTTAAAAGAATTTATATCTATTGCATTCGGGATTGTTATGAAGTTCTCTTTTAAAATTTTTGGTAGCCTTATCTGTAATTCCTCTGATAAATGATTAGACACCGGAAGAATTGCTTTGGCCTCTTCATATGAAGATCGCACTTTTTTCCCGAATAACTTATGACGTGTCCATTTTCCTGCCTTAGACCAATGTTCCGTAATGATGTATGGGATATTCCACCTCCTTCCCAATTGCTCCGCAAGAAGACCCGCTGGAAAAACTACATTAGCATGAATTGCCATGGGGTGTTCTAATCCTGTTTTATCAGCCCATTTACGGGTAATTAATTTTGCAGCCCAAATAGGCGTATGATATATCGTTTTCCATGCCCGAGATCTAACTTTTAAAATTATTTCGCCTTCTGAACCTCTTGTCCAATTGACTTCCATAATTTTTTTTCCCTTAGCTATGTCGACAAAAAGCAATTCCACCTCGCAGCCGACAGAACGAGCTGCTTTCCATTGAGCACGAATAAAATTACCACGAACCGGGTTTTCTTTGTCAGGGTACCAATAGGTTAACCATAGAATCATTTTTTATTCCAGTTTAATATTCTATTTAAGGAAGATTTTAAATCAGGAGATAAATTTAAAATATACAGACCGAAAAAAGTCCAAATTAAAAATACCAATATTTCAATAATCGAATAAAACGATCCATGAATAGCATTCATAAATAATTGATCAATATTTACGAAAAACAATAAGTCCCAAAACATAAAATGGAAAATCACTCCAAAAACCAACCATGTAAATGATTTTAAAAATTTGATTCCTAACCACAAATCTCCTGTTAGCCGATACAAGGCTACCAACTTAACCAAATTATACAAGACTATGGCAGTAAAAAATATTATAGCAGCCCCTTCTACCCCTTTAGTTGGTATATAAGTAGCACCAGCCGTTAAAGCAAATAAAATCAAAACTAAGTTCGCATATAATTCCCATTTAAAGTTTTTTGATGCAACTAAAATTAAACCGCTAGGGCCTGTTGATACATTGACAAGCTGTGCAGCCGCTACCCAAAATAAAGCAGATTGACCCCCTTGGTAGGCCTCAGGAAGAATATTAAATATCCATGGACTAACTGATAGTATAACTAAAAATAAAAAAGAAGATACTACCCACTGAGTACTCAAACTTCGCATACCGATATGACGAAGCTCCTCCCAATTTCCTTCAGCAACATATTTTGAAATAATAGGTCGAAGTGATGCATTCATTGCCTTCATTGGCATTGCAACCACAATACCAAAACTAAAGGCAATACTATATTGAGCAACTGCAGCTAGTCCTAAAAAACTTCCAATCATGAGAATATCAAGTTGTCCAAATGACATTTGAGCACTAACCGTTAGTAGCATTACTAAGCTGTACCGAAACATCTCACGTTTGGGCCAAACCTTATTAGCTTCGAGAATAGATATTTTTATCTTTTTAGCGGCAATAAAAACAAATAAAGCATAACAACTATATCCAAGCATCAATAGAAATAAAAAAGTATCTATACTTGAAATAATTCCAAAACCAAAAGCCATCAAAAGAATAGTAAGCAATAATTTTTTTCCAATATCTTTTAACCAGTAAGGAAATACAACTTGTTGATTATGAATTAGTTGAGAAGAATACAATTCAAAAACTATATATATTCCCGCAAAAGGAAATACAAGCCAAAAGCTTGGGTCAAAATAATCTTTCATAAAAAAGATAATTAATGAATCTCCTAATGAAATAGCGACTAGAAATAATATTAAAAGGCAAATACTTGAAGCAAGTAAACCTGTATTTATAATCCTAGTATGCAGAGCAGAGCTTACCCGAGGAAAATAGGTAACAATAGTCTGAGGCCAACCCAGATGAGATACAGCACCTATCAACAAAGATGCTGAAATTACCCATCTCACTAATCCCATTTCTTCAGGATTTTGCGGGAATGCCCATGGAAATAAAATAAGTCCATTCATGGCCCCAAAAAAAACACCCAAATATCCAGAAGCAAGATTCCAAATAGATTGACGTTTTACTATTCCCATGAATCTAGATTTAAATCAGGAAATAAAAGTTTTAATCTCTCAATAGATTCTTGATATTCATACTTGACTCCTTCAAGAATATTTTTGTCAACTGGATTTTTCTCAGGCATCTTTCCCGAATTAAAAAATAAATAAAATGGTAAAATTTTCTCTTGAATCGAATGTGGAACATAACTCTGAAGTAATAAACCGATTCGGTGAATAAACTTACTCTTTATTGCAACTGTCTCATTGTGCTGAACAAAAGAATAATCTTTATAAAAAGAAGAATCAATATTAAGGAATTCTGCGATATCGATCATACACTTATTTGTCTTTTCCACTAAAGATTCAAAAGTGCAAACATGAATTCTATCTGGACCTAATGCTTCCATCCATTTTCTTAAATAGAACTCATAATCACCATGAGATCTTAGCACTTCATCTTGAGCGTAGTCTCTCCAGTCCATTTTTATTCTCTTTGTTCGATGACTTTCAAAGCGATATTGAGAGTATAGCCTAGATGAAGGTTCTCTTAGAATAAAAATAACCTTGGGATTTGAAGCTAACACAGGTATGTGCTTTAAAGCATTTTTATAATAGATATAAGGTGCTGTTGCCTCAAGCCTTATTTTAGATTCATTGGAATCATGAGACTTAAAGTAAGAAGTGTATTTATCAATAGTATGATCAATAATATTTGCATTTCTATTGAATCGATTTACTTCATCAGCGAAAAAAAAAGTTTCTTTAACCATTGAAGCTTTAACCTCAGGGTGCGCAGACAACCAGAAATACAGAGAACTAGTCCCACACTTAGGTGCTCCGGCAATAATGGCATTCGGAAGAGAATTTAGATTCATACTGAGACCAAAGTAACGATGTTTTGTTCGTAACATTGCCCTTTCGATGTACATTGTCACCCTCTTAATTGAACCGATGAAAAAAAAATTAACAATTTCTAATTTAGCCCCTCTAATAATTTTTCTTTCTGCCATCATTTATTTTTGGCCAGTAGTATTTGAAAATCAAACCATTGAGCAAGATGACATTCTTATGGGGCTTGCAAAGGGTCGCGAAATAAGAGAATTTCGAAATGAAAATAGTCAGGAACCTCTTTGGACTAATTCGATGTTCTCAGGAATGCCTACATTTCAAATCGCCACTAATTATCCAAATAATTGGTTATCATATATTCAGGGCGGAATTAATAAAATCCTTATCGAAAAATCAGGAATTTATATAATCATATCTTTGATGCTAGGCTTTTTCGCGCTTCTCAGAACTCTAAAAGTCCGACCATCTATTTCTCTTATTGGTGCCTTAGCATTTGGATTTTCCGCATTTTTTATAATTTCTCTTGCTGCAGGGCATAATGCAAAAATAAGAACGGCAGTGTATATAGCACCTCTTTTAATGGGGGTTCTATTAACTCTTAAAGGGCGTATCTGGCTTGGCTTTGCTTTAACTGCATTATTTACTGGTCTAAGTATCCATGCAAATCATTTTCAAATTACATATTATACAGCACTACCAATATTAACAATGGTAATTTCCTATGGCGTCTATTCTTTTCAAAAAGATGAAATGAATAAATGGGCGAAACGCTGTTTACTACTTTTTTTGGCAGCTATGTTGGGTGTGGGTCCAAATTTTGGAAATCTTTGGTCTTCCTATGCTTACACGCAAGAATCCATGAGAGGTGGGCACTCTGCTCTTGCTCAAAATTCTCAAGAAGAGAATTCCAAAGGGTTAGATTTTGACTATGCGATGAGCTGGTCATATGGTATTGGTGAAACCTTAAATCTGTTCATACCTAACGCAACAGGAGGAGGAGCCAAACAAGATTATGAAGGTACCGAGATAGTCGAAGTCCTAACAAATAATTTTTCTCAACAAATGCCACGATCCCAAGCAACAAAAGTAGCCAATCAGTATGCCGGAAGCGTCTTGTATTTTGGAGATCAATCATTAGTCAATGGGGCATATTATATAGGTGCAGTAGTTTTCTTCTTTTTCGTCATTGGACTTTTCTTAGTAAGGGGACCACTTCTATGGGGTAGTTTATCCGCATTATTAATTACTTTGATTTTAGCTTGGGGTAAACACGCTGAATTTATAAATAGTTTCATTTTTGATTATCTACCTCTCTACAATAAGTTTCGAGTTCCGAGCATGGCACTGGTAATTGCATTTGTCATAATTCCACTTATTGGGTTCAAAGGATTGGATATTTTATTAGGAGAATCTAGGGAAAAAGCTTTGAAGATACTAATGCAATCAACACTTATTACTGGTGGATTTGCATTATTAATTTGGCTTTTGGGACCCACATTACTTGGTCTGGAAGGGCCAAATGACGCAAACTTATCCAGTCAAGGATTCCCAATGGATGTGATCTTAAATGATCGTAAATCCCTTTTAAAAAGCTCTGCTTTACAAACTTTACTTTTTATTGTTTTATCTGCAGGTTCCATTTGGTTATTCATTGAGAAGAAAATTAAAATTGGAGTCTTAGTGCTGACGTTATGTTCTCTAATTATTATTGATTTATGGAAATTCGATAAAGATCAACTTGGTTCTGAAGATTTAATAACTTTAAGAAAATTAGATCAACAGCAAAAACCCAGTGCGACAGACTTATTGATTTTGAAAGATAACGATCCTCATTACAGGGTCTTGAACACTACTGTAGGCTTAACATCTGATGCATATACATCTGCTCATCACAAATCTATTGGAGGTTACCATGGTGCGAAATTAGCGAGATACCAAGATCTCATTGAAAATCAGATGAGTAAAGGTAACATGTCGATTTTTAGCATGTTAAATGCTAAATGGTTTATAGTACCCAATGGTGAAAAAAAAACCACAGCGCAGGTAAACCCTGATGCCTGCGGTCACGCTTGGTTCCCTGAGGAAATTAAACTAGTAAGCAGTCCTGATGACGCAATGAATTCTTTGACTGATTTTAATCCAATTAAAACAGCAATTTTTGAACCTGATTTCATTTCTGAAGATGATGCTGAAACTTGGATTAAGTTGCTCGCGACTAAAAATGACAGTACAAAAAGTGCATCTATTCAATTAAAGAATTATGCGCCGAATAAAATGATTTATTCTGTTTCAAATCTTAACCGTGATCAGCTTGCAGTATTTTCTGAAATATACTATTCGGCACCTAGTCAAGAATGGATAGCCATGGCTGACGGAAAACCAATAGATATATTACGGACTAATTATATTTTGAGATCTGCAGTGATTCCTGCTAATACCAAAGAAGTAGTTTTCACATTCAATCCTAAAACATATCGTATTGGGGAAAAAGTGAACCTCGGATTTAGCATATTACTTTTTGCAGTAATTAGTTTTGCAGGCTTCTCAGAGTATCGCCAGATAAATTCAAAGAAAAAAACCTAATGAGGTTACTTGTTATTACTTATTATTGGCCTCCATCAGGAGGGCCCGGTGTTCAGCGCTGGCTAAAAACAAGTATAGAACTTCTTAAGAAAGGAATGGATGTAGAAGTATTAACAGTTGACGAGAAATTTGCAACTTACCCACTTCTGGACACAACTTTATTAGTAGAGACCAAAAATATTAAAGTTCATAAATCTCACTCAACAAACTGGTTTAATAGTTATCAGAAGATCACTAGAAGAAAAGAAATACCATTCAGTGGATTTGCAAATCAAGCAGGAAAACCTGGTCCCATTCAAAAGCTTTCCCGATTTATAAGAGGTAATTTTTTCTTGCCAGATCCAAGAAGAGGATGGAATACATACGCCATAAAAAAAGCCATTGATCTTCATAGCGAACAACCATTTGATGCCATCGTCACTAGTGGGCCTCCCCATTCCTCCCATTTGATTGGCAAAGCTTTAAAAAAAAAAATAAATTGCCTTTGGTATGCTGATTTTCGGGACCCATGGACAGATATTTATTACTACCACCAATTCTACCCATTGTTTTTTGCAAGGGCATATGACAAGAAATTAGAAAGAAGTGTTTTAAAAGAATCAGATGGGGTCTTTTCTGTAAGTAAAGATTTGATTAGAATATTAAATAACAAAGAACCTGAAATTCAAAAAGATAAATTCTTGGAATTACCAAATGGTTATGATCCGGAAGACTTTTCTAAGACAAAAAATCCGTCAAAAAACAAAATTTTTACTTTAGTTTACACAGGAACGTTAACCCTTGATTATCCACTGAGTTTGCTTTATCATTCCTTAGAGGAAATAATAAAAAAAATGGAGGATGATTTTTGTCTTAAAATAGCGGGAAGACCAGCAAAAGAATGTGTCAATCATCTTACTGAATTATCAAATAAATATTTAAACTTTCAATTTGAATCTCTTGGCTATATTTCGCACAGAGAGTCTGTTGCATTAATGGAATCGGCAGATTCTCTTTTACTATTAATTCCTGAAATTGCTGAAAATAAGGGAATACTCACTGGTAAAATTTTTGAATATATTGGAAGCGGATTACCTGTCTGGGGATTTGGGCCTACTGACGGTGACGCCCAAGATATTTTACATAAATGTGAAGCAGGTAGTCTTCATGAAGACTCTAAAACTGCCATTAAAGCGCTGGAAGAATATATTGATAAAAGGCCAAAAGGAGCACCAATAAATCATCGAACAAAATATACTCGAGAAGGATTAGCTCAAAAAATTCTTGAGAGAATTTTACGAGATATAAAAAAAAATGAAGCATTGGCATGAATCTCAAGGTACTAGAACGTTACCTACAAGACTTCATAACAAGCCAGATGCCTGAGATAGAGCAGATTCTCATTGCAAACACCCAACATGCAGAAGCACTCAAGTCTAGCTTAGGGGCACTCAAATGTGCTGAAGACAATTTATATCAAGGCACTTCAGGTGAGCTGCTAGCCTTTGATCTCAGAGAAGCACTTGACCAAATAAGTAGCATCACGGATGAAGTATTAGAAAATGACTTACTTGGCAGTATTTTTAGTAGGTTCTGT
>TARA_B110000483_G_scaffold180347_1_pt1 | contig 39549 bp, 25 predicted proteins | sample TARA_B110000483 | Tara Oceans TARA_B110000483 (sample SAMEA4398176) | marine metagenome | biome: Polar Biome; feature: [SRF] surface water layer (ENVO:00010504); material: water (ENVO:00002006), including particulate matter (ENVO:01000060) such as... | depth 5 m
TTCGTTTTGACATTTCCCCAGATACCACAACGGCACTTCCTGAATAAACATGTTTCCCAGATACGTTCCGAAAAGCTTCTTTAGGTAGGTCAGATCCTTGCGGTATTAGAGCCACACCTTCATCCTTCCAATACAACAAATCGGTGCTAGTTGCATACCCACCGTGCCTAACGGCCTTCCCCCATTGATAAATCATATGATATTTTCCCCCCTGATACACCAACCCGTTAATGTCGTTCATCCATCCTGTTTTAGGACTGAAATGATATTGTCCACGGAAGTTTTCGGTATAAGCAACATTACCAAGATTTTGTTGTGCAAAAACAATTGCACCTAAGGCTAAGAAAAGAATCGTGAATATAGTTTTTTGTATATTTTTCATTAAAAATTAGTTTGATTTCTACGTTTAATAAGTTTCTTACTTACCTGTTTAAGTGGAACACCTTTTGTCTCAGGCATCATATAAAACAAAAATAATAATTGTAACACCATCATAGGACTAAGTAAAGAATTATTTCCAAGGGGTGAGCAGAATGATTGTAAAATTTATCATGGAAACAACTAGTATGCTAAATAATAAGCTTAAGGATTTCATCAGTAGTATAGCTCTAAACCACATATTTTACTGGGGATATCTGGGTTCTAATTACCCCCATTTATTTGGGTGTTAAATTAAGAGTTTTAGGGTTATATAAACCAATCAGGGACAGCTTTCGGGACAAATTATAAAAGGTTTACAAAACAAATGTCTATAAACCCCTATTAATAATGACGGAGAAGATGGGAGTCGAACCCACGACCTCTTGACTGCCAGCTATTATTGAACCGTAATAGTTCCAACTACTCCACCGTGAAGAGAACACTGATAATAATATGCTTCAGTTGCGATTGTACTTGTGTGATTTCAATATTAACTCAAAAGCCATCATTAAAATTTATGACTATTTCTGCAAGGGCAGCAAACAAGGAAAGCTTTGAGCAGAAGTATAAATAACATTTACACAAAACCTTGAATCATCATTTTTCGAAAAAGGACTTTTAATTCATTTTTATTAAAGTATGTTATTTCACCTATACGCTTAAAAGCTATTAAATCCTTTTTTACCCAGGTCATTATTTTTGTTTCGGTTATGTTTAATAAACTGCAAGCATCTTTTATATTCAAAAGATTATCCGCGTTAAGATTTTCATTTTCTTGAGATTCGTTATAAAAAGGCAATGATTCGTCAAGGCAAATTAGTTTTTTTGTGATTAAATCAAGACTTTTTTCAAGATTGAAGATTCGGTATTCTAGTTCTTTTATTTTTTTTTCTAAACCCATAATTTAATTAATTACACTTTACATGCATTTAAGCATGTAACTTATTTCACCAATTGTTTTTTTCGAAAGATTTTTATAATAAGTGACTGGGGAAAATAATTTTAATATCTTCCTTTTGTCTTTGATTAAGTAATAGGGCTTATTTATTAAATCTAGGAAAGATGTAATTTTTGATTTGTTCGTAACAATTATAGAAGAATGATTAAATAGAGGGAAATGAGCAATGGCATTATTTATACTTTGTTGACTATTGATGAAATTTTCACGTGTTAATTTTTCAGATGAATTAATTATATGTTTAAACCTGTCAAGTTCATCAGTGATAAAAATAATCTTCAATTTAAATTTATCAATAAGGTGGCCACATAAATTACTTACCATTTCAAGTTGTATACTTTTTTGGAAGTTGTAAATTTTTATATCCATCAAAATATAGTTTGTATTTAGGAGATCGATCGAATGATTGGTGCTGTATATCCAATGAATCATTTTATGATTCTTTCGCACAAGATGATTTTCAAGATGGTACTTAGGGGTTATGAATTCCGAACAAGAAAAAGTGAGTTCCATTAAATTAGTAACATCTTCAAGCCTTAAATGTTTATGCCCTGCGGTATTTTTTTTTTGAACAATTTTATCAAACACTAGTGAAGTAAACCTACCTTTAAAATTTACTTTTGATTTTGCATTAGTTTTATAACTTAATGCTAGACTGAGGAGGGAATTTTCGATTGAAATTAAATAATCGTATTCTTTTTTTTCAATCCTATTAATTTGACACAAGTTTTTTATATATACCACTTTAAGATACTTGTTTTCAATAAACAGAAAATTGTCATCAACCTTGTTGCTGGAGATTAAAATAAGAGAAATTGATGGGGGGTTTTTCTTAAAAAATGAAAAAAGTGAATTAGTTAAAGCATTTAAAATAAATAGTTGAGATTCGTCAACATTACTTATTAAAAGGAATTTCATAGCAAATAAATTAATTATGAAATACAGCTCAATTTTTCAGAATAAGTTGCTCAACTTTCTGAACGAGCTTATCAATTTTATCAAACCAAGACAATAGATTTCCATTCTCATCTGCCGTAACAAGAAGATAATTTCCTTGCTGATCTTTAATTAAATTGATATCCCAAACCCATTTTTGGTGACCTGTTAATGAAATTGCAGAATTTGCAATCTGGGAAAGATCTTGTAAAGCTGTATTAAATTTCAACACTTTGTTATCAAAACTTGCGGAGTATAAATTATTATTCGACTGATCATAAAATAGTTTAGTTATTTCAGACCTATGAAGAACAATTTTATCATCAAACCTAAGAGAAGTAATACTCTTGGTTTCATCAATTAGTTCGTAAACATACAATTCACCAGAACCTGTTCCTAAAAAAAGGTGGGTTTCGGTAAATGAAATTGATGAAATTTTATCGTTATTGAGATTGATTTTTCTAAGAGAAATGGATTTTAATTCATTTTCTAATAAACTATAAAGGCCATCATTAGTTGCTACATATAATTTGTTGAAGTCTTCATTGTAATAACTCGTATTAATAGAGTTTGTTTTAATAATTTCAGAAGAATTTTGACCATCATACATGGAAATACCCTTGGTTGAAACAATGTAAAGTTTATTGGATTTTGAGTTGAAATGAAGTTCTTTAATAAGCCCTGGTTCCTGATGAATTTTCTTTTTTCTACCACGTATATCCTGCGCATTCAAATCAATTTTAAAAACATTCCCTTTAAAAGTTCCAACATAAATAATATTCGAATTTGCAATGACAATTTTTCGTATCCGCTCACTGATTTTTATAGGCGTAATTTCTTTTCTACTAACACCGTTTAAAACATAGAGATATTGATCATCACCACCCAAAGCGATTATATTGTTGTTAAATGTACTGATTGATCTTATGGAAGCACTAGATTTAATCTTCTTAATCAACATTGAGGTTTCTCTATAACTGGGTTTGTTTTCAAGAGCTTTTAATGCTGTCTGGAGAAGAACAAATAGCCCTTCAGTAACTATTTTTCCTGAATTTGTTTCAAGCATTAAACTTTTGTAGTCATAATATTTTTGGAGTGTTTGCTCAATTGTTTTTAAAATAATTTTGTTTGATTTAATGTCGGGGGCTTCATTAATCAAATTTTCTAATTGAATCATTATAGGGTAGAATTCGGTTTCTAATAATGCAATTTGTTTTAATTTTTCAGCTTGTTCCTTGGCTTTGGTTGCATTATCTTTTTGAACAAGTGCTTCATTTTGCTTTTCCATTGCTACCTGCTCAGATGCTTTTGCAAGCTTTCTTTGCTCCTCTGCCTCTAGGGCACTCTTTAGAGCTTGTCTTTGAGCTATTACAGCTTTTCGTAATGATTTTTGGGCAATAATTTTTGCTGAATCAGCAAGTTTCTTTTCTTTCATTGCAATAATTGCACTTTCATCAGCAATCTTTCGAGCGTTTTCTGCTTCAATAGATTTTTTTTCTGCGAGATCTTTTGCAAAGGTAGCTTCAACATAATTTTTTTCAGCTTTGGCTTTACTTAAATACGCGTCGAAGGCCATTAAAATTGCAATAATCGTAAGACTACTAACAGCAATGATCACATTTTTAGTAATACGCCTCTTGCGCTTTATTTGTTGTTCTTCTTTATGTTTGTTTTGATTAAAAGACTTTTCACTTTTATTAATATAATTAATAGTTTTTGAAAAGTTAAAGGAATATTTTTTTGCCCAATTTTCGTCTATAATTAAAGAGTCCCTCCAGTTGATAGCCATTTGAAGCTCTGGGGAATTCATAAGACTAATTTCCCCTAGAGCATTTTTTTGAGCCTGCATTGCATATTCAGAATAGCTTTGGAAAGCCAATTTTTCATCATCCATCCAGTCATGTTCGCGTTTCCAATTTCTGTTTTTAAAATAACTAAATGTTACGACATCACCTAGGTTGATTATTCTATTATTTTTTCTTTTTATTCCTGAAATTTTATTTTCAAAAAACTCGATAGAGTTCCCTAATTCATCTTTAAATTTATGAATGAGTCTAGCGGAATTTATTTTATCTAATCCTGAAATTTTTAATATTTGACCAAAATAATTTGCAAATGGCTGAATTTCAGAATGTTCAAAATTCATTGTAGCCTTTATGATTTTCTCAAAGTTTTTTTGATCAACTTGAGAAAGGGATTGAAAGATTTGTTCAAATTTATTTCCAATAACGTTTTTAACTCCTCCATACTCATCAATTAATTTATTTGTTACAGCTTCTTTTGTGTTTCTCGTGATAAAAAAACTGTGAAGAAGAAACTGAATATTTGGGAGTAAACTTAAGTCTTGAAAGGATTGATTTAATAATAGATTAAACGCTGAGCTTTCAAAACCTATACCACTTGAAGTAAAATTATTAGTAATTAGTGATTTAAGGCCTTTAGAGCCAATGTTTTGAATAGCGTATTGGGATTTACTAAACAGCTCTTGCAAGCTCCCATGGTTGGAGAGTTCAGAAGTGTATTCAGTTTGTAAACAGATTAAAAAATAAATTGATGTTTCTCTGAAACGAACCGTTCTCGAAATGATATCTAAAAATAACTGATTATCACTATTTTTTTCTTTTAAGATTTTTTCAAAAACAAAAATATCTTCTAATTGGTCTACAATAATCAGCAGATTTCTTTGGTTAAAAATTTCTGAATCACGATAAATTTTAGAGAGAGACAAGTTTTTATTTTCCTCAATTATTTTTTTGTAATTGGAAAAATCCTCTGTATTTGATCTATGGTCTTTTTTGAAAACACCAGAATTTGTTATAGCCGCAATCATATTTTCGATTGGGTTTACACCAGGTCTAAATTTGCAAATTGACCATTCTTTTCCAGCTTGTCCTAAAAAGCCTTTTTTCAATCTTGGGATTAAACCAGCATTCACTAAAGATGTTTTACCAGACCCCGAAGCACCTGTTAAAGTAATGAGTTTATTTTTTTGAATTATTTGTAATAAATTCTCAACTTCTTTTTCACGACCATAAAAACATGAGTTATCATCCTCTTGATAAGGCAATAGACCTTTAAAATTACTTTTTCCTGGCATTAATCTTTGATTATGCTCAAATTTATCAAAATTTGGATTTGGAATTGTACTTTTATTGAAATAATTAAATAATAAAAAATGTTCAGGTTCTATTATACCAATGATTTGATATCTGAACTTGAGAAAGAGCTTCTCAGGGATCATAGAATTGTTCAATTAATGATTGATGAATATGATCTTTTTTTGGTCTCCAAGGCTTTGTTTGAAGCAATTGAGAATGGGCTTTCCGTTGAAATAGTTGTAATTTCAACAAATCATAGAAAATCTATGAAGCTTGTTAACCTTTGTAAAAGATTGATAGACTTAAATGCACAGATATATTGGAAAGTAGATAAAAATTTGTTTGTTAAAGAAGATTATTTTGGGATTTTTGATAAAGAATACCTGATAAGTAAACGAGATCAACCAAATTTTGAAGACCCTGAAGGCTTAATTCGTTTTAAAAATGATTTTTTTAATGGATTGGCATTGGATTCAAAAAAAATATCCATGTTTGATGGTGATATTCAAATTGAATTTGAATCAAATAGAAGTATCATCTATCCAAAGGAAGAAGTTTTACTAAGCTGGGAAGTTATTAATGCCCATGAGATCGAGATTGAGCCTCAGAAGAAAAAGCTAGAAGCAAAAGGATTTGAAAATATTTTAATTGAAGAAGACACAAAATTTACTTTAGTAGCAAAGAACAAGGGGAATATTCAAAAAAAAAGTGTTTTTATCCGTGTTTTGAAAATCAAGGAAATCTATATAAATATTGAAGGTTTTGACCCATTAATTAAAGAATACATTTCAATTAATTCTTCCTCTACCGATGAGGAAAAATATGCTGTTTATCTTGGCCAAAAGGTTAAAATTTCATGGGATATTAAAATGCTGGGAAAATTACTTGAATCTCGCCTGGGTAATTTGCCATTATCAGGTTTTTATGAGTTCGAAATTATTAAGGATACTGACTTTAATTTTGTTTTTAAATCATTAAAAACTTCTCAAACAAAGAATATTTCACTTCATTGCTTTGAGGACACTTCACTTTTTAGAGAAAATCACACCGAGATTCCTATAAAAAGAATTAAAAATAAATCTATGATTGAAAATTTTCTTTACTTAGTAAAAGAATTTTTTACCAACATATTTAAATAATGGACCCAGTTAAAAAGGTTAACTTTATAAACCGTTTTTTAATTAGTTGCTCAGGAGCTAGTTTAGAGATTTTGGAAGATTGTCCTCGTTTTGAGGTTACTAAGTATTCTAGTATTGGAATGACTGTAGTATTCACAGCAATACTTGCGGTTGTGTCATCTTTCTTTGCACTCTCTATTATTTTTGATTATCTTGTTTTAAATATTGCCCTAGCATTTTTATGGGGTGCTATTATTTTCAATCTAGACCGTTATATTATTTCAAGTATGCGATCATCTGAAAATAATTGGAGTGATTTGATAAAGGCAATACCAAGATTTATTATTGCAATAATAATTGCTTTGATTATTTCAAAGCCTATGGAGATTCAAATATTTAAAACAGAAATTAATTCTTTTTTAAAAGTTGAAAACATCACATTGATTTCTGACGTAGACACCAAATACTTAAACTTACTTGAAGATAATACTGCCAAAAAAAACTTAGCGGAGAATCAATATAAAGAGTTATTACTGATTAGAGAACAGTATTATCAAGACTACAAATGTGAATGTGACGGTACTTGTGGAACAAATAAAAGAGGTAGAGGAATAGAATGTTTTAGTAAAAAAGAAAAATACGAAACTTTTCAAGCTGAAATAAAATCAGAAAAAGCTAAACGCGATGCTGTGCTTCAAAAATTAACTCTCGATGAAGCTCTAGTGAAGCGTCAGTTGCAGAATGAAAAGGATTTGATCAAGGCGAGCTTGTCCTTCGGGTTGATGGATCGAATAAGAGCATTAAATAATCTTGACAGCAATTCCACTCTATTTATAGTGTTGCTATTTGTTATGATAGAAATAGCACCAATACTTACTAAAATAATGTCAAGTAGAGGCCCTTATGAGAATCTTATTCTTCAATATGAGAAGAAATTTGAAATGAGCTATTTAAAAGAACTTGATAACTTAGATCACGAAAGGGTCAAAAACAAAAAGCTCAAGGAAATGTCTACTCGATTTGAAATAAAATCAAAAGAAAAACAAATACAAGACATAGTAAAACAAGATGCTTATGATCGGTATGAAAAAATAAGAAATGATCTTGAAAATAAATTTATAAAAAATTAGCATTGATGAAAAAAACATATTTCAATCTGTTTTTTGTTTCTTCTCTTTTTTTGATTGGATGTAAATCATTGATGAGCCCAAAAGAAACTGATTTCTCACCTTCCGTTTCTCTAGATGAACTTGCCGTTTCCAAATCAGAATTAAAAATTGATTTTGATGGGAGTTCTTTAAAAGATGAATTTGCCAGAGATGCTGAGGCTTTGATTAAAGCTAAAGAGGCGAATCTTAGTTCATATTATCAAAATTATTTAGATAGCCTGAAGTTAAAACTTAAAGATTCTGGATCTATTAAGATTAAAGGGTATGAAGATTTTTTAGTAAACTTATTATCAGATCAAATTAAAAACGACACTATTTATCTAGCAAATCTTGTCACAAAAACAGAATCCAAAGGAACTCCCCTGAGTTTTCAATATTCAGCGTTAAAAAATGATAATTTATATTTTGAGATAGAATGTTTAAAGAACAATAGTCTATCAGAACTCATTTATGGTGGTATAGATATTGAGTTCGTTGAAGGAGCCGAAATTAGATACCAGTATTTTGATCTAAAAAAAAGCGATAGGATCAAGGGCTCTTTTAAAGTATTGGAAGATAACCCTATAATTTTTAACATTACAAAAAGAGGATTTACTAAAGGAGCCTTGAAAGTAAAAGTAAAGAAAACATTAGGATCTAATTTAATCGTAGAGAAAGTTACAGACAGTATTGAGGAGACCCAAATGGTGGTGAAAGAAGTCTCAGATACTCTTTACCATTTAGTAGATGAAAAACAATACATTTTGGCCTCTGTATTGGATATAACAAACGTACATCAACTCAAAATACCGTTAATTGTGGATGATCTTGATAACTTATTGGGATGGGGTTATTGGGTTGGTTTGAGTAGTTCTGATGCTGTAGAGTATTCTCGCCTATATGAATTAGAATTTGAAGACCCTCTTAAACTCTTTGCGAAATCAGAGTTACTAAAAACTAGTTCATCTTTTACTCTACCTAAAACATTCGATGAAAATTTAAGAATTGATTTTAAAAAAAACTCAGATGATAACCTTAGTTTAAACAGTACAGATACTTATAGTTTTTATAGATCTGATTCTTTGAGCAATGAATTTAAAGGAGAGTTAAAAATAACTAATCTTTCAAAACTTTACGATTATATGATTACATTAAAAATGGTTGGGGTTAATGTCGTTAAATCCAAAGTAGAGCAAGAAGAAACTAATTATATGTTGAATGAATTTATTAATATTTCAGTAGTAAAATGATTGATTTAAGAAACTATTTTGTGATTATTACACTTACGGCACTTGTTTTTTCATCCTGTAGAAGGGAATCCATGCAATTAAGATCTAGTGTTAGAAAAACGCAAAATGATGTTAGATATTTTAATAGAGATTTAAAGCAGGTTAAAGGTTTAATAGGTGTTGAATCAGGTGAATCTGGAGCTGATATAGATTCAACATCTCAAACGCTATTTACTCCAATTGATCAAAAGAATATTTTTACTTCATATGGCTACGTTTACGATGCAATTAATGGATCAAATGATGTGATAAATAGCTCAAATTTCTATTGGGATTCTATTCAAAAAGTTTATTATGTTAGAAATAAAAAATACAGTAAAATAAAACCGGAGAACGAAGTTTTTGGATGGCACCCTTATTGGATGGGAAGTGCTTGGGAAAGCTATCCTTTCGAATTACTTTCGACAATCTCTTACTTTTCATATAAACTGGATCCAAATACTGGTTCTTATACCAATCCACAGCAAATGAAAGATTGGAGAAATACGGCCATGATAGATTCTGCAAAATTAAAAAAAACAAAAGTTCTTTTAACAGTCGCCAGTCATGGGTACAATAATAATAATTCGTTTTTGGGTGATCAAGCTAAATGGGGGGTTCTGATTGATTCACTCTCAAAACTTTTATTAGATCGTGACGCAGATGGAGTTGATATTAATTTTGAAAATTTACCTTATTTAAAGAGAGGAAGCTTTAATCGTTTTATTGAACAATTAAGAAAAAGACTAAATCAAAAATTTAGAACAAAAACGCCAATAATTTCTTTGACACTTCCTGCAGTTGATAGTCGAGAAATATTTGATGTGGTTGATCTCCAGAAGTTTGTTGATTTATTTGTTATAATGGGATATGATTATAATACGGGTCCTCAACTTCAAGGAGCAGTAGCACCTTTAATTCCACTAGAATCAAAAAATATTAGCTTGAACAATACACTTAAATATTATCTAGAAGCTGGAATTGATCCTTCAAAAACAGTTTTGGCATTACCTTATTATGGGAGTATGTGGGAAGGAACTGTAGGAGAGGGGGGAAATACTACTTCAATGTTTGAAAGAAAAGTTACTTACAGAGAAGTAATGTCAATTTTTAATGATGAGTTTGTTGCTAAAAATAATTTGAGTCCAACTTTGGAAAAAAATAGTATGACCAACTATTTCAATATAACTTATCCAGACAATACGACTAAAGAAGTTTGGTTTGATGACGATTATACGCTTGGTAAAAAGTATGATTTTGCAATTACTAACAACCTCAAAGGAATTGGAATCTGGGCATTAGGATATGACAATGGTTACAATGAACTCTGGGATGTAATTGAGACAAAGTTTGCAACTGATGCAGTACCTGTTGTTGATCCGGTTGGTCAAATAGAGGGCTATCCTATTAAAGCGAGTAATTATATTTTAAAGAAAAAAGATTTACTATTAGTAACTTCAATATTTTTTTTGATTGCCGTTGTAATTGGATTTGTAATGGCATTATCAGATTGGAAGGTTAGAGATTCCATAGTTAAAAATCAATTCCACCGTTTTATTATGGTTATGATTATTTTTATTTTTCTAACCCCAATAATTTATTTGGTGAATGAAATCTTATTTCTGAAATCTACATGGAAATATTATGCTGTTTTTATTTTAGGGGGATTAACCATTTACCTGTCCTCTTTTTTGAAAATTAAATCAACCAAAAGACCCTAAAAATGAAGGATATAATTGTGAGAGAGTTATTTTGGTTTGTGGTAAGTTTTCTGATATCATTGATTGGATCATTTTTATTCATGGAGTTTTTAGCATTAAGCTCATCAGAACCTGAATTGAATTCCTTAGAAAAACTATTTACACTTCAACTTTATATAATTGGCTGTATAGTCTCTTTTATTTCCGTTTACATTGTTAGGATAGTACTTTCTTTTATAAAAAAAAAGGTAAAATAAGCACATATGATACATAATGTTGTTGCATCGATAGGATACCGTCTGAATGAGTATATTAAAAATTCACTTTCTCTTTCTGAGGAAGCTGTTATTATTTCAAGTCTTGTTGACTTAAAGGGGAATGTGAATCCAGAGATCGAAAATAAAATCACAATTTTTTTAATCAATATTGAGGAAGAGCGTACTGCAAAAAATGGACATTTCCAGTCATCTCCAGGCATGAATCCTCCAAGCACCATGAATTTGTATTTAATGTTTTCAGCATATTTCCCAAATTTCAATTATATGGAGTCTTTAAGATACATATCATTAGTAATTGAGTTTTTTCAATCAAACAATACATTCTCAAGTTCTGATACACCGCTTTTATCAAATTCTATAGACAAATTATTTGTCGAATTTTCTAATGTAGGAATTGAAGACATTAGCAAACTTTGGTCAAATATTGGCACAAATTATGTTCCATCCGTTTCATATAAAATTAAACATGTTGTATTTGATGGGAATGCTATTTCTGAAAATGTATCCTCTGTAATTTAGAAAAGCTCAAATAAATTTGAAATAAATAGTTTATGATCAATAAGGTTGATTACACAAATGATTTCAGTAAAATACTGGAGCTTTCATTCTATCATGAATATTTTGAAAATAACAATTTAGAGTCAATCGATCTTGTCCCTGATAATTTGACAAAATCACTTATTAGCAATTACAATCTAATCCTGAGAAAAAAAGAGAATACTTTCATTGTTTTCAAAAACAACAATTCAAACATAGGTAGTCTTGTGTTTTCAGGGCCTGTTGTTTTAAATTTTATTTTAAAGTTTAATGACGTACTGTTTTTAAATTATACCGACATGCCTTTTCAATACAATCAAAAGTTTATATTAAAGACAAGTGATGAAGATAAATATAGGCTTCATCCACGGGCATATGCCGATGAATCGATCTTGGAACCTTATGCAGAAAACGGATTAGCAGGAGAAATAACATTGAATATAAATCAAAATAATGAATTTTTTGGGTTTGAAAAAGAAGAAATGAAAGTCGAACCACTTAAATTTTATGCTAGGTTTAATTCTAGAACAGTTAATTTTAGGTATAATTTTTATTTTTCAGGAAAGGATAAAGACTTTAATAATTTCTTTGTTTTTAATGAAACTACAAATGAAAAATTCAATAATTTCTCTTTGAGAACTCTAGAAAATGGAATAGATGTTCATTCATTTGTGTTTCCAAATGAGATAAAGATGAATGAAAAATACAATCACAAACTCTTTTTAAAGAAAGAGGACGAGTTTAGTAAATCGTATAATAAATTTTTGCCTTATCCAACCTCAAATAATTTAAAATTTGACATTAACCAGAATACATTTTTTCTTGAAAGCTTCATTAAGATTAATTAATTTTTTTCTACTATATTTTTTGTATATATTGCGAATAATATAAATATCAATAATAAAAAACAATGGCAACAACTTTAGCAACACCTGGAGTTTACATCGAGGAAAAAAGTTCATTTGGATCCTCTGTAGTTCCAGTACAAACATCAATACCTGCATTCATTGGCTATACCGCAAAGGCAAGTAGAGGATCTAAAGACCTCAGCAATGTTCCGACAAGGATATCTTCAATGGGACAATTTGAAGAATTATTCGGTGGTGCACCAGCAACAAAATTCAATATAGAATCTAATGACTCAGAGGTTGGATTCAGTTTATCTTTCGTTGAAGAATCTCGATTTTTATTACACAGTTCCATGCGTTTGTTTTACGCTAATGGGGGAGCAGATTGCTATATAGTTTCTGTAGGAACTTATGATGATAAGATTGATGCTGCAAAGTTAAATGATCCGAAAGGTGAAGGCCTTGCAGCTCTCGAGAAATTTTTAGAGCCTACAATTATAGTAATTCCAGATGCTATTTTATTGGATGAAAATGACTGCTATTCTCTTCAAGCGGCAATGCTTCAGCACTGTGGATATAAACTCAAAAACCGCTTTGCAATACTCGATGTTTATCAAGGAGCAAATGAACGCACCTTTGACGAAGAAGACGCCATAGACAAATTTAGAAACGGAGTAGGTTCTAACTTTTTACAATGGGGAGCTTCATACTATCCATTCCTTAATACTACAATTGTAAGCAAGTCAGAAATTGATTTTACTCGTATTGCTAATTTAGATGGTTTATCTGAGGTTTTATCCAAAGAGGTTGCTTCGAACCTAGAGGCTGATAATATTACTGCAGCAAGAGCTGAAGGGATCACTGCTGAAATCGATAAGATACCAGATACAACTGATGCTGATACTATAAATTCTCTCAACTCTACACTCACTGTAATTAGTCCATCTTTGAATTTAATTTTAGCTGAGATTAGTGAAATGTTAAATGTTTTACCTCCTAGTCCAGCAATGGCAGGAGCGTATACAATGGTAGACTCTCAGGCAAGTGTTGCTCAGTCTCCTGCTAATATCAGTCTGGGATCAGTAATTGCACCTATTGTCAATATTAACAATGATAATCAAGAAGAGTTAAACTTGCCACTTAATGGTAAAGCCGTTAATGCAATTAGAACTTTCCAAGGTAAAGGAGTTCTTGTATGGGGTGCTCGAACATTAGATGGGAACTCAAAAGATTATAGATATATAAGTGTAAGAAGAACAATGACCTTCTTAGAACAAAGCATAAAATCAGCTGCAGAAGCATTTGTTTTTGCTCCTAACAATGCGACCACATGGTCTACACTTAGAGCTACGGTTTCTAGCTTCCTAGCAAACCAGTGGCAATCTGGTCTCCTAGCAGGTCAATCTGCGGATGATGCCTTTTCTGTAGATATCGGACTAGGAGCTACAATGACGCCAAACGATATTTTAGACGGAATCCTAAAGATGACCGTTAAAGTAGCAATTACAAGACCCGCAGAATTTATTGTAATTACTTTTGAACAACAACAACAAAAATCATAATTAACTATTATATAAACGAATATGGCACTTCCAACAGCAGGCACCGGAGCAGAACAAGATCAGTTTTGGCCTTTACCTAAATTTTATTTCTCCGTAGATATTGGCGACATGACAGACCTTCCTTTCCAAGAAGTTAGTGGTCTTGAAGTTGAAACCGAAATGATTGAATATCGTCATGGTAATAGTCCAAATCATTCAAAAATAAAAATGCCAGGGTTGCTTAAATACTCTGATATTACACTTAAAAAAGGTGTATTTTCGAATGATAACCAATTCTACGAGTGGATGTCTAAAATATCATTAAACACCTATGAAAGATTAACTGTGGTTATTAGACTTCTTGATGAGACAGCGACTCCAAGAATGACTTGGACGTTAACTAATGCTTTCCCACTTAAAGTTACACCAACTGATTTAAATTCTCAATCTTCTGAAGCGGCCATTGAAACGTTAGTTTTAGCCCACGAAGGTTTAGTAGCTGAAGTCGCTTAATCTATGAGTATTATTTTATTATAGCATTACGCTATAACTATTTTAGCTAAATTAGATCTTCATCTGAAAATCTAATTTAGCTATTTTAAGTTCTAATGAGGACACTTTTATATATGGAGGTTGATAAAAATACTTATCCTGCTGTAGGTTTTAATTTTAGAGTAACATCAAGTGACGCCAATTTTGGATTAGGAACCCTCACTGCGCTTACTGGTTTTGAATTAAATCGAACTGATGCGTCATTTCAGTCTGTAACGGGAATCAGCGCAACATTAGGCACCTCGACTTATAAAGCACTGGGCTCTAACAACAGACAAATTGTATTACCTGATACAGTTACTTACTCTAATTTGGAACTAAAACGAGGTATAGTAAAAAAAGACTCTGATATAGGAAAATGGTGTAATGGTTTTTTAACTGACGATCAGTGGTGGTATTTTGTAAGTAGAAAAACAATCAATGTTTTCTTATTGGATAACAATAGCAACGATATTTTAATGACTTGGACATTCTTCAACTGCTATCCAATAGAAATTAACATTGACCCTTTTGATGCAATGGGTGGTAATTATGCTGTAGAAACCATGAAGTTGACCTATTCACATTTCAAGAAATCCTAATTTTAACTACATGCCTATAGAAATTAAAGAACTTATTGTAAAAGGGACCGTTGATTCCGAAAAAAATCAAGAGAACGTAGACGTGGTCAAGATTATTGATGAAAAACTTTCGGCAATGTCAATACCCCAATGTAGTTTGAACAAAAGCAGCTTAATTGAGGAATGTGTTAAGGAGGTTCTGAGCGAGATAAGAAAACAATTAGACTATTAGAAAATGAATTTAAACTTTATAGCCTTTGAAGAAGTCGATTCGTTTTTTCCTTCGGGGATGTACAATCTTCAACTCAATCCTGAAAGCTTAGTCATCGGATTTCAAGACAATAAAAAGGGAGGTAATTGTGAAACAGCAGCTGACGGTCAAATGGTTGCAAGTTCAGATCCTCTTTTCAGTCTGAGTACATGGGATGTTACTTTTACAATTGACAATACAGGAGCAGTTCCATTTCCACCGATGGCCTTTCCAATTCCAATTTTAAGCCCAGGATTATCTATATATCCATCAATAAAATATTTCAAAGATCTATTTGTTTCACCCAATAATGAAACGCATTCCAGAAATTATATTAAAGGAATTTGGGGTTTGGGAGATCTCACCATTTTTGGACGAGTTAAGAGTTTTACTTACGATTATAATTTTTTCACCAGTTCAGGGGTTCCTTTAAGGGCTTCCTGTAAAGTTTTTATAGAAGAGGTTCCTGCCCCTTCTTTTATGTCCTACTTTATGAGTCCTGATATTACTCGAATTCCAAAAGTAAAAGAGAGTGATAATTTAATTGACTTTTGTGAAAAGTACTATAACGATAAAAATTTCTATCTCAAAGTCGCAGAGCACAACAACCTCCCCTCGTTTAGAAAGCTAAAAACTGGATCAAACCTTGAATTTCCACCAATTAAGAAATAATGGGTTTACTTTTTCCTTCTCCTTCAGATTCTCTAAATGAAATAGCTTCTTTTGATGTAAAGGTTGGCGGTACACAAATAGAGAGTTCCTACAAGTTATTTCGCATTCAAATATTTAAGGAGGTTAATAAGCTGAGTAGAGCCACCATCTCGATTATGGGGGGAGATCCTAAAGAAAATAATTTTGATGAAAGTGAGGAATCCATTTTTGCTACAGGAAGTGAAGTGGAGATTTCATTAGGCTATGAACAGAGTAATATTTTGGTTTTTAAGGGGATTATTTCGAAACATGCCTTACAAATCAAAAAGGGGTTTCAGACTTCTGCAACAAATAACCTTTTGATTATCGAGTGTGTAGATAAGGCAGTTAAACTGACTAATACATATACTACAGAGATTTATGAAGACAAATTAGACAGTGATATTATAACGATGTTAATTTCTAATGCCCCAGGAGTGAGTAAAACGGTCTCGTTTACGTCTGTTATAAATGATTTCTTACCAAAGTACAACTGTAACGATTGGGACTTCATTATCCAGAGAGCAGAGGCCAATGGAATGATTGTTTTGAATTCTGATAATGTGATAACAGTCACAGAACCAAAACCGTTATTAACAATTCCTGAATTAACACTTACCTACGGTAATGGAATGATTGATTTTCATGCTGAAGTCGATGCAACAACACAGTACAGTACTTTTGATATCATTAGCTATGATCCCTTTAATGAAGAAGCGGTTTCCAGTGTGAGTCAGGAACCTTCTCTCGTTGATCAGGGAAACTTAGAGGGTTTGACAATCAGTAAAGATGTAAGTCCGTCAAAAAACGAACTTTCTATTTCATCTATTTTAACAAGTAGTGAAGCAAAAAATATTGCTGATGCTTATCTGATGAAGTCAAGGCTGAGTAGGTTGGTAGGTAAAATTTGTGTTAAAGGCATAAACAACATTGATATTGGTTCAATAGTGACTTTAGTCGGATTTGGTGCCCGATTTAGTGGGATGGCCTATGTCACCTATTTATCACATGAATTTCAGGGTGGCTCATTCAAGACTTGGATTGGTTTTGGAATGCGCTATAACCCAATTGAAAATAAAAACAAGATTGATGTTTCTAAGTATACTTCTAAAATAGAGGGGCTTCATATCGGTAAAGTAACCAAAATAGACGCTGACCCAAATGATGAATTACGTATTCAGGTAAACATCCCTACCTTAAAAGCTACAGGTGACGGATTGTGGGCTAAACTAGCCACCTTGTATGCAGGAGAGGAGGCTGGAAGTTTTTTTATTCCAGAGGTGGACTCTCAAGTAGTAGTTTCATTTTTATCAAATGACTCCAGGTATCCAGTAATTTTAGGAAGCTTGTACACAAAGACCACAAAACCATATAAGACAATCGATCCTGAAAATCAGTTTAAAGCAATTCTCTCTAAAGAAAAACTAACCCTTGAGTTTGATGATGTAGAGAAAATAATCACGGTTAAGTCTAGTGATGATAACTATATTAAAATTAAAGAAACCGATAAGGAAATTGAGATTACAGACATTAATAAAAACACCATACTCACCTCCGCAGATGGTATAAAATTAGACAGTGCAAAAGATATTACAATTAAGGCAAAGGGAAAAATCACTTTGAAGGGAAGTAAGGGAGTAAATATAGATGGAGGTAGTAAATTGACAATAAAAGCTGGAGCAATAGAAATGAATTGAGATTATGGAAGAATTAGAGAAGTCCTTTTTAGGGAAAGGTTGGTCCTTTCCACCTACATTTGACAGGAAACTAGGAGATGTCCAAATGGTGACCATGGAAGAAGACATCAAGCAAAGCTTGGAGATTTATTTTTCTACAAAATTAGGGGAGCGTATCATGAGGAATGACTACGGTTGTTTTCTTCACAGTCAAGTTTTTGAATTGGCAAATGAATCACTAATTCAGGGACTTTCTAAAGAATTGGAACGCAGTATCAACGTATTTGAACCAAGGATTTTAATCACAGAAATCAGAGCAACAAAAACAGATAGTTCGGAGGGGCTCATTGAAATCAATGTTGCCTACGAAATAAGAGCCACAAACAACAGATCTAATATTGTTTTTCCATTTTATCTCAATGAGGGGACAAGCATAAAAAAATAAACATTTGAAATCACGAGTTTTAGAAATATTAAATCCTGAGAATATAAAAATTGACGATCGTGAGGTTGAGGATTTAATCATGTTTACTCTTAAGCTTTCGAAAAAAATAAACTTTTACAACCTTAAAAACAAAAAGGAAGGAAATTGGGATAGTTTAATTGAATTAGATGACACTTTTTTGATTGCTGAAATATTAAAGTTTGATTTAATGTTCTACGATCAGCAGCGATTAAATATCGTAAGAGAATTAAATGATTTTTCTTCACAGAGAGAGAAAGAGATTATTTTTAGTAATCTCTTTTCTTTGCTGGCGCGTTATTTTCAAAATATCAATAAGTGGTACATCTCCTCAACAAGAAATATTACATCTGTTGAAAGTTCACCTATCGAGCTTGAGCTAGAGCAGGCAATTACCAATAAACTCAAGTCAGTATTCACAACCTTTGTTGGGTACTATTTAGGCTTAAAAGATACGACTGATTTTGTGCTAAATCTTCAGTTTGACCCTACTGTTTTTGCATCAATATGGGAAGTTAAAAAGATAGAACCTATAGATATTTTTGCAAATACAGACATTCAACAACCTCCACTAAGTAGCGGACTCAAAAAGTTAATTTTACTTTATAACCCCGTATATAGTATACTTTATAATATTCGGTTAAGGGCGCGGCCATTATTTGAAAGATCGCTTACAGAGAGAAGTGTTCACAAGGCCCATATCGGATTGGTTTTAGCCTTTTTTGACTTGTTTAAAAACTTACAATTAGATTTAAACTCTCTATCCAAAAAGCATCTGGATTATTATTACAGAAATATATTGATGCAAAAGCCTAAAAAGGTAACTCCTAAAAAAATGTTTGTCTATTTTGACATCAATCAAAAGCAGAACATAATTAATTTAGGGGGAAACAGTCAGATAATTGCTGGTCAGTATGATAACGGGGATAATATCATTTATACCTCAAATAATGAGATCAACCTTAATAATACTAAAATAAGTGAACTCAGCACTTTTTTTATAAGTAAAAATAATCGGTTTGATTACAATTCAAGCTTCAGACTTGTCTCAGGTCTTTTTAGTAAGACGCATTGCAAATCAAGCGATGAGGTTCAAAAATTTAATCAGAATGAGTATGTTTTTTCAACACTTGGTGAAGAGCAGTTTTTAAAAACTGACAGCAGTCAGACCATGGATATTGCGAATGTGGGATTTGCTATATCTTCTGCGACCTTAAGACTTGCTAGGAGTTTAAGAAACATAACCTTTAAAATTCAGTTTACGCCTAATTCATTAAAAACGCTCACTAATTTAATTATTGATATATCCAATCACCGGGGATTGAGTGAAGAAGAAATCTTTAGTGAAATTTTTGATAAGATGTTTTTGATTAACTACACCAATTTAGAAGGGTGGGAATCAATTGAAAATTACACTTTAATTTATCCTGAGGATTGGTCAGAAGGTGAAATTAAAGTTGAGGTAGAACTAGACAAGAGAAAGCCCTCTGTTGACAATTACGATGAAGCCGTCCATCAAAAAAATTACAATGTCAATTTTCCAATGTTTGAGTTTCTCCTAAATCCTGGAGATTTTTATCATTCATATTCGTTTTTAGCGGGAATGGAACTTTCAAAAATTGAGATAGATGTATCGGTTAATGGATTAAATAAACTTACCGCTCAAAACAAACAAGGTGAAGTAGATATTAACAATGAGTTTGATATTTTAGGGGCATCACCTACTAAAGGGTCTTCCATCATAATTGGTTCAAATGAACTGTTTTGCAAGCCTATTTCAAAACTTAATTTAAGGTGGCAATACATGAATCTTCCTGCTGAAAGTGAAGACTTAGAGGACTACTTTAAAAATTATAACAGAGACATTGATAATTTAAGTTTTAAACTTAAACTATCTGCTCTTTCCGACTTTACTTATAAACGTGTTGGATCAAAAGACCACGAGTTTGAAATGTTTCAATTAGACAAACAGGCAAAAATTAAAAATTTATTTGAATTAAATGATTTAGACGTTTCAAATCTTCAATTAAAACCTAAATACGATTTGGACTATGAATCTATTAAAGAGTATTCCAAAGAATCCGAAACAGGATTTTTGAAACTTACGCTATCTGAACCTAAAATTGGTTTTGGCTTTGACGTTTTCACCTCGATTTACAATGAGGCTGTTCTCAAGGCTACTACTCAGAAAAAAGGGGAAGAAACTATTCCACCAAATCAGCCTTGGAGTCCGATGATTGATAATTTAACTTTAGATTACAAAGCGAACACAACCCTTTATTTTAACCAAGCCATGTTGAGTGAAAATGATTTTGAGCAACAAAATTCATTTTTTCTGGTTTCAAATGAAGGCAATACTAAGACATTTACTGAAAACAGTGTGACCAGTTCGTTTTTAATACCAAAATTTAACAATGCAGGGGAGTTTATTATTGGTTTGGAAAATATCAATGCTCCTCAAATTTTAAATCTACTTGTTGAGGTTAAGAAAAGTGAAAATACAGACTACGAGTTTAGTGAGAAGTTAGAGTGGTATTATTCGAGTTCTAACGGATGGAAATTATTGAAGTCCAATCAAATTCTTTATGATGAGACTTTATCCCTATTGAAGTCGGGTGTAGTTTCTATTAATTTACCTCCAGATATTTCAAATGATTATGACTTTTTCAACAACGACAAATATTATATCAAAGCGGTATCTAAAAATAAAGCAGATCAGTTCAGTTTAATTAAGGCGGTACACAATAATGGTCTTACACTTACAGAAGTTGTACCTGAAGGCCTGTCACTTCATTCTACTCCCCAGTGCGAGGCAGAATCTGTTCAGGAATTGTCTAGCCCAGTAAATGGAATAATTCGTATTAACCAACCTTTGCCTTCTTTTGGAGGAAATCAAAAGGAAACGACATTAGAGTTTTATGAACGTATTAGTTATTTACTTAGACACAAAAATAGGCCAATAACAAAATGGGATATTGAAAAGTTCTTACTTGAAAAATTTGATTGGTTAATGCATGTTAAATGCATATGGAACAATCCCAATGATACAGACGATGAGAGAAGTCTTAAGATTTTATGCCTCAAGAAGATAGATAACTCTCAAAACATTGATGAAATAAAATTAAATGGTGCTGATATGATAGAAGTAAAACAACTTCTTTATCAGTATTGCTCCCCATTTTTAAAAGTGGAAATTATCAATCCTGTTTTTGAAGATCTTTGGATAAAATGCAAAATCAAATTTTCAAATATTTCTGGGGGTAAAGCAATCAATTTGTTGAACAATGAATTCTTTAAGTTCATTTGCCCATGGGTAACCGGTGAGGGTCAAATTAAAACTGTTTTCAAGAAATCCGAAATAGTTCAATTTATTAAATCCAGACCCTATGTTTCTTTTGTTACAGGCTTATCAATTATCCACTTTAAATCTCTCCCAGATGGGGGAATAGCAGCTTATGATAGTGCGTCTAGTATGGATGAAAAAGATATTATTGAGTCAGGTTTACCTTGGTCCGTATTTGTTCCAAGAAATCACAATAAGATAAGTATCATTGATATTCCAGAATATTCGCTTCCTGAACCTATGGAATACAACGAGCTTAATATCGAAGGAAACTTCATCATTAACTCAGGAAACTCAGCTGTAGATTTAGATTTTGAACCTGAACAGGATGAAAATGATACTTCGGCTTCAAAAAATTTAAGTGTAATTAAAATTAAGATTTAAAATGGCTTTAATTAACAGACAAACTTTAAAAAACTATTTCCAAAAGGGGGGATTTGCAACAGAGAAGCATTTTGTGGATTTGATTGATTCATCATTGAACATGATTGATGATGGGATTTCAATCAATCAAAAAAACGGATTTAAGCTGAACCCCCTAGGTTATTCGACTCGACTGATGTCCTTCTTCAAAAAATCAACTCAAAAAGAGTCTGACTTTTCTATGAATCTGAATCAAGACAACGTTGAGGGACTTTCTATAAATGATCGTGAAGGTGCTCCATTATTAAAATTTGATCAGCAAAGACAAATAGGAGTTCATACTAATGAACCTCGTTTTGATTTTGATGTCAAAGGTGTATTGGGCGTGGATTCAAAAAGCGGAAGTTATGCCTTAGGAGAGGTTGACGGAGACGGAAGTTGGCAAACAGTCATTGCAAATTTAGACGGGATTAATGGCTTTGAAGTAATTGCATCGATCAGAGGTAAAATAGGGAGTGGTCGATATGCAATGGCTCATGCAATAGCTCTTTCTACTTTCGGAGGAAGGTCCTCAAGAAATAAAATTAAAAACACACATGCCTACTATGGTAGTTTTTTGAACAGACTATCGTTTAGGTGGGTAGGTGAGATGAATAATTATGAACTCCAAGTCAGAACTCGAAGACATTACGGAGTTAGTGAATTTGACGGACAGCCCTTTAAGATCAAATTTAATGTTTCACGCTTTTTTTCCGAATAATTCAAATAATGATTGAACCTAAAAATTTTACGATACCAGAATTCAAGAGTGATAGTGAAAACTATGATTTACTTCTTGAACAAGGGATTGCTTTAATTCAGAATTATAGTGGCGAACGGTGGACTGATTTTAATTATCACGATCCAGGGGTTACCCTTTTGGAACAAATCTGTTATGCAATCACTGATTTAGGTTATCGCACAAATTTTCCCATAGAAGATTTACTTATCGGTAAAAAGGAAGGTTTGGATTTAGAAAAAACAAATTTATTTTTCCCCATTGATAAAATACTTCCTTCTAAGCCTTTAATACCTGAAGATTTTCAGAAATTGATTATAGAGGATATTGATGAGGTAAAAAATGCATGGGTCTGTCCTGTCAATGACAACCTTCTTGGATTTAATGGACTTTTGAATGTCTTCATTCAATGTGAGGAGGCAAATGGAGTTGCTTTTTCTGAGGAAGATGTCAGTCAAAAAGTGTCTTCTCTTTTAATGAGAAATAGACCACTTGGAGCTGATTTTCAGAAAGTCCAAATACTTAAAAAGGATGAATTAAGCATTGACGCTAAATTGAAGATTGATTCCTTTGTTTTAGGAGAAACAATTTTATCTGAAATCTATTTTCAAGTTGAGAAAATATTAAACCCCGACATTAAATTTCAAGACTTAGAGTCCATTCGTTCCAGTGGAGCTTCTCTTGATGAGATTTTTTCTGGTCCTTCTCACTTGAAGGGATTTATTGATTCAAAAGATTTTACTCTCAAGACTAATGAAATTTATATCTCAGAAATAAGAGAATCGATTGAAAAAGTTGAAGGAGTTCTGGAGGTAGAAGAGCTATTTCTTTTCAAAAATGGAATCAAAGTTTTTGAGGACTTGATTACCTTCGGAGAGGATAATTATCCGTTTTTGAAAAAAAACATCACTGCCTATAACACTACACCCGAGCAGATAAAATTGTATCGAGATAATATATTCTACGAAATAGATACGATTATCCTTTCACAACTATATGATTCTTTGAGTATTTCAGCGAAAACGAATTATAAATCCATTAAGCCAGAGAAAATTAATCTTACGGGACGATTCAGTAAGGCTGAGATTGAACAATATTATTCCATTCAAAATGAATTTCCGGCTGTTTATGGTCTAAAAGAAAATGAACTGCCCTCAAAAGCAGATAAGAAAAGAATTTCGCAGGTAAAGCAGCTCAGAGGTTTTTTGATGCTATTTGAGCAACTCATGGCAAATCATTTGAGTCAGCTCTCAAACTTTCATCAGATTTTCTCCATTGATAAAGAAATTAATAGTTCACTTTACAAACAGTATGCCAACGAAATACCTGGATTAAAAGAATCGATCTCATTTGATACCAAAGAAGAGTATTTGGATTATTTAAATACTATTTCAGAATCAAAAGGTGATTTTTTCAAAAGGAGAACCCAAGTTATAGATCACCTTTTGGTGAGATTTGGCGAAAATTTCAAAACTGAGACGCTTTCCAAACTGATGAAAATAGAATCGGAAAGTAGTTCGGATCTAGAAATCAAACAAGCTATTTTGAACGCTAAAATTAGATATGCTAAAACTATTGTTGAAAATGGGCAAAACAAAGGCTTAGGGTTTAACTATAAAAATGATACTTGGGATACTGAAAATACTTCAGGCCATGAGCGAAGACTGAAACTTTTACTTGGAATCAATGACACCTCATTTCACTCCTTAACCAATCCTTTGGTAGAGAGCTATGAACAGGTCAAAAACGAAGACCAATGGGTAGATAATATAATCAAGGTTAAAGGAGGCGCAAACCTGAATGTAATTATGAATTCCATAGCGCAAGGCAAAGAGGCTCACTTAAACTATTTTACTTCTACACATCAAGATTTTAAATCTTTATTTACTCACGCAAATAAATCTAAAAATTATAATATAGTAGCGTCATCGGGTTCAAAAGCTAAATTTCATTTACTATATAATGCTCTTGGTCTACAACGCCCTATAGAGTTATATCGAGCTGACTCAGAAGAAAAGTGTACTGAGGCAATGGCTAAAGGAATTAAGAAATTTGAACATTTAAACACAGCTTGTGAAGGCCTTTTTTTAGTAGAACATATATTACTAAGGCCTTTGCTTACAACAAATTATGCAACTACATTTTTAGATGGTGACTTAGCGCCTTGTCTTATAAGTTTTAATGCAACGAACTTTGAGGAACAAAATGATTTACGTAATGATATTTTTATTCTGGGTACGAATAAAGAAAATTACTCCATTATTAAATCGAAGGAAAAAAAGGAGTTTCAGATTATAGTATTTGATATTTTTAATAAGCCGGTTTTTAAATCTCCAAAAGTACTTTATTCAAATATTGGAGCAAAATCAGAAATGAAACGATTGTTAAACTATTTTATAGCGAAAAGCGAAGAAAAGGAATCAATTGAAAACTTCAGTGATATTATTATTGATAAAGGAAATAGTCATGAATTTCCATCGGATTTTGAGTATTCTAATAAACTGAGTTTTATTTTTCCAGATTGGCCTTTAAGGTTTCAGAATACGGAATTTAGAGCTTATTTAAAGGCCATTATTCAAGAACACATCCCAGCTCATTTTAATTTCGATCTTTTTTATTTAAATGTAAATCAAGTGAGTCTTTTTGAGAACACTTATTACAATTGGTTAGATAAGAAGAAAAACGATTATGATAATGAAGCTGATGTCAATGCATTACAACTAATCCAATTACTGAAGAGTTACAAACCGGAATAGATGCCTATATCTGGAAATATAAGAAAATTTAAATTTGATTTAACTCTGGCAAATGAAAGAGTTTTTGAGCCTTTGACTAATGATCTTATATCCCTGACAAAAAAAAGTTTATTGGAAGTGGTCGATCGGGTTTTTTTACCGTTTGAAGGTAGAAATATTGTAGTTGATAAAATTGAAATAGACCTCGGGAACATTAATCCGAGGGATCTCAACTCGCTAGTGAGAAATTTTAAATCTGAACTTGAAGATTTCGTCCAAAACAATATAAACGAATCCACCTTACAAAATCAAGAAAGAGTTGGGGAGGCCTTATTATTTTTTATTCAAAAAGGATATTTCCCTTGGTGGGTAGATGGTGCAGACACCTTCAATGAAATGCTATCAAAGCTGAGTGATTCTTTTAAGTTTTCAGAGTCGCTACAATTAATTTTGACATCAAATAAAAAAAACTATTTCAGACTTTTTAATATACTTAACGCTGATGCAAAAAAAGTTATGTATCAAAAATTACTTTCTCAAAATGAACTAATTTTTAGGGCTTCAATCTCCTTTTTTGAACGACTTCTGATCAATTATAAATTTCCAAAAACAGAGCCACATAAAGATATTTTAGAAGAGGTTGAATTTTTTTTTATAGCTCAGCAGATGACTATTAACAAAGATTCTTCATTATTATTTTATAAAGTTCTCAAGTATTTTTCTGGATTTCTTTCCATTCCGTTTTCGAACTTTTTTAGATTCATTAAAGAAGAAGCTATTCATACTGAATTAAATCAAGTGATCAAGTCCTTGATAGAAGCTAAAACAGATATTTCGAAAGCAGATTCATCCTCGCTAGTCGCCAAGACAAGTAGGGAAAGCTTACCGTTTAATTTATCTGAAGAAGTCAATTTTGAACTATCCGAAGATGAAGCATTTAAGGCTCGACTAGTTTCTGAGGACCCTTTAAGTATTTTAATTTCTTTTTTTGAAAAAGGAATTTTTCAAGTTAATTTCACTATTTCAAGCGAATACGGTAAGCTTCTCGAGCTACTTTTAGAAAAGAATGATCCAGGGCTGATGGATTACCTTTCAAAAAAAGCCTTTTTTAATTCTGAAATCAGACTTGAACGATTTTTCTCTTTGCTTTCAGACGCCTCAATTCAAAAATTGATTGATCAGTTAGGGATCAATAATACGGCATTGTTAATTGCCGATCTGGATAAGATTTTCTCTGACAGACCCTTTATCCAAAACCTTTTGGTCTACTCTGCCACATCTAATATCACATACAATTATAAAAAAGCCTTACTGATAGATTTACTTATTAGTAAAAGTGAACCGCGCACGACTTCCTCTTTTATCTACTCTTTTATACAAAGGCTCAGTAAAGAAATTTCTTTGGAGAGTAATGAACTTCTTTTTGAATTTTCTAAAATGGCTAATAAAAAGAAGCTTGATCAATCAATTTTAAACATTTTTGATGTATTATATAATCAAATCAGTGATGAAGGTCAAAAGCCGATAAAATCAATAGATCAGACCGATTTAGAAATTGACGAATCCTCTTCATTCCAGCTCAATGCAACTTATGTTTTGGCAATGAGTGAAAGTGACCTAGCAAAAGTATTATTAGACTTATTCAAAGAACTGCCTAATTCGAGATTTACTTTGGAAATGTTTGTTTTTCATCGAGACTATTCAAAAGCACTTAGCTTAGATTTGTTTTCAAAAGTATTTCGTGGTTTAAAGGTAATTTCAGGACTAGACTTCTCCAGACTAATTCAGACTGTTTTAAAGCTTGTTGAGCCCCAGCATAAAAATCAATTACTTTTACAGATAAATAAGGTAGCATTTCAGATTATCGTTTCAAGAGGCTTGAGTATGAGACCTGAGATTTTTTCAGAGTCTCTAACAGCAACTTTATTTAATCTATATCCTCAAATTTTTAAAAAGGACAAGCCTAAAAAAATAAAAGCTATTTCGGATGAAGAAAATGCACTTCAACAGCTTATTAAAAAGGTTTCTGAAAGATCAAAATCAAAGACCCTCGATAAACAACAACCAATAGATATTGAAAAATTTGATTCTCTACTTCGACTAAAACATGACATACTTGAAAATCAGCTTTCAGTAATTTTCTCAGAGGAGGTAATTAGTTTTCAAGACAGTTTTACGTCCATAATTGCATCAAAAGAAACCTTGCTAGCTTTTTTAAATCAAAATTATTTAGATCACGAATTAATCATGGCTTTTTCTGAAATTACACTTCAAAGTGAAATTTCAAAAGATCTTGAAAAAATGATTAGTAAAGAAAATAAAGTTATTCTTGATCTCGAAGAAGAGTTTTTGGATATGCAGCGAACGTTTAATATCATCTCTCTAAATTTCAGCTCTTTAAAAGTGATTTTACGAACCTTTTTATTTAAGAAAATAGGGGTGTTAAATAGTTTTAAAAAGTTTTCATCTCCTGAATTTTCAATTGATTTTTTGGAGAATATTAAAAGAGAAAATTATCTAAATTTTCAGCAGTTGGCATTTTATCTTCGAACAGAAGAATCTAAAAAATTTCCAAGTAAACTTGCTAAATCACTTATTATTTTTAATGCTTCAAGTAAATTTTCTATTACAAATCCAAAATTAAAAATTCAATTATTTTATAAAGATTTAGTTTATGAATTATTAGAAACAGACCGAATTCCTGAATGGGCTAGTATAGAGAATTTTAATCAAAAGGACGTCATACTTTTTATAAAGTCAGCTATCAATTCAGGAGATAAATCTTTTATTGACAAGCTTTTATCTAACAAAGTGATAGTTGAGCGTCTTTTAAATACTACAGGGGAGTTAACATCAATCGAAATTAAGAAGCTGTATCAATTAATTCATCTTAAAACAGCTGGTTTTGAATTGTATAGCGTATTTGAATTATTGGAAACGTTTCTTGATAAGGTGAAGCTCTCGCCTGCAATGTCAAATAATGTTTACTTTCTAAACTTGACCCTAAGAGAGGCCCTTTGGAAGCAAACAAGTCTGATCTGTTTTATTGAAAAGCTGATACCTTTTATCCAGTCAAAATCTAAGAAGACGAAAAAACAGATTTTAACTTTTATATCTTTTGAATTCAATATCTCCAAAAAACTCATTGAACTTGAAAAAAATGTTCAGTTTTCGAATTCTGAAATAATTGAAGTTTTAAAATATTATCTCGAGTTTAATGCCTTTCCAAAGCATTTGAAACTTTATGAAAAGCAAATTCAATCTCATATAAAACAATTTCTTCTAAAGGAGGACTATGTGATTATTGAGTTGTTACGTGAATACAAATTCAAGCCAATAGAATTAGAACGTCTTTTCATTTTTATTCCATTGGAATCCATTATCGATTCGTTTGATAAAGTAATTTTAAAGAAGCAAACCTTATCCCTCTTTCTTGCGCCAATTCTTAGAAAGGTTATTAAATCATCAACCTTTAAAAAGAAATCAAAACTATCACTTCTTATTAATTTAGCTACTAGCTTTGAGTTCAGGATTACCAAAACTGAATTGACTAATTTTTATAAAAACTTCAAAAAAGAAGATTCCATAGACTATGATAAATTTGTTGCAATCTTAAAAGATAAAATAAAAACAAGTGACGAAGAAGAATTGAAAATACCGAATGAATTATTAGAAAATATTCAATTTTCAGAGAAAAGGGAGGAATTAATTAAAAAAGAAACGTTAAATAATATAGATATCTTGGATTATTATTTGGAAATCGGATCAGTAAATTATGAAAACAAGTCGCTGAGCAAAAATGAGTTGTATCAAATTTTTATAAAGTCAATTAAAGATGCCGAATTACTTACTAAAAAAATGGTTTTTGAATGGTTTAAATCGAAATTGAAGTTAAATCGTTTAATGAGTATAATACCAAAAGACGACATTCAAGTAATAATGAATTTAATACATCCAGATTTATCAAAGGTTTTGTCTCTTTTTTCAGCATCAATGGAGCAGATTTTAAACACATCAATTGATAAACTTTTATCCATAAAAACTAAATCAGATTTGGAATTAAAAATTATTCAATACTGGCTAAAGAAAAACATCTATCTGGATTCTCCTTTTCACCTTATTGTTCATTTATTTGAAGAGGTTTTAGAAAACAATCAATTAATTAGCACAAGATTTTTTAAAGATTTTCGAGATGCAGATTTAGACCACACTTTAGAAACCAGCAATTTTATTTTTACTTTAAAAAAAACCTATGATAACTTTAAAAATCAATTATCTGAATATGATGACCCGAGTAAAGAAGGAGAAGTCTCACAACCTGATCAAGAGGATTCAGACACCATAGTGATTCAAAATGCTGGATTAATTATTCTCTGGCCATTCTTTTATAGACTCTTTGATAAATGCGGTTTTTTAATCGACCGAAAATTTAAAGACGATCAATCTGTTCAAAAGGGAATTCTTATGATGCAATATTTAGTTGCAGGTTCAACCGAAATTAATGAAAACGAATTAGTGTTAAATAAAATTTTATGTGGAGTTGCTCAGCGTACCCAAATTGATGTTAAAATTGAGTTAACAGATGTAGAGTTGGAAATGTGCGACTCTCTTTTACTAGGGGTCTTAAAAAATTGGGAAAAACTTAGTAAATCTAGTGTTGCTACCTTGAGGGAAACCTTTTTAAAGAGGGAGGGTATCCTAATTCCAAATGAATTGGATTATAATTTAGATATTGTAAAAGAAACATTTGACATGCTATTAGATACAATACCATGGAATATTTCTATTATTCAAACCACCTTTATGGAAAACAGAATTAATATAGATTGGAAATAAAAGGCTATGGAAAACCCAAATATTTTAAAAGAAAATAGCTTAACAATCCAAAATGAGTTGGATTGGATATCTAATTTAATAGATAAAAGACTTGATTATTTTTTTACCAATGAGGCTAAAGGTCAATTTTCTTTTATTCCCAGTCCAAATCTTGAAAAGGATAAAAGCAATTTGTCAGTCTTTATAAAAAACGATTTAAATGATGATTTTGAGCGTTTGCTTATTATAGGTGCTATAGCATCTAATTTATTCCCTGAGGTATACGATCGTTTTTTAATCAAAAATAAAACACTTGACAAGCCTTATACCGAGTTTGGAGGACGCAAAAAGACAGAAACTAATCATTTTGAACCGACACTAAGAACCTTTGTTTTTATCATGCACGGTTCTTCTATTGAGCACAAAATTAAAATTCATAGCTATTTTAATTTTGACCACAATTTTAAGCAAAGTAAAATTCTTAGCATAGAGGACTCCTCGGAAAATAAGGATTTGTTAGATAAGAGACCTAAACTAGGTGAAGAATTTTTATTACATATTACAAGTGGCAAGTCATTTAAGCCCTCATATAATTCAAATTTCCCTGCAAGTCGTCTAAAAACCCCGTTAGAATGGGAAGATTTAGTTTTGGAAGATAATTCATTTGACGAAATTAACATGATTGATACATGGCTGAACAATCAATCAACTTTTGAGGAAAATTCAGTAATGAATAAAAAAATTAATAAAGGATATAAGGCACTTTTCTATGGTCCACCTGGAACAGGGAAAACACTTTCAGCATCTTTAATTGGTAAAAAAAACAATTTGGATGTATACCGAATTGATATTTCACAAGTTGTATCAAAATATATCGGGGAGACTGAAAAAAACCTTGGTAATATTTTTGATATTGCAGAAAATAAAAATTGGATTTTATTTTTTGATGAGGCTGAATCTTTATTTTCAAAGAGAACTACAGTGAGTGATTCCAAAGATAAGTTTGCAAATCAAGAGACAGCATATCTTTTACAGCGTGTTGAAAGTTACAACGGCCTTATCCTTATGGCTACAAATTTAAAACCAAATATAGACCTTGCTTTTTCAAGGAGAATCCAAAGCATGGTAAATTTTCCAATCCCTTCTATAAAGCAGAGGGAAATTCTTTGGAAAAATGCGTTGATAGGTCTTGTTGATCTTAATGAAAAAGATATTAAAGAGATTTCTCAAAACTATGAAATTGCTGGAGGGTCTATTAAAAATGTAATCCAATACGCATGGTTAAAATCTATGCATAAAAACTCTAAAATTTCGTTGAATGAGATTTTGATGGGCATAAGAAGAGAATTAAATAAGGACGGGAAGTCATTTGAAAAATAAAACAAAGAACCTATAAGTCCATAATTATTTTAAAATTAAAGTGCCTTCTTCTTTGTGAAAAGTAAGGAGGATATTTTCCTTTTAGGGATCTGTTGATCCAATTATTATAACTTTCTCCGTCTTCTCTCAATCTTAGATCAAAACTTCCAGCAGCAGATTGAATTCCTGGATGATAGTATATTTTATTTAAAATATTATTTATACTTATAGAAAACTTAAAAGACGGAATTTTTTTAAGTCCAAAAATAAAATTACTATTGAGAATAAAGTACTCTGGAATTGCATTTGTCTGATCGAGGCCTAAATTTAGATTTTGTGAAGTATTTCTTCCTACTGACTTTTCACCAACATAATTTGCCCTTAAATTAAGACTAGATTTAAATAATTTACCACTTATAAAAGTAGTGACCCCCATATTTAAACGAAACCTAGCAATATCTCCAGCTCTATTTTCTTCAACTATTCCCTCTGAATTAACCACTTGATCTACTATTTCATTTAATGATAAATCACCCACAAAAGGATCTAAGAAAGTACCGTTGAGATCTATTCTCAATAAATCTGTTCTGTATTTTAAATTTATCATTCCACCTGTAGTTACATAAGTATCTTCGTTTACTTTTTGGTTTAAGCCACTTTGAGTAATTCTAGTATCAATCGCGTTTTCAATTTCATACAGAAACCCTGTAATGTTCCATTTAAATTTATTATTCTCACTATTTCCAAGTATTGAGGCATCTAAATATTGTATTTCTTCAGGAAGTAAGAGTGGATTAGGTAATCTATTTCCTCCAGTTGAAAATTTATTAAAAAGGGACACATTTTGGAATCCTTTAGAGTAGTTTGTTTTAAAAGTCAATTTATCAGAAGTGAAAACAAGACCCAGTCGAGGCTGAAAAACTTCATAGCCTTCTGTAGAACGAATTAACTGTCGATCATAACGAGCTCCAAAATTCAGATGCAAATTTTCTTCAATTACAAAATTTGCTTGTAAAAAACTACCAATCTCACTTAATTTATAGATGTTGTTTTTAGCAGAAGCAGGCTGTCCACTTTCTTCAGCATAAGATTGATCTAAATCATCATTATATGCATTTTGACTTGAAAAATCAGTATTGAAATTTCTGTAAAACAAAAAGTCCCCTTGACTAGTTGTCATTCTTCTATCTGCTCCAAAAGTGACATTTAAATTTTTAGAATTATAAAATAATCTTGCCTCAGTTCTTCCTTGAAGAGTTTGATAATAATAGAATTGATTTCTCCATCCATGTTGTATATTTTCATCTGGAACGGAGAGTAAAGCTAAATCTTTAATATTTAGTCCTGAAAAAGGATTTCCAAAGGGTTTAAAGTCTACTCGATTTGTTTCTCTTCCTAATGAATTTTTTTTAATAGAGCTTTGAACAGAAAAGCTCATATTATCATTAAATGTATGATTATACTTCAAATACATTGTAGAGTTTGTAGGGGCCCATACAGACCCATTCCTAGATGGGGCGATATCTAAATCTTGCATATGATTTAGACCCTCCACACGCTTCCAAGTTCTAAAGCCTATTGTCAGATCCTTGATAGCAAGTTTTGTGCTAAAAAAGAAATTTTCAGTATGATTTGAATAACTCAAATAGTTCCCATTAACTTTACTTTGGTACGCCAGCTTATCGTATTCTTTCGCCTTATTTTTACCATAATCAGATATTTGAATATTATTACCTTCGATATTAAAAAAAGGATTTTCTGAATTTAAATTATTTAAATTCAGAAAATTATTTAAATCAGTGTTAGATTGAAAATTTTGCCTTAGATGTTCGTATTCAAATTGATCTAAATCAGCTTCTGAATAGTTAAAAAAAGGTAAATCGGACATATCGTGTTCATCTGAACGAAAATAACGCCCTGTGACCTGGAAATTGACTTGTTTATCTTTATTACTATTTCCTAATGTAAAATCAGCATCATAGGAATTGTAACTACCTGTTGAAAAATTACCGTATAAATAGAATGAACTTCCTTTTCCAATTTCTTCATTCTCAAAATAATTTCCAGCCTCTTCTTTGGGAGAATAAGTAATAATATTAATTGTCCCCACAAATGCTCTTGGGCCATACATAGTAGATGAAGGACCATAAAGAATTTCCACAGCTTTGATATTACTAAGTGGATATTGACGTGATATATATGCTATATTTGACCATAAATCATTCTCTTCAATACCATCAATCATTAACAATGTTTTTTCCGTACTATCTTGACGATATCCTAATTGATAAACATTAGCATAGTTCAATCCATAAGTTTTGCTAATTTCAAAGCCAGCTATATCTGAAAGTAAATCAATTAAATCAGTATATCCTCGAGCAACGATATCCTTTGCCTCAATTATTTCTACCACTGCTGGGGCAGTTTCTAAGTCTTCAGGACGTTTAGATACGGATGATACAGTTACCCTAAGATTCTCTTTTTTAGTACTGTATAAAAGTTTTTCGAAAATAATATTATTATTTTCAGGTTTATAATTCAAATTTGAAGAAATGATATCATTTAAATATTGAGTCGCTAAAGAAATTGAGTCTTCGGCAATCGCTGTTAAAGCTAAAAGTTCTCGCATACGATTTGTATCTCTTAATGAACGTTTAGTATCCGAATTCAAGCAACACTTCAAGTTGTTTTTGAGTGTTGGGAATTGACCAATAGTATAGAGCTCTCTCGCGCTAAGGATATTACAATCACATCTACTATTTTGAGCTTCAATTTTTAAAAAAAAGAAAAGAAGTAATGAAAACAAAAAGGTATTTCTATTAAAAAGAGTTTCCATCAATTTAATTTAAGTTGATAAAATTTTAAGAGCAAGATAATGAATCGTTGAGTTATCTAAAATGAAATTTTGATAAATGTTCAATTCTCGAAGAGGGTTTTTATTTTGTTCAATTCAAATTCTTGATTATTATAAAAATTGGACAACCATAATCTGTAATATTTATGATTTGATTTATGAGCAACTTGGCACCGATCTATATCAAAAATATAGTCTTCATAGCCTTTGTGAATTTCCTTTCCATTGATGTCTAATAAAAGTATTTCCCCTGATTTTTTTATAAGTGCAATTTCGAATTCATATCCCCCAATTTTAAAATAGTTTTTAAAATATATTTTTTGATTTAACTTTTCCGATAGTATCTTGATAAGATAAGTCGAGAACGAGTTCAGAGTGGAAGAATTAAATTTTTGTGTGTGTTTAGTGTCAAATTGCTTTTGGCGAACTGCATTTAGGACTTCAGTCACTTTTTTTTTATTGCTTTCGTCTATGGCTTTTGCATAATTTAAATAGGCATATAATATGCTTTTCCCTCTATTACCATTTTCGTGAATCAACTTTTTATATCCAGTGTAAACATTTTCTGGTATGGATGAAAATATGACTATTTTTTCAATGGCTCTCGTGATGATAACATTCAGCAGTTTATGTCCTCTTTTCTTTGTATTTATAGGTCCAAGACGTTCTTTAAAAACACCTTCTTCGTCGAGTCCATAGGTGGTGCCTATAATGATTACGTTGCGTTCTTCTCCCTGAATGTTTTCAATATTTTTTACAAAAAATCCATTTTCTTGAAGGGCTGCAAGTTTTTTGTAAAATGTGAAGTTTTTTTTAGACCTTATCTCCAATTGATTTAAAACCTCCTCTCTTTGCCTTAAACTAAAAGTTGCCACTCCAACAGACTGCTCAGCAGGGATTTTGTTTTCAATATAATTTACTATATCGACAGCTTCTTTTTTATTTATACGATTGATAAATTTTCCTTTGAGCGGATAAAACTCTATTGCTTTATAATGTTTGTTTGGGGGTTTAGGAATTAAGCGTGATTTATAAAATGCAGCATTTGAGAAATTTATTAAATCAGGATGCTTAGAACGGTAATGAATGTCTAAATAATGTGAATTGAAATTTTCAGTGATGCAAAAGTTCAGCAATGATTTGGTGTTTTCATAAAACGTATTTTCAGAGTCTAATTCATTATTTGTAGAAGCTTCTAAAAAGTAGTCCATTGGAGGAAGCTGATGGAGATCACCGGCGACGATTGACTTTTTCCCCCTTAACATAGAAGTGAATGTATCCTCAATTTTAAGTTGACTCGACTCATCAAAAATAACATAGTCAAAATAACCTTTCTCTAAAGGAAATAGACTAGAACAACTACTTGGGTTGGTCATACATACTGGAAAAAATGATTTGAAAATACCAGTTTTGTGATTTGAAATTTTAATGAGAGAGAGTTTTAATCTTTTTGAGGTACTTTTTTTAGCAAAAAACTGCTCTATGGTTAGATTGGGGACTGCTTTTTTAAACTTTTGAATACACTTAAGTCTGTTTTTGTTTAATCGGAGTGATGTTTTTTTTAGAATATAATCATTGATTTGCTTTACATCTGTTTCGATATCGTAGTAGCCTTTTTCAAAACCATTAAAATCAAAATTATCAATATAATTTTCATTCAGTAAATGGGCACAGTACCAATCAAAAAAATCGTTCTCAAACGAATCAAGAGTGCCTAATTTCTGGACAAGTACTTGGTCGTATTTTTGAAGTGATGAACAGTAATTGTGAAATTTTTTGATCCAATTGAAGTGATCTATTTTACTGAATAGCTGAAGGATTGAATCAGTTAATAAGTTTGTTTTTTCAGCAAGGTCAAGCGCATTGAGCTGATTGTAAAGTGAGGTGCTGAATACGTTTAATTTTTTAATCCTATCTATATAAAATGAATATTCTTTTTGAATTTGATTGAGGGTTGAATCATCAGAATCAACATAATCTAAATATTTAAAAGCAAAATTACTTTTCCCTACTAAGGCTTTCTCAAGTCGATCCCCTAGTTTAATTAACTTATCAAAGTAGTCGTTGTGAATTAAAGTTATTAAGTTAGTAAATTGCTCTTTTTTATACCCTAACAAGGAGTGGTCCAATAGTTCATAAAATGATTTATAAGGATTGAATTTTTCAAAATATTCTATCGAAGTTATTTTAAAGAGCTCTTTTAATCTTTTAAACTCAATTAAGGTGAAAGAAAAAGCATCTTTACTTATTCCAAGAGTTTTTTGCAAATGTTTATAGCGATTTGCTTTTACACTAATTACAAGATCAGAATAGCTGGTAGTTTCTCCAAGTAACGGCTGATATAGTTTTTTTTTGGTTTTGTTGATCAGTGTAATTACTTCTTCAATTTTTTCAATTTTTTGTGCTATTATTTTTTCCTCACTTGATGAAAAATAGATTTTTTTTTCTTTTTTATCAGAAAATAATTGATTCCCAGCACTCAATTTTAATAAAATATCACGTGCCTTATTGACCACCTTCCGCCGGTCTTTTTTTACTTCAGATACATTGATACAGTATTCTTTAAATCCTAATTCAGTTAAATTTTCATATAATACATCTATAGCAGTTTTTTTTTCACACACTACCAGACAAGTTTGTCCTTTGCTAAGGATGTATGAAATAGTTGCGGTAAGGGTTTTACTTTTTCCAGTTCCAGGAGGGCCGTGAATAACAATGTTCTTGCCTTTATTAATTGTTCTTATGACTCTTTGCTGTGAGTGATCTAATGCTACTCCAGCATAGAGGGAATCATTAAGATTTTTTTCCATAGAAAAAGCACAGGGAATGGTTTCCGTTTCGAGTGTATTTAAATCTGCTATTATTGCTTCTTTAGAGCCTGCATAAAGCCCTAGAATTCCGTTATTGACTAGTTTTGGTTTATGATCAACAAAATACTTCACCCCTTCTTTCTGAAAAAAGTCAAGTGGATAAAAGGGTTGATATTCATCTAAAGGCATACACCCCAAAGCGTGTAAAATTGTATTCAGCACCTTGAGAATTTTATTGAAATTTACTTCTTCAATACTTAAGTTGGGAGGGAGGAAGTGGGGGTCGAAGTTGTTTCTAATCATTCTGACTAACGAAGGATTAATAGTGATGTTATCTCCTGGCTTATGACTTATTTCTACGGAATCTGTTCGTTTTAAATGTCCAGAAATCTGAACATCCCAAATAATGATTGGAAAGGTATTTATGCGCTTTTTTTTGTTGTCAGAAATTTCAACGAGAGGAAACCCTATACCAATGGGATCAAGATTTAACTCGTTCTTGAAGTCAATATTTTTTCGAAGAAGGTGAAGTAGTCTTCTTTCATTTCTGTTTTCAGAGAGCTTTTTAAAATGAATTGGAAAGATGAATTTAAAAGCTTCATTACAAAACAGTTTATTGGAAATTTGAAACGGGTCTAAACTTCTAGAAAGACTACTTAGTGAGATCAGGTCAATTTTATTGAAACTTTTTTTTGGATGAGAATCAATAAATATTGAACTTGCATTTGAGTCTAGTATTTTTTCTTTAAATTGAGTAATTGAATAACTTCGCTGCATTAATACCCCTTTAATCTTTAGACTTAATCAAGATTTCGGTCAAAGAGCAAGTCACAATTCCAGTAGTAATATCAACTAAACTAAGCCCAATAAAAATAATTACAGAAATTATTATTAAAAGCTGGATGCTCTTTTCAAAATAGGGAGCTAAGCGGCTACTCCTTAAAAAAAAGTCACGCAGTTTATATTTCATTTCATGAAGTTTTTCTAATTGATTATTATGAAAATTAACATTAAATAAAAGATCTGACTTTTAACTTCACTAAGGTTTTGTTTAATGTGTAGGTATAAATAAAAATAGTGATTGGTGATAAAACAAAAAAAAGTAAATTATAAAGCTTATTTCTTAATTTCCATCCCTTTTTAATTTATTTTTCGATGGCTTGGTTACGAAATAAATTTAGAATTCTGATATGTTCGACGTAAATTGAAAAGAAACTGAACTTATTGTGTTCAGGATTTTATTTTTGATTGAGTCAGAATTTTCTTCAAATACTGTTTGACAATATTTAATATAAATATCTTCATCACTCATCCCAAAGTGTCCTAAATATAATCTTTTATTTATATCTACAATTTTATTTTTAAGTATGTCATTATTCTTTTCACTGACAGTAAAAGGTAGGTAATATTGAAGAATTGAAACACCGTTAAGCTCTTCTTCAATATTGTTTAAAAACATTAGATATATTTTTAATGTGGGGATATTTGGGAAATCGTCAAAATCTAATATAACTTCTAGTTGAGATACTATTTGTCCATCTATTTCAAATTTTTCATTTTTTACTTTATAATAGTCTTTTTCTAAAATTGATTTAATCTGTTCTAATTCCATATTTTTTTCTAAAATAACTTACCAAATAAACCCTTTTCTTTCTTTCTTTCTTTCATAGCTTCTCTGTTTTCTTTCACAAACTCATCTTTTTTAGATGAAGATAAATTTTTTGCAACTCCAATGTCAACATTATTCATTTCATCTTTTTTAAATAAATTTCTTGGATCTAACCGACTTAAACCTGAGGCCCAACCTTTTTTTGCACCAGTTACTTTACCATCTTTTTTTGTTCTATCCCACCCCTCTTTTTTATATTTATCTTCTTTTCTATTTAGATAACCTTGCTGACTTTTTTTATTCAAATATTCTTCCTTAGCACCCTTCGTAAAGGGATGAATACCAATATTATTAGTCCCTGACTGATTCCTGCCTAACTTTTTATTTATTTTAGCACCCCAATTTAGTGGATTAAATGCTGATCCCCCTTCCTTATGTACCCTTGCGTGATTTTTTGTAGCCTTACGAGCAAGAATTTGATCATCACTTTTCTTTAGACCTTCTACTCCAATAGCGTTTTCTCCAGTCTGATTCCTGCCTAGCTTTTTATTTATTTTAGCACCCCAATTTCGTGGATCATATGATGCCCCCTCTTCCTTAGCAACCCTCTCTTGATTTTTTTTACTCTTATCATCAATTATCTCACTATCGTTTCGTAATCTTCGGGCAGATCTATCCCTGTGTGATTGTCGAGCTGCATTTTTAGCAGAATTACCCAAACTTAATCCCGTCGCTGCCATCCCCAAAGCAGCACCGACAGGTGCCCCTACACCTGAGACTGTTGCAGCGCCTCCAGCTGCACTTAATGTTCCAGCTACTCCAGAGACAGCAGCATCCGATTT
>TARA_B110000483_G_scaffold192258_1_pt1 | contig 39150 bp, 34 predicted proteins | sample TARA_B110000483 | Tara Oceans TARA_B110000483 (sample SAMEA4398176) | marine metagenome | biome: Polar Biome; feature: [SRF] surface water layer (ENVO:00010504); material: water (ENVO:00002006), including particulate matter (ENVO:01000060) such as... | depth 5 m
CAACGAATAGTTGATGTAGTAATTGGTGCTTTGTCAAAGGCCCTACCTGAACTAATGCCCGCAGCTTCTCAGGGCACTATGAATAACCTGGCCATGGGCGGCATATCGGCTGGAAAAAAATGGAGCTACTACGAAACTATATGTGGGGGCGCTGGGGCTCATGCCGAGCAAGATGGTTTGAGTGCGGTGCAAAGCCATATGACCAATACACTGAATACGCCTATAGAAGTACTGGAGCATAATTTCCCTCTACGCCTGCGCAAATATAAGTTACGCAGCGATTCGGGTGGAAAGGGTAAAAATACTGGTGGTGAAGGCGTAATTCGCGAATATGAGTTTCTTGAAAACACTCAAGTCAGCCTTATATCTGAACGGAGACGGTATAGGCCTTGGGGTTTAGCCGGAGGAAAACCTGGAAAACCTGGAGCTAACTTTCTCAATGGCAGCCCAATTGGTGGTAAGCAACAGATCAAACTACATAATGGAGATAGATTGCGCATTGAAACCCCGGGCGGAGGTGGGTGGGGGTATAAATAAACTAGGGCTAACCTAGCCAAACCAATTAATCCGAGTAAAATATTCGGGTATATAAAAATCTAATTTTGGAGTATGGAATGAGTGACGCGACCATAAAATTAATCCGCGATCAAATTGAGAAAAACCCAGTGATCCTCTATATGAAAGGATCACCCGATGCCCCTCAGTGTGGTTTTTCCTCAAAGGCGTCACAGGCTGTTATGGCTGCCGGCGAACGCTTTGCATTTGTTGACATATTGGCTAATCCAGAGATTCGCGCCAACCTGCCGACTTACGCAAACTGGCCAACTTTTCCGCAGCTCTGGATATCTGGTGAGTTAATCGGCGGTGCCGATATAATCACTAATATGCAAGAAAAAGGAGAGTTGATGCCGTTAATTAAAGAAGCCGCTGCTACCCCTGAAGATCAAGTTAGCTAACAGTTACTGTTTAAATTTGAGCATGCAGCTGGGCTACCTGTTTCTGCATGCTCTCTAAAGTTGCCTTCGAGGCCTCGAGAGGATCACCAAATTTAACAGTCACCAACCTGCGCCTTAGGCTTAGCTTGGGGAATCCTTTTAATGCGGGTTTACCTCCGCCGTGGCTGAAATAGCTTCCCCATAGGCCCCTGATTGCGACTGGCACCACAGTTACCGGTTGCTGTTCCAATATTCGCATAACGCCGCGCTTGAAAGGGATTATTTCGCCCGCAGGGCTTAGTCGGCCCTCCGGAAATATAAACACCATTTCTCCATTTCGTATAGCGTCCACAGCAGAGTTCTCTCCTTCTTCAAATTTTTTCCTACTCTTCAATGGGGAGCTGATTGGGATAGTTCTCGCTCCACGGAATGCCCAGTTCAATACCGGTATTCGATGATATATGTTTTCCATAACGAAACGCGTACGCCGATCAATGGAGCCAAAGAGAACAACAGCATCTGCATAGCTAATATGGTTACATACCAATAGTACCGGGCCGTTTTCGGGAATATTGCCCTTATTTAGAATTTTTACTCGGCAGGCAGTTCGGGCTAAGACATATCCAACCAATCGTCAATAATCATGACTTAATTCTTTCACTTGGATTAACAATATGGGTAAACAAATGAGAGCACATAGCGTCAGGTATAGTTTAAGTGACCACTGAAATATTCCCAAGAATATGATGCTGGATAGGGACGTCACTATTATAAACAGTGCATTTAACAAATTGTTCGTTGCTACTACTCGGGCTCTAGAGTTCAGCGCTGTGCGCTGCTGCAGTAGTGCATATTGAGGTACAACAAAGAGCCCACCGAACATACCGATCAAGAAAACCGATGTCGCTGCACCCAATCCGGCTGCTTGTGTAAAGACTTGTCCCGCTGATTGTAAGTAGTCCACTGGAATAGAAAACTGAGCAAAGGCCAGCCCAGAGATCATTAGTCCTATAAGCCCAACGGGAATTAAGCCGGGCTCAGTTCTACTGAATTGCGTTCGTGTAAAGAAAAAAGCTCCGCTGAGCAGTCCAAAAATAAAACAGCTAACTAAAATGGAGGCCACTACCGCCTCTCCTTTGAGCGCGTAGCGGCTATACATTGGTAATTGAGTTAAATAGATACTACCAATTGTCCAAGACCAACTTATTCCCAATATCGAAATCCAGTTTAAATGATCTGTGCATGCGAATTGCGTTCCCTGCTGTGCTTGCCTCCAAAGGTTTAAATCAAAATTTAACTGTGGTGCTCCCATAGCAACCTTTGGCAGGGCACGAGTGGCCCCGTAGCCGATTAAGGCGATAAATATCATGCCTTGGCCTTACAACAAACCAGAACCGTTCTAAAGTGGCTAACAGGACGCCCAAAAGAGAACCTAGGGTAGTAGCGGTAAAGGTACCCGCAGCAACTAGAGCATCTCCCTTGAGTATCATCTGATGAGGCAGTATTTGCGGTAAATATGCATATTTATTGAGGCCGAACATTGCCGATTGGGCGCCCAGTAAAAACAGTATCAGATACATCAAAAGCAGGGTGTCTAAAGCAAAAGCGATTGTTGCTAACAAGCAGATCAAAATTTCGACAATTTTGTTCTTCTGCATCATTAGACTTTTATCCAAGCTATCCGCAAGCTGCCCGGCAATAGACGACAATAGAATCATTGGCAGCAGAAATAGAATTAAAGCTCGATTGCTAAGCAGGGCAATGGTGGCGACGCTCTGATTGTTCCCGGGCGCCATCAGTTCATAGCTAATTAGAATTAGTAGTGCACTTCGAAATAGATTGTCGTTCAGAGCGCCACCAATCTGGGCGATCATCAGCGGAACAAAGCCTTTTTACTTTCTAACAGAGTCTAAAACTATTTCCACAGACTAAAAGGAACGGCCAAGAGCGAAATCTGCCAGTTCTCTTAGGGTTTGAGTGTAATTATTGTCTGGAAGCGAGGTTAACTGGGCTTTGGCCAGTTCAACCTCGTTTTCCGCCATTTGCCTCGTATATGCCAAGCCGCCAGATTCCTGAACAGCATTTACCACCTGCTTAATTTGGCCCGTATCTTTTTCTGAAATAGACCGTCGAACCAGATCGGAATGTTCGCTCGACCCATTTGCAATTGTATATATTAATGGAAGTGTGGCTTTTCCTTCTGTCAGATCATCGCCTATGTTTTTGCCGAGAGCTTCAGAATCGCCGGTATAGTCGAGGACATCATCTTGCAGTTGGAATGCCATGCCCAAATGATTGCCATAGGCGGCGAGCTTACTTTGCTGAGAAGAAGTTGCGTCCGACAAAATTGCTGCACATCTAGTAGCCGCTGCAAATAGCACTGCGGTTTTTTTACGCACAACCTCCAGGTAGTTTTCTTCAGCAGTATCTGGATCACCAGCGTTAATAAGTTGCTGAACCTCTCCCTCTGCAATGGTATTGGTAGTATCGGCCAGTACGGCCATAATCCCTGGATTGCCAAGTTGAACCATCAGCTGGAAGGCTCGCGAATAAAGAAAATCGCCCACCAAAACCGCAGAGCTGTTGCCCCAACGCTCATTTGCGGTGTCTCGACCGCGTCGACGGTCAGATTCATCTACAACATCATCGTGCAGGAGTGTGGCGGTATGAATGAACTCGATTACTGTAGCGAGTTTTACAGATTCATCGGCGTCGCTTTCAAGCGCTTTCACAACCAAGAGGACTGAAACAGGCCGCAGGCGTTTACCTCCGCCCTCAACGATATAGTTTCCTATACTCTCGACCAGTGAAACATCTGAATAGAGTTCGTCGACGATCATTTTGTTGAGCTGTTGGAACTCCGTTTTTACAGCTTTATGGAATGACAACATTTACTGCTTTGGCCTCTGTGTTTTTATTATGAGAATCTTGGAGCGATGCTAGGACTGGCCTAAGCTTAAGTCAATCGCCGTCGATCTCAAAATTTAAGCAAATTTTATCTGAAAAAGGCGATATTTTGGACGTTTTAAGCACTAGTTTCCCATTACTGCAAATAAAGCTCAGAAATGTATTGTATGGCGATAGCAATTTTCGTAAAATCGCCGCCCTCGTGAATCGGGTCAGTTGGCTCGGAATATCCGGAGAATCGCGCGATGTATGCAGTAATTGAAAGTGGTGGCAAACAGCATAAAGTTGTGGAAGGAGAAGTTCTACGTCTTGAAAAGCTGGGTGGCGCTGCAGGGGACAAAGTCAATTTTGACAAAGTTCTGATGGTAGCTGAAGGCGACAAGGTCACCTTGGGTGAGCCTTACGTAACTGGTAGTAATGTAATCGCAGAAGTTGTGGAACAGGGTCGTGGTGACAAAATTACCATTATCAAATTCCGCCGTCGTAAGCATCACCGTAAGCAAGCTGGCCATCGTCAGTCGTTTACCGCAGTGAAAATAACCAGTATTTCTGTTAAGAAGCCACGCGCAAAGGCGAAGCCGAAAGCAGAAGTAGAAGTTACGGCAGCCGAGGAGTAATCTGAAATGGCACATAAGAAAGCAGGTGGTAGTACTCGTAACGGTCGCGATTCAGAAAGTAAGCGACTTGGTGTAAAGCGTTATGGCGGAGAAATGGTTCAAGCGGGCGAAATTATAATTCGTCAACGAGGAACTCAATTTCATCCTGGTGCAAACGTAGGCATAGGCACAGACCATACTTTGTTTGCCAAATCCGAAGGAGTTGTAAATTTTTCGGTACGTGGCCCAAAAAATAGAAGATTTGTGGATATTCAAGCTGGCGCTTAGCCAATACTGAATAGTAAAAACAAATTTCTAGAAAGGGGCATTAGGCCCCTTTTTTTGTGCCTCAGCTAATGGGGCCTTTGTTTAGCTTATAATTAGCCGTCATTAAACCGATGCTTGGGCAGTAAATAATAGAGTTTAAAAATGAAGTTCGTAGATGAAGCCACAATTAAGGTAAATGCTGGAAAGGGTGGCAATGGCTGTATGAGCTTTCGCCGTGAAAAGTATATTCCCAATGGCGGCCCAGACGGCGGCGACGGCGGCGATGGAGGCAGCGTTTACCTAGTTGCAAACGAGAGCCTGAATACACTGATTGATTTCCGTTATACGCGCCACTATCGAGCTGAGAGCGGGCAGCAGGGCTCCGGCAAAGATAAACGCGGGAAATCGGGCCAGGATTTGGTATTACAGGTACCAGTGGGCACTACTGTTCTTGAAAATGAAACTGGTGATATTGTCGGTGATCTAACCAATGCCGGAGATAAATTGTTGATTGCTCAGGGTGGATTCCATGGCTTGGGCAATGCTAGATTCAAATCCAGCGTAAATCGAGCGCCGCGGCAGACATCGAATGGCAGTATGGGCGAAGAGATAGATTTTCGTCTGGAGCTGAAGTTGCTCGCTGATGTTGGGCTATTGGGTCTGCCGAACGCGGGTAAATCTACCATGGTTAGTTCAATATCCGCTGCTACTCCTAAAATAGCTGATTATCCTTTCACCACTCTGATACCTAGCTTGGGTGTAGTGCGCATTGATGCAATGCGATCTTTTGTGGCTGCGGATATACCAGGATTGATTGCGGGTGCCGCTCAAGGGGAAGGGTTGGGTATCCGGTTCCTTAAGCACCTAACGCGCAATAGGTTGCTATGGCATTTGGTTGATGTTGCTCCTCTGGACGAATCTGATCCACTGGATGCCATTGAAACGCTAATTGAAGAGATTGAAGAATTTAGCCCTACATTGGGCGAACGAGAGCGTTGGCTAGTATTGAATAAGACAGATCTAATTTCAAAAGAAGATCTCGAGCGCCTCAAGCAGCGGGTCCAGGATGAACTTGGCTGGCAGGGTCGATTATTCTGCACCTCGGGTGTGGGCAAAATGGGTATAGACGAACTTTGCTATGAGACCTTCGATTGGCTAGAAGAACGTAAGCACAAGGAAAGCGAGAATGAAGAGGTTGCGCAAGCGGAATTCAAAACTCAGAAAGATATGCAAAGGGAGTCTAGAGAGTCTATCGATAGGCTCGCAGACGCGCGTAAACTGACACGTAACCAAGAAGTTGAAGAGCAAGATGATGATGACGACCATGATGTTGAAGTTGTTTATGTTCGAGATTAGACGCAGAGTATTAGATGGGAGTAGCTAAAGTTGGATCGTAATCAGCTCAAAACCTCCGGGCGCTGGGTTATCAAAATTGGTAGTGCGGTTCTTACCAACGATGGTCTGGGGCTAGACCTTGACCGTATAAGGTGCTGGGTCACAGATATTGCCGCATTACGTGATTCTGGACATCAGGTTGTCTTGGTATCTTCTGGTGCAGTGGCAGAAGGTCTAGTTCGTTTAGGCTGGACCAGTAGACCAAAAACTGTACATGAGTTGCAGGCAGCTGCCGCTGTTGGTCAAACAGGTCTTGTACAGGCTTACGAAACTGAATTTGCAGAGTATCAAGTGCGAACCGCACAAATATTGTTAACCGCGGATGATCTGTCCGATAGGCAGCGCTATCTAAATGCCCGCAGCTCAATTCAAGAACTGATTAAACTTGGTGTCGTTCCTATTATTAACGAGAACGATACCGTTGGTACGGAAGAAATACGCTTTGGCGATAACGATACCCTCGCTGGCTTGGTCTGTAATCTTGTGGATGCGGATAGATTTGTTATTCTCACTGATCGAGATGGCTTGTACGACGCGGATCCAGAATTAAACAAGAATGCGAAGTTAGTATCTACGGCTAATTCTGGCGACAAAAATCTCGAAGAAATGGCTGGAACCAGCGCCGGTGCGCTAGGTCGCGGCGGAATGGCCACCAAACTTAAAGCGGCGGCTTTGGCTGCTAGATCAGGGGCTAGCTGCCTGATCGCAAACGGGCGCGAGAGCCAAATAATTTCGCGCCTTGCAGCTGGGGAAAATCTGGGCACTCTGTTACTAGCGGGGACAACTCCAGTCGGAGCCCGAAAACAGTGGTTAGCGGGACAGCTTCAGGTTAAAGGTAGTTTAACTCTTGACCAAGGTGCTGCTAAGGTTCTTTGCGAAAGTGGTCGTAGTTTACTTCCGGTAGGTGTTACGTCCATCAGCGGCAATTTTGTCAGAGGAGAACTAGTTAGCTGTATAAACGAAGATGGTCGTGAACTTGCTCGAGGACTTGTCAATTTCAATGCCGAAGACGCAAATAAGATTATCGGCAAGCCAAGTGCACAGATATCTTCTATCTTAGGTTATTGTGACGATGAAGAGATAATTCATCGCGACAATCTGGTTTTAACAAGCGCCTGAGGAGGGGTTAAAATGACATTATTTAAATCACACCTCTATCAAATGTCTGCTTATGAGCCGCCTTTGGAAGGCAGATCAGTTAAAAAGCACCTACTGTTCGATTTCAACGAACGCACCCTGCGTATTGATCCGGAAATAGAGAAAGCGCTCACCAAATTTATCAAAAGCGGTGCTTTGCAAAAATATCCATCCTACGGGGATATTACTGCGCGTGTAGCAGCTTATGCGGGCGTGCCTGAATCAAATCTTATGATCACTAACGGGTCTGATCAGGGTATTGAACTGGTTATAAGAGCGGTTTGTGGCCCTGGCGATGAGGCCATTATCCCGGCACCGAGCTTTGCCATATACCGGCAATTTGCAGAGGTCGAGAACGTTACTGTTATTGAGCCTTTATATACTCAGGAGGGCGGGTTTCCCACATCGGATGTTATTGGGCTTGTAGGTAATAGAACGCGTTTGGTGGTTATTCCAAACCCTAATAATCCTTCCGGAACTGCAGTTCCTCGCGAAGAAATCGAGCAGATATTGCAAGCGGCGCCAAATGCTGCTGTATTGATCGACGAATGTTATTACGAATATCTCGGTGAAACTGTTGCAGATCTTTGTGACGCATATCCAAATTTACTGGTAACTCGCACATTTTCAAAAACCTGGGGCCTGGCTTCCTTAAGGTTAGGTTTTCTAATTAGTAGTTCGGAAAATATAAATCAGCTTTTGAAAATCCGTGGACCTTACGACATAAATCAACTTGCGGTAGTAGCAGTAGAAGCGGCACTGAAAAATTCCCAATATACAAAAGATTACATTAAAGAAATTATGAAGAAGTCGAAGCCGTCATTGGAAAAATGGTGTCGTGGACGCAAAATCGAGTTTTGGCCTAGCCGTGCAAACTTTCTCTGGGCTTTCCCGCCAAAGGCTTCGGAATTGGCGGATTTTCTGCAAGAACAGAATATATTAGTTCGCCCAAAGAAAGACGCTATGGGGCGCATGGGATTGAGGATAAATTTGGGTACGGTCGCACAGACAGAGAAACTGATAATCGCTCTAAATAAATTTTACATGTGATACAAAAAAACGGCATAAGCCGGTGTTTTTGCTGCTCTAATGCCTAGCTAGTATTTAGGCTGCAGAGAGCGTTTTTACCTGTGCATTCATACGGCTCTTATGACGAGCGGCTTTATTCTTGTGAATAATGCCTTTGTCAGCCATGCGGTCAATAACCGGTGCAGCAGCTTCGTATGCCGCTTTTGCGGCTTCACCGTCTTTCGCTTCAATAGCGGCGTAAACATTTTTGATATAGGTGCGAACCATTGAACGCAGGCTAGCGTTATGGAGGCGGCGCTTTGTATTTTGACGAGCGCGTTTTTTAGCTTGTGCTGAATTTGCCATGGTTTATCGCAAGTTCCGTATATAGTCTGAATTTGAGGCGCGCAACTATGCCGATAGGCATGGGAATTGTCAATAAAGATTGCAACATAAAATTGTTTCAATTGAGACCAAAAATGGCCTATCTTTTGCTACGACAAGGACCGCAAGAAGCAATGCAGACTCCAGTCGTTGTAAACTCGCGTTCTCAACCAATTAAAGCTGTATAAAAAAATAGGCCTTAGGCCGTTGGAAATTAATCTTTGAATTCAGATAAGGCGCCACAAAAAGCTAAGCACGGCATGTTACGAGCCACTTCCAGTGTCGGAACGGCAACTATGTCTTCTCGTATTCTGGGTTTGGTGAGAGATGTCGTGTTTGCGCGACTTATCGGAGCCAGTGAGGCCGCAGATGCCTTTTACGTGGCCTTTAAATTGCCTAACTTTTTTCGCCGCTTGTTCGCAGAAGGTGCTTTCAATACGGCTTTTGTACCGGTGTTATCCGATTATCGTAATCACCGGGAGCACAGCGAGGTTCAAAACCTTGTTAACAGAACCTTTGCAGCTCTAACCGGAGTGTTGCTGATACTAACGGTGCTGGTGGTAGTATTTTCGCCCGCGGTTATGGCTGTTTATGGCATGGGGTTTATCGATGAGCCGAAAAAGTTTCAGCTTGCCAGTGACATGCTCCGCATTACTTTTCCCTATCTCCTTCTTATTTCGTTAACAGGTTTTGCAGGGTCAATTTTAAATAGCTATGACCGTTTTTCCGTACCCGCAATAACTCCAATCTTTTTAAATATCTCTTTAATTTCAGCGGCGCTATTTGCTGCGCCCTATTTTGAGGAGCCAGTATTTGCACTGGCCTGGGGTGTGCTTGTGGCTGGTGTTATTCAGTTGCTTTTTCAGTTGCCATTTTTGGCAAGTATCCACCTTCTTCCTAGGCCGGTACTCGGTTTTAAAGACCCTGGTGTAAGCCGCATATTCAAGCTGATGATTCCTGCCATGTTCGGAGTGTCCGTGGGGCAGATAAATCTTTTGCTCGATACTATTTTGGCGACTTTTCTTCCCGGCGGCAGTGTTTCTTGGTTGTATTACTCAGACCGGTTGATGGAGTTACCCCTTGGTGTTTTTGGCGTGGCTATCGCAACCGTTGCCTTGCCAAATTTATCCCGGCAGCGATTTGGGGAAAATCCAACTGCCTTTGGAGAAATGCTACTTTGGTCCGTGCGTATGGTTGTTCTCGTCGGATTGCCAGCGGCAGTGGCTTTAATACTTTTAGCTGAGCCAATGCTGACAACATTGTTCCAGTACGGAGAAATGTTGTCTACTGATGTTGCTATGGCTAGTTATAGCCTACAAGCCTATGCACTTGGGTTGCTGGCCTTTATGTTGGTTAAGGTACTAGCTACAGGTTATTTTGCGCAAGAAGATACCAAAAATCCGGTGCGAATAGGCATCTATGCGATGGTTACCAACATGGTTTTGAATCTGGTATTCGTATTGCTATTCCATCTACTTTGGCAAATTGGACATGTAGGCCTGGCTTTGGCTACATCGGCGTCGGCCTGCCTCAACGCAGCACTACTGTATCGGGGATTGCGTAGGTCGGAGCAAATGCCCTCTATGTGCCTCTTAAGGCCGTTTTTTCTCCAAGTAGTACTGGGACTTGCACTGATGAGCTTAGCTTTGGTGGTAGGTACCTCATATTGGAGTACTTGGACGGATTGGTCAGCCTGGCATCGGATATGGCGTTTAGCGGTGCTCTGCTTACTTGGCGGGGGCCTCTATCTTTTCGGATTAGTGGTTGCTGGTGCAAGGCCTAGAGATTTTCAAATGAGATCGGCTTGATAACTACTTGCTAAAGGCTGACAGGGTTATACTGCATGCCTTTTGCGCGACAATGACAACCGTCTCAAATATTCATCACAAGGTTTCTACAGATCGAGGTTTTGACGAGCCTTGTGGTGTGGCTATTGGTTCTTTCGATGGCGTGCATCTAGGGCACCAAGCCATTGTTCGCCGTGTCGTCGAAGAATCAAACCGTTTGGGATTAAAGTCTAGGCTGCTAACTTTTTACCCACGGCCGAGCGAATACTTCGCTCCGGATAAAATCATGCCGTCATTAATGAGTTGGCGAGAAAAAGTCTACTATTTGTCTGGATTGGGATTGGATGATGTTATTTGCATGCCCTTCAATAAGGGGCTCAGCCGCTTAAGCGCAGAGAGATTTATCCAGGATATTTTGATTCGAGGTTTAAACGCAAAATACCTAACTGTTGGTGCTGATTTTCGATTTGGTACATGCCGAGTTGGTGACACCGAACTGCTTAAAAAAGTAGGTATTGAATCCGGGTTTAATGTTGAGATAGCCGAGACACAAACATACGCGTATTCTCGTATCAGTAGCACTCGCATTCGGGAAAGTTTGTTGCAGGGCGATTTAAAAACTGCAGAGCTTATGCTTGGCCGGCCCTATAGTTTGGCGGGTAGGGTTATTCGAGGGAATCAGCTAGGCAGGCAGATGGGAGTTCCGACTGCAAACGTGCATCTAAGGCGTTCAAGAATATGTGTAAACGGCGTTTATGCAGTAAGTGCCAGATGTGAGGGGGAGCCTCTAAACGGGCTGGCAAACATTGGATTTCGACCCACCGTGGACAAGCTTGAAAAACCGCTATTGGAAGTGCACTTGCTCGATTATGATGGAGACCTATACGGCAAGCAGTTGGAAGTTGAATTACTGTATAAAATTCGCGGCGAACAAAAGTTTGATTCCTTGCAGCTATTACAGCAGCAGATATTGAGAGACGTTGAAGAGGCGAGAAGCTGGCATCTTGGTCGAACTTCTTCCAATTCCTAAAAATAAAGAAAGTTATTGTTAATACATGAACGACACTACTGATAACACCAGCAACAATACAAGCGATAATAAAAGCGACGAGAAAGTCGACTATAAAAGCACGCTAAATTTGCCAAATACCGGGTTTCCGATGAAGGCCAATTTGGCGAATCGCGAACCTGCACGTTTAAAAAAGTGGCAGGAAGATGATGTGTACGCAAAGATTAGAGATGCGCGTAAAGGCCGTGAGCAGTTTATTTTGCACGATGGACCTCCTTACGCAAATGGCGATATCCATATCGGTCATGCCGTAAATAAAATTCTAAAAGACTTTATCGTTAAAAGTCGAACCCTCGACGGATTTGATGCACCTTATATTCCGGGCTGGGATTGCCATGGTTTACCGATTGAGCACCAGGTTGAAAAAAAGATCGGTCGAGCCGGAGGTAAAGTAGACCACGCCACATTCAGAGCAAAGTGCAAAGAGTACGCTCTTACGCAGGTCGATCGTCAGCGGCTCGATTTTATTCGGCTAGGTGTATTTGGAGATTGGGATAAACCCTATTTGACACTAGATGCAAAAGTTGAAGCAGATATTATCCGTGCCCTTGGGAAAATCATTGAGAATGGCCATCTGCATAAGGGCCTGAAGCCCGTTTATTGGAGCGTTGTCGGCGGTTCCGCCCTTGCTGAGGCCGAAGTGGAGTATCAGGATAAAACCTCCTGGTCTATCGACGTTAGCTATGCTTTTGAATCTTCTGCAGAAGCTCAAGCCAAAACAGCATTGGGCATTGAGTCCTCAGATTTGCCTTTAAATGTGGTTATTTGGACTACAACTCCCTGGACCCTGCCTTCAAGCCAAGCCGTTAGCTTAAATCCCGAGTTGGACTATGTGGGCCTAGTCAGCGACTCGGGCGATCAAATATATGTGGTTGCGGAGGCGTTGGTTGAGACCTTTGTTGAGCGCGTTGGCTGGTCTGATTTTCAGAAAACTGGCAGTGCCAAAGGCGCGGTATTCGAGGGATTAAATTTACAGCACCCATTCTATGGACGGTTACTGCCTATTTTGTTGGGTGACCACGTCACAACTGAAGCTGGTACTGGAGCAGTCCACACGGCGCCGGATCACGGCGAAGACGATTTTCGGGTGGGTCGAAAGTATGGGATTGGTGTTTTAAATTCTGTGAATGACCACGGGCTCTTTCGCGATCAGGTGGAGTTTTTTGCTGGAGAGCATGTCTACAAAGTAGACCCGCTGATATTGGAAAAACTGCGTGAGAACAACCGATTATTGGCTGCCAGCCAGTTTAGCCATAGCTATCCCCATTGTTGGAGAACTAAAACGCCTCTGATCTATCGAGCCACTCCGCAGTGGTTTATCAGTATGCGCCAAAATGGCCTGCTTGATCGTGTAAAAGAGTTAGTGGAAGAGGTTCGCTGGATACCTGATTGGGGGAGGGCGCGCATCGACGCTATGTTAGATGCTAGTCCGGATTGGTGTATTTCCCGGCAGAGATCCTGGGGTGTGCCCATTGCGATTTTTGTGCATCGTGAAACGGAAGAGCTTCATCCAGATACATCAAAGCTAATCGAAGAGGTGGCTCGCAGAGTTGAAGAAAATGGTATGGACGCTTGGTTTGAGGCCAATGCGGAAGACTATCTGCAAGCTGACGCTTCCGAGTATCGTATGGTTACTGACACCTTGGATGTTTGGTTTGACTCCGGTGTAACCCATTTTTCGGTTTTGGAGCAAAGGGAAGAGCTACGTAATCCAGCGGATTTGTACCTGGAAGGCTCAGATCAACATAGAGGTTGGTTTCAATCTTCGCTCAAAACCTCAGCCGCTATCAATAACGCTTGTCCCTATAAAGAGGTATTAACCCATGGTTTTGTGGTGGATGCCGAGGGCAAAAAAATGTCTAAGTCCATGGGCAACGTGGTTGCTCCACAATCCGTGATGAATCAGCTAGGAGCAGACGTATTAAGGTTGTGGGTAGCTTCTACCGACTCTTCTAGTGAGATGACTGTATCTGACGAGATACTTAAGCGAACTTCAGATTCCTATCGGCGGATCCGCAATACTGCACGGTATTTATTGGCAAATTTGCACGGATTTGATCCTCAGCAATCTACGCTACCCGATGCTGAACTTCTGGAAATGGATAGATGGATACTGGGCCGCGCCAATGATTTGCAGCAAGAAATTATTTCGGATTACCAAAACTATCGATTTCACGGGATCTACCAAAAGCTGCACAATTTTTGTGTAGGAGATCTTGGCGCTTTTTATCTAGATGTTATTAAGGACCGAATTTATACCTGCCCTGAAGATAGTACTGCAAGGCGCTCTGCACAGACAGCTATATTTCATATAGCAAATGCTTTGGTGCGATGGATAACACCGATTTTAAGCTTTACTGCCGACGAGATTTGGGAGTTTCTACCAAGGGCAGAAGGAAGTGTATTTGAGGCCGAGTGGTATACAAAAATGCCAGCTCTTGGTTTAGATGCCAAGCTATCTTCAGAAAATTGGCAGCGGATAATGCAAATTCGTGAGCAGGTAAATCAGAACATCGAACTTAGGCGTAGTGAAGGAGAAATTGGCGGCGCATTAGAGGCCGAGGTAGATCTATATCTTGGTTTAAATGATTATCGATTGCTTGATATTCTGGGCGCAGAACTTAGGTTCGTACTTATTGTTTCAGCAGCCCGTATCCATTCTGGGTATGAAAATGATTCTTCAGAATTAGAGGTCAAAATATCCAAGAGCAATGACAAAAAATGTGTCCGTTGCTGGCACCATAGAGAAGATGTGGGAACTAGTCTTGATCACCCAGAGATCTGTTCTAGGTGTGTTGACAATATAGATGGCGATGGCGAGGTGCGGCATTTTGCCTAACCGGCTTTTGTCTAACTGGTCATGGTATTTGGGCGCAGCTGTTTGGGTGTGCCTAGACCAGTGGACTAAGTGGTTAGCCGATACCATGCTTAGTTATGGTCGCGCGCAGGAAGTTCTGTCTGTATTCGATCTAACCCTGCTTTACAACCGCGGCGCGGCCTTTAGTTTTCTCAGTGATGCCGGTGGCTGGCAGCGATGGATGTTTTCTGCACTGTCTGTGGCGGCCTCTATTTTCCTGATTATTGAGATCCCTCGACAGAAAAACCTATATTCAAAATTGGCCTTTGCAATGATTTTGAGTGGCGCACTAGGGAATTTGATCGACCGCGTTCGATTGGGGTATGTAATCGATTTTGTGCATGTGCACTGGCAAGAGCACTATTTCCCAGCATTTAATTTGGCAGATGCCGCAATCAGTATTGGCGTATGCTTTCTACTAATAGATTGGTATTTAATAGAGAGAAAAGAGAACAATGCTTGAAGTAAGCCCAGGAACGCTGGTCCATTTAAACTTTGCTATTCGTCTGGAAGATGGCTCGCTTATCGATTCAAACTTGGATAAAGACCCGGTTAAGTTTGAGGTTGGTGATGGCTCACTGTTGTTTGGTTTTGAGAGGCAATTATTTGGCATGAAGGCGGGTGAGGCTGCGGTATTCCCGGTTGGCGCAGAAGATGGTTTTGGCGTGCACAATGCCGATAACATTCAAAAAATTAAGGCAGCTCAATTTGAGGAAATAGAACCGGAAATTGGCATGATTATGGGGTTTTCTGATCCGGCGCGGGGCGAAGTGCCTGGTGTGGTCTGTGAAATCGGCGACGAATATATATCCGTTGATTTTAATCATCCCCTGGCAGGTCGGAAATTGGAGTTTGAGGTTAAAATTCATTCCGTAGAACCGGCGCAAACCCACTAGTCCACTAACAGAGAACCACTAATTATGACAATGGAACTAGTTCTAGCAAACCCCAGAGGTTTTTGTGCGGGAGTCGATCGTGCGATTGATATAGTTAATCGTGCCCTGGACATATTTGGTCCTCCCATTCATGTGCGACATGAAGTTGTGCATAACAAATATGTAGTTGATCAGTTGCGGCAGCGCGGTGCGATCTTTGTTGATGAATTAATTGAGGTGCCTGATGACGCTATTGTTATTTTTAGCGCACATGGCGTCTCCAAAGCGGTTCAAAATGAAGCGGCGCAGAGAGGCCTGAAAGTTTTTGATGCGACTTGCCCATTGGTAACCAAAGTTCATTTAGAAGTTACACAATTTAGCAAGTCTGGCTTGGAATGCGTCCTAATTGGACACCAAGGACACCCGGAAGTGGAAGGTACTATGGGACAGTACGACACCTCTCAGGGGGGAAAAATTTATCTAGTAGAAGATGAAGAAGATGTTAAAAATCTGCAAGTAAATGATCCTAAATCTTTGGCCTTTGTAACCCAAACTACACTTTCTATGGATGATACCGCTAGGGTAATAGATGCATTGCGAAGCCGCTTTCCCGAAATTCGAGGCCCTCGCAAAGATGATATTTGCTACGCAACTCAAAATAGACAAGATGCCGTGAAACAATTGGCATTAGAGACAGATCTGGTTCTAGTAGTGGGTTCGGTAAATAGTTCTAATTCAAATAGGCTAAGAGAGTTGGCTGAACGCTGTGGAACCGAGGCCTACCTAATTGACAGTGCTGAGGATATTCAATCTTCCTGGTTAGTGAGTAAAAAAGCTATCGGGGTAACTGCCGGCGCTTCAGCACCGGAAATATTAGTTGAGGAAGTTATTCAATCACTCAGAGATTCGGGAGCGACCGATCCCCGAAATGCAACTGGTATCGAGGAAAATGTGAATTTCTCGCTTCCGCGAGAGTTGCGTGTCTAGGACTTAGTTAAGGGACAGATTTACAACTATTCAAGCCGATCAATCAGAGCCTAGGGCCAATTTCCAGTTTTACCACCACGACTATTTAGCGTTAGGCCGCTATTGCCCGCTTGTGAGGCCTGACCGACAGTAGTAAGCAATACGCACTGTCCAATACCAATACCTCCGCCGCTAGCTGTTGCTTTGACTTTATAGAAGCCTTCACTCGAACTTACAGTGGCCGCAGAAGCCAGTCCGGTATTGGCTAAATTTATTGAATTGGTGCATCTTTTCTGTCGACCTGTGTTCTGCCGGTGCGAGCGATAATCAGTCGAAAATTAAACTGTTCCACGCCTGTTGTTAGGTAATATTTTTAAGAACCAGTTGTTGCTGTTGTTGATCCCTTGGGTCGAAATCGAATGAGCTTTCTGCTATGAATCGAGCTTATATTTGCCTGATTCTGTTGCTCCTCCCAGACTTAAATTAAAACTTCATCAGAATTCAATAAGGCATTTGAGTTTGGATCCACAAAAATACTTAAAGGCCTATTCCAGCCTGGAGAGTAGCTAGCGCTATCGAGGGGTAAATGGTGATAACTTTTTCTGGTAGAGAGCACCTACTCTTGTTGAAGCTATAAAAATAAGAAAAGATTATTGGGCTGCTTTACTTTTGAAGCTGGCATTAAATTGCATCAATTGTGGCAATGTATAGCTGGTTAGGATGATAGGTAGGCCGCGGCTAAGAACCCCTTCTATAAGCCTAAAATAGGCCGTTTTTTGGCAAATTTCGACATATGATTCCCTCCATGGGATTGCCTGAGTCGCAGCAGAAACTCCCAAGCGGTATACTCGAAAAATTCGTTGGGCGTAAACAACCGGATTCAGCTTTATATCTCCTCTTTTTTTGAGGAGCAAATGCTAACTGATCTGTCGCCAACGACACACCTTCAAATTTACAATTGATCGAATTAGAAAATTGAAAATCCTTGTAGCGCAGTTTAATCCTCATGTTGGCGACCTTGATACCAACGCAGCCCGAATAATTGAGACTATCAAAGATGGTCAAAATCAGGGTGCCGAATTAATACTATTTCCTGAACTCGCACTCTGTGGATACCCACCAGAGGACCTATTGCTGCGACCAAGCATGATGATTCGAATTGAACGTGCGCTGCAAAATATTTCACGCGCGGTAACTTCCACAGTGGTTGTATTGGGTTTTCCCTGGGAAGAGGCTGGAATCATGTATAACGTTGCAGGCGTAATAGAGAACGGAGAATTGGTTGATTTGTACCGCAAAAAAGAGCTTCCAAATTATCGCGTTTTTGATGAAAGACGATATTTTTCGCCAGGTGATTCAAGCTGTATTGTTTCTGTTTGTGGCACTTCGATAGGCATAACTATCTGTGAGGATCTGTGGCATGACGCGCCAATTTCTGAAGCAGTCAAAGATGGCGCTGAATTAATTGTAAATATCAACGCGTCGCCCTTTCACGTACACAAGCATCAGCAGCGATTAGAAGTTCTCGTTAAGCGGGCTCGCGAGCATCGCGTCCCGATTCTTTATACCAACATGGTTGGTGGTCAGGATGAGCTAGTTTTTGACGGTGATTCAATGCTTGTGGACGCTACCGGCAAAGTTCGATATCAGGCATCTTGGTTCTCTGAAACTTCCGATTTGTTGGAAGTTCAACCGGCTAGCGGATTGGTTGAAGCGCCTATCGCGGTTGTCCCAGGCAAGTTAGAGGCAACATATAACGCTTTGATATTAGGTGTGCGGGATTATGTTGAAAAGAACAAGTTTTCAAATGTTGTATTGGGGCTCTCTGGTGGCATCGATTCCGCTCTGACCCTGGCAATCGCTGTTGATGCACTGGGCTCGGATCGAGTTCGAGCGATAATGATGCCCTTTCACTATACCTCTGACCTAAGCCGCAATTTAGCCGCTCAGCAAGCAAAGACCATGGGTGTGCATTATCGTTCCATAGATATTGAAGCTATTTTTGATCAATTTACCGCATCCCTAGCGGATGAATTTGCAGCCTTTGAGCCGGATGTGACAGAGCAGAATATTCAAGCTCGTATACGAGGCGTGATTCTAATGGCCATTTCCAACAAGGAAGGCTCTTTAGTTCTTACTACCGGAAATAAGAGCGAAGTCGCAGTTGGTTATTCGACTTTGTACGGAGACATGGCTGGCGGATTTGATGTTCTTAAGGATGTATTGAAAACCCGGGTTTACGAACTGGCCAATTGGCGCAATCAGACCGTCGCAGTTATTCCCGAAGAAGTAATAACTCGCGCTCCTTCGGCTGAGCTGGCAGCCGGACAAGTCGACCAAGATTTGCTTCCTGACTACAGCGAACTTGACTCGATCCTAGAGAGCTATATCGAATTAGATATGAGCGCGGCGTCCATTGTTGCTCTGGGTTTTGCCGACGAAACCGTAGAAAGGGTGGTGAAGTTGGTGGATCGAAATGAATACAAACGGCGCCAAGCGCCTATAGGTCCGCGGATATCTCAGCGGGCTTTTGGAAGAGACAGACGTTATCCCATTACAAATGCATGGCAACCAGGGGATTAAAAGAGAATGAAAAGCACTCGAACCCGCGGAGCACTTAATCTAGGATTGCGATAATTCTACTGAAGTTCGGGGTTGTAGATGGCACGTGTATCAAAACCCAATGGATCAGGTTGGTCGGCTATACCAAAGGTAATTCTATTCAACCAAGAGCGTTTAACACCGCCAACTATGTCACGCTCGCGCAAATTACCCTCTGCATCCAGCGCTGGATGCTCTGGATAGTTTTCTCGTAGCACTGCTATTGAATTCTCGGCTAATTCTGGCTTACCTAGCAGTGTATAACCTTGGGCCATAACCGCTAGGCCGTCCGGCACAGCCGGCGAGCCTTGAAAGCTTTCAATTACATACCTACCCCTATTTGTGGCAGCTAGGAATGCGCCTCGGTCAAAATAGTAGTTTGCAACATTAATTTCGTGGCGTGCCAGCATATTACGAAGGTAAATCATGCGTTTTCTAGAATCTGGCGCGTATTCACTGTTTGGGAAACGGGCTAGAAACTCAGAGAAAAATGAGAAAGATTCTCTGGCACTTCCGGGATCACGTTTGGTTAAATCCAAAGGTAGGAAGTTGCCGATGAAGGAGCTTTCTTGATTGAAGGAAATGAGCCCGCGCATATAATAAGCGTAGTCCACATCAGGGTGTTCCGGATGTAGGCGAATAAACCGATCTGCCGTGGCTGTAGCTGAATCATACTGGCCACCGCGGAAATAAGCGTAAATCAAATCGAGCTGAGCCTGCTCGGCAAATAGACCAAAGGGAAATTGAGCTTCAAGCGCCTGTAAAAACTGCGCTGCTATAGAAAACTGGGAGCTTTCTATAAGGCCGGACGCTTCTTCGTAGAGCTCAGTTTCTATCATCCCCGCGCCAACTTGCTCTTCATCGCGGTCTCCAAAAAAGGAGCAACCGCTAATAAGTAAAATACAGGCGAGAGGAAAGGTTTTTTTTACAAGCAAAGCGATCAAGTGTGGCAAAGTAGGATTCTGCATAGAATGTTCGAATAGGACGCAATTAAAACATACCGAGATCATGGAACCAACGATATTAGAAATTGAACCGGATGAAATGCACGAAACTCTTGTGCAGCTAGAGTCTGCCGTGCAAATAGTACCGCCGGAATTAGCAGGACAACGGTTGGATCGCGCAGCGGCCAATTTGTTCCCCGAATATTCAAGAAGTCGAATTCAGCTATGGATAGACGGTGGAGAGCTACTTGTTGACGGCCAAAAAAAGCGCCGAAGAGATGCGGTAGTAGTCGGAATGAAGCTAAATCTCAACCCTGTTACAGAATCTCAGGGCGATTGGCTGCCTCAGGATATTTTCTTCCCGGTAGTCTATGAAGACGAAGATATTTTGGTTGTAGATAAGCCAGCTGGCTTGGTAGTGCACCCCGGAGCTGGAAATTGGGATGGTACGTTACTGAATGGCTTGATACATAACTACCCGGGCCTGATAGAAATTCCAAGAGCCGGCATTGTTCATCGACTGGATAAAGATACTACTGGCTTGATGGTGGTTGCCAAAAACCTAGTGACTCAAAACAATCTGGTAAAACAACTGCAAGCCAGAAGTGTTACGCGTTTGTATAAGGCTATTGTATTCGGAGGGCCAACAGCCTCAGGAAAGATAGATCAATCGATGGGGCGCAATCCAAAAAACCGACTAAAGATGGCGGTTGTTGCAAATGGGAAGGAGGCAATCACAGAGTATCGTGTTAAGCAGAAATTTAATTCCCACAAACTTCTGGAGCTACAACTAAAAACTGGCAGAACGCATCAAATTCGTGTCCATTTGGCCCACAACAACTGGCCAATACTTGGCGACCCTTTATATGGTGGTAAATCTCGACTGCCTAAGGGCTGCAGCGACGAGTTCCGCTCGGCGATCGAAAACTTTCCTCGACAAGCTTTGCATGCATTTCGGTTGCAGCTTAAGCATCCAAAAACTGGTGAATTAGTTTCATGGGATAGTCCTCTAGCTGCAGATATGCAGGCTATGCTCGAGATACTTAAAGACAATGACTGAGGGTCCCAAGGAATTGATCATTCCGGGTTGGCGGGTTCCTCCCCAAGTTAAATCATTAGTGACGACCCGTTTGGGTGGTATTAGTCCCGAGCCCTGGCGGTCGTTTAATTTGGGAGCTAATACAGAGGATAGTTGGCAAAACATTCAAGCCAACAGAGCCCTACTATCAACCCATCTCCCGTCGGGTCTGAAAGTTCAATGGTTAAAGCAGGTCCACGGAAGTAATTACTTTACTGCTGATGCTGAGACTTCGGCAATACTGCCGACGGCCGATATTTGTTATAGCTCTAGCTCTGGAGTGGCCTGCGCAGTGTTGACGGCAGATTGTTTACCCATATTGATAAGTAACTCTGAGGGTACTGAAGTGGCAGCTGTGCATGCCGGATGGCGAGGGTTAGTGGATGGAGTGCTAGCGAGGGCTTTGGCAAGCTTTTCTTCGCCGGCCAAAGATTTGTCTATATGGATAGGCCCGGCTATAAGTCTAGATGCGTTTGAAGTTGGTCGAGAGGTAGTAGAAGCTATGTTACAAGCTGAGTTATTTAAGGCGGATGAGCTGGATAGCTTATCGAAGCAGCACCAAACTGATTTGAATAAAATATATCTGGATTTATACGGCATTGCGCGCAATAAACTTCTGTCTCTGGGAGTAGAGCATATCTCCGGCGGTCAATATTGCAGTTACTTTGATGCAGAGAGATTTTATTCGTACCGCCGTGATGGAGAAACAGGCCGAATGGCTAGTCTGATTTGGATTGACGCCCAATCTTGATGTAATTCTGACTTTGATTTAACTCAACTTTATCGCGATGGGGACAGGTTCTTTTTTTCAATCTCTTGATACTGAGTTTTTTCTCCCCAAATTTGAGTTAACTAACATTCTTCACTCAACTATCTGGAGGGTCTAAATGAGACTCGACAAAATGACCACCCAGTTGCAAACCGCATTGGCTGACGCTCAGTCTATGGCGGTGGGCCGCGACCATACAGCCATAGAGCCAGAACATATTGTATTGGCGTTGATTGAGCAGCAGGCAAGCTCAGTCAAACCAATGTTGGCCAAGGCTGGTTTCAATCTAGCTCAGTTGCGGTCTGATCTAAGTGAGCATCTGGATGGGTTGGCCACATTGGCCGAGCCAACTGGAGAGATTCAGCTTAGTCAGGATGCGGCAAAAATGCTGAATCTATCTGACAAATTACAGCAGGAGCATGGCGACGCTTATCTGTCTGGTGAAGTAGTTGTGCTTGCCGCATTGGAAAATAAATCAGCTCTCGGGAAGTTAGTGGGTAAAAGCGGGCAGACGGCATCTTTTCGTGAGGTAATGAAACAGTTACGTAATGGTGAAACCATCGCAGATCCGGATGCCGATGCAAATCGTGAAGCATTGGATAAGTACTGTATTGATCTGACTGAGCTGGCTGAGAATGGCAAGTTGGATCCGGTAATAGGTCGTGACGAAGAAATAAGACGTACCATTCAGGTACTCCAACGCCGGACCAAAAATAATCCAGTTTTGATTGGTGAGCCGGGGGTGGGGAAAACTGCAATTATTGAAGGATTGGCGCAACGAATTATCAACGGAGAAGTTCCAGAAGGTCTTAAAAATAAAAAGGTGTTGTGCCTTGATTTAGGCGCTCTTCTTGCAGGAGCTAAATTCCGTGGAGATTTTGAAGAACGCCTAAAATCTGTGCTCAATGAGCTGTCCAAGCAAGAAGGGCAAGTCATCCTATTTATCGATGAAATTCACACTATGGTTGGCGCAGGCAAAGCTGAAGGTTCGATGGACGCTGGCAATATGCTTAAGCCTGCACTGGCCCGAGGTGAGCTTCACTGTGTTGGTGCGACCACCTTAGATGAGTACCGACAAAATATTGAAAAAGATGCTGCTTTGGAAAGGCGTTTTCAAAAGGTCTTAGTTGATGAACCCACAGAAGAGGACACTGTAGCTATTCTTCGCGGTTTAAAAGAGCGCTACGAGGTTCACCACGGTGTTGAAATTACCGATTCCGCGATTGTTGCGGCAGCGCGTTTGTCTATTAGATATATCACCGACCGACAGCTTCCTGACAAAGCTATTGACCTGATAGATGAATCAGCGAGTCGCATTCGAATGGAAATGGATTCCAAACCCGAGTCCATGGATCGTCTGTATCGACGACTAATTCAACTAAAAATTGAAAAGGAAGCGGTCAAAAAAGACAAATCTGCGGCGGCGAAAAAACGACTGGAGAAAATTGAAGCGGATATTGGCGAATTGGAAAAGGAATACGCGGATCTCGAGGAGATTTGGAAAGCTGAAAAGGCTACCTTGACTGGTGCTGCGAATATTAAAGCCGAGTTGGAGCAAACGCGACAACAGATGGACGCTGCCCATCGTGCCGGTGACCTTAATCTTATGGCGGAACTACAGTACGGCAAAATTCCGAGTTTAGAGCAGCAACTGGAAGCCGCCTCCAATGTGGATTCAGCAGAGCATACTTTGCTACGTAATAAAGTTACGGAAGAAGAAATTGCGGAAGTTGTGTCCAAATGGACAGGTATACCTGTCTCAAAAATGTTGGAGGGCGAGCGCGACAAACTACTGCGCATGGAAGAGTCACTGCATCATAGTGTTATTGGTCAGTCTGAAGCGGTTGTAGCCGTGTCGAACGCGGTTCGGCGCAGCAGAGCAGGATTGTCTGACCCAAATAGGCCCAACGGTTCTTTTTTATTTTTGGGGCCTACAGGTGTGGGGAAAACTGAATTGTGTAAGAGCCTGGCTACCTTTATGTTTGATAGCCCAGAAGCGATGGTGCGCTTAGATATGTCAGAGTTTATGGAAAAACACTCTGTTGCGCGCTTAATTGGCGCCCCCCCTGGTTATGTTGGTTATGAAGAAGGTGGTTATCTCACTGAGGCTGTAAGGCGAAGACCATATTCGGTATTGCTACTAGATGAAGTAGAGAAAGCGCATCCTGACGTATTTAATATTCTGTTGCAGGTTCTCGATGACGGCAGATTGACAGACAGCCAGGGTCGGACGGTGGATTTTCGAAATACGGTAATTGTGATGACCTCCAATCTAGGTTCGGATCTAATTCAAGACTTAGAGGGTGAGAAAAACTACGAGGCCATGAAAGACCAAGTGTTGGAAGTGGTATCGGACCACTTTCGTCCGGAATTTATTAATCGCGTAGATGAAGTTGTGGTGTTCCATCCTTTGGGTAGAGAGCAAATTCGAGAGATCGCTGACCTGCAGTTGGAAGAACTTCGTAAACGACTATTGGATCAAGAGTTGACGATGGAAATCTCCGATGAGGTTATGGAGCTTATTACTGATACAGGATACGACCCAGTTTATGGAGCTCGACCCCTCAAACGCGCTCTACAGAAAATTATTGAAAATCCTCTGGCTCAAAAAGTACTGGCAGGGAAGTATGCTCCGGGTGATGTTGTACGAACGACGCTATCAGGAGATGAGGTCTGCTTCGACTAAGGCCGAGGTTTAGCAGTAGTAACCACGCATGCCATCCAAACGGATTTTTTCTACGTCGCGTTCTGATTCGGATAGATAGATACCATCACCAGTTGCTGGGTCTGTCATCACTATATTTTCGAACTCGTTCATTGTTTGCAAACTTTGTAATACCTGCGCACAAAGCTCAGGGTCTTTGCCATAAGCACTAGTACCGCTGTAATTGGCATCGGTATTAACAGTTTCAGGTGTTTCAGAAGAGATTTCTGAATTCGCGATAGCCAGGGTTACAGGAGTTTGCTCGAGACTTTGTTGCTCTACTTCAGGGTTTTATGCTGGTGGCCGTTGGCTGTAGTGGGTTACTCCATCAGCGTCAACCCAGCGGTAATATTCCTGCGCAATGGTGCTGATAGAGGCAAGGATCAATAGGCTAAAAAGCAAAAAATTCTTTATAGACATAGATTTATCTTTGGTTCGCCCAGTTAATTATATGGGTCATTATGCCCTTTTGTAGTTGACAAAGCTGCGACATAGTTCAAAATTGTCCGCGCAAACAAAGGTGTGCCGTTATCGCGGCTGATCCGGGTAAAAAGGTAAACAGCCTAATTACCAACTGCAAAGCGAGCTTATCGGCCGAGTTATACTCGCAGAAGTCTCTATATTCTAGAGCTCTGCAATTCCGGCATAATTTCAATTTCCAGTACAGATCAGCCCTATTTTAATTGATAGCGGCCAAATTCTTCTGTTCTGGGAGACAGACAATGACAGAAATGCTATCCGGCGGCGATGCGCTGATCCGGGCTTTAAAAGACGAAGGTGTTGAACTTGTATTTGGTTACCCCGGTGGGGCAGCTTTGCATATCTATGACGCTATATTCCGTCAAAAAGACATCGAACATATCTTAGTTCGCCATGAACAAGCTGCTACCCATGCTGCGGACGGTTATGCCCGTGCCAGTGGTAAGGTAGGCACCGTTATTGTTACTTCTGGACCCGGCGCTACCAATGCTGTAACGGGAATCGCCACTGCCTATATGGATTCAATTCCTATGGTAGTTATTTCCGGACAGGTCCCATCTAGCAAAATTGGTGAGGACGCTTTCCAAGAAACCGATATGGTTGGCGTATCGCGACCTGTGGTTAAGCATAGCTTCCTTGTTAAGCGTGCTGAAGATATTCCAATGATAATTAAGAAGGCCTACTACATAGCTCGTAGCGGGCGTCCTGGCCCTGTGGTTGTTGATATCCCCAAAGATATAACTAGCCCGCACGAAAAGTTTGCTTATAGCTACCCTGAAGCCGTTGATATTCGCTCATATCAGCCGGTTAAAAAAGGACATGCCGGGCAAATCCGCAAGGCAATGAAGGAATTACTGGCCGCAAAAAGACCCGTTATCTACATCGGTGGTGGAGCCGTTTTGAGTAATGCCTTTGAGGGCGTCCGCCAATTGGTGGATGAGTTGGGCTATCCAGTGACTAACACATTAATGGGTCTTGGAGCCTATCCAGGAAGCGCTGAGAAAAATCTTGGCATGCTAGGCATGCACGGTACTTATGAATCAAATATGGCTATGCATCATGCTGACCTTATCTTGGTACTGGGTGCTCGCCTGGATGATCGCACCACAAACGATACTAAAAAATACTGTCCTGATGCGACCATTATTCATGTGGATATCGATCCTACAACCATCTCTAAGACGGTCCAAATTGATATTCCTATTGTGGGCCCGCTGGACGAAGTTGTCAGCGATATGCTCGAGTATTTGGATCAAAATGATAAGAGACCTGATGCCGATGCGCTAAAAACCTGGTGGGATCAATGCAATCAGTGGCGACAGCAACACGGCCTCTTTAGCAAACCTAATCATGATGCGAGTAAAGGCGAATTGATCAAACCGCAAGATGTTATTAAAACGCTGTACAAGGTTACGGGCGGAGAGGCTGTGGTAACTTCGGACGTTGGTCAGCACCAAATGTTCGCTGCTCAGTACTATCATTTTGATTGGCCTCGTCAGTGGATTAATTCCGGTGGATTGGGGACTATGGGTTTTGGATTGCCAGCAGCTATGGGTGCAATATTTTCTGATCGCGATACCCCTGTTGCCTGTGTAACCGGTGAGGGCAGTATCCAAATGTGTATTCAGGAATTATCTACCTGCAATCAATATCATCTGCCGGTAAAAATAATTAATTTGAATAACCAAGCACTTGGCATGGTTAAGCAATGGCAAGACATGAATTATGAAGGGCGTCATTCGCAGAGTCTGTATGAAGAGTCTTTGCCGGACTTTATCAAGCTGGCAGAAGCATACGGTCATGTTGGTATTAAGGTAACGCGTTTCGAAGAGCTTGAAGAGAAGATGCAAGAGGCCTTTGCCATGAAAGATCGCTTAGTATTTATGGATATCTATGTAGACCCCACGGAACATGTGTATCCAATGCTCGTTCCTGAGGGAAGTATGCGTGATATGTGGATTTCCAAGACGGAGAGAACTTGATGAAAAAGCGAATAATCTCCATTTTAATGGAAAATGAACCCGGAGCACTTTCTCGGGTAGTCGGTTTGTTCTCCCAACGTGGGTACAATATCGATTCCTTGAATGTGGCTCCCATAAATGACCCAAGCCTGTCCCGTGTAACTCTGATGACGCACTGCGATGATCTAGTTAGCGAGCAAATTACCAAGCAGCTGAATAAACTAATTGATGTGGTAAAGGTTTTGGATATCACTGAAGGGCGCCATATCGAGCGCGAAATGATGCTCATCAAGGTCAAGGCCAAAGGTGATCAGCGGACTGAAGTCAAAAGATGCAGCGATATTTTTCGTGGGAAAATTGTTGATGTTGGTCCTACTTATTACACGCTAATGCTAGATGGAGACAGCGCTAAGCTGGATGGATTTATCGAGGCATTGGGAGATATTCCAGTACTTGAAGTAGTGCGTACAGGTGTTTGCGGCATTGCACGATCTGAAAAATCTCTATCACTTTAATTTGAAATTGCGAACAACAATACAGGAACTATGAAATGCAGGTTTATTACGACAAAGATGCTGACTTATCTATTATTCAGGGTAAAAAAGTTGCGATTATTGGATACGGTTCTCAGGGGCATGCGCATGCGTTAAACCTGCGTGATTCCGGCGTAGCGGATATTACCGTTGGCCTTCGTGCTGACTCTTCTTCACGCGCTAAAGCTGAAAACGAAGGTTTGAAAACGGCTGAAGTATCTGAGGCAGTTACCGACGCTGATCTGGTTATGATTCTTACTCCAGATGAGTTTCAATCTCAGCTCTACAAAAATGAAATCGAGCCTAACTTAAAACAGGGCGCGGCTCTGGCATTTGCGCACGGTTTTGCAATTCACTACAACCAAGTGGTGCCCCGTGCAGATTTGGATGTAATCATGATTGCACCAAAAGCGCCGGGACATACGGTTCGGAGTGAGTTTGCTAACGGTGGAGGTATTCCGGATTTAATCGCGATACACCAAAACGCTACCGGCAATGCCAAAGAACTGGCCTTGTCCTACGCATCTGGAGTTGGTGGTGGTCGCACAGGTATTATCGAAACTACATTTAAAGACGAAACTGAAACCGATTTGTTCGGTGAACAAGCAGTCCTTTGTGGCGGTGCAGTAGAGCTTGTAAAAATGGGTTTCGAAACTCTAGTTGAAGCAGGCTACGCGCCTGAGATGGCTTACTTCGAGTGTCTACATGAACTTAAGTTGATCGTCGATCTGATGTATCAGGGTGGCATTGCCAATATGAACTACTCCATCTCCAACAACGCTGAGTACGGCGAGTATGTGACAGGCCCCAAGATTATCAATGAAGAGTCGCGTGCAGCAATGTGGGAAGCTTTGCAAAATATCCAAAGCGGTGAATATGCCAAGCAGTTTATTCTGGAAGGACAATCTAACTATCCATCTATGACGGCTAATCGTCGCAACAATGCGGCCCATCAAATTGAAGTGGTGGGAGGGGAGTTGCGTTCAATGATGCCTTGGATAACCAAGAATCAATTAGTTGATAAAGATAAAAATTAGTTATAGTTCGATTAAAAAAGACGGCCATTTGGCCGTCTTTTTTAATGTCCAAAATTTGGTCTCGTATTTCTTGACAAATAATTTATACCAAGATTATTTGAAACCAGTAAAATCTTCGTTACGTAATCAAAGATAATAGGATAGTTTTATGGAATCATTCTTTCCCCTAGTAGCCGCCTTGGTGCTGCTTGTTGTAGTACTCAAATCCATTATTCGAATAGTGCCTCAGAATTCAGCGCTCATTGTGGAACGACTTGGCAAGTATCACGTTACTCTAGAAGCAGGATTTCATATGCTTGTTCCCTTTATCGATAAGGTTGCTTACCGGCACTCACTTAAGGAGTTTGCTATTGATGTGCCCTCACAGCAGGCCATTACCCGCGACAATGTCGCCCTGGGAATTGACGGAGTTCTTTACTTGCGGATCATGGATCCCAAAGGTGCATCTTATGGTGTCGAAAATCTCAGGTTTGCTATTGTTCAGTTGGCTCAAACGACTATGAGAGCTGAGATTGGTAAGTTAAGTCTCGATGATACTTTTGAATCTCGGGACAATATCAATGCCATGGTGACTCAGGAAATTGACGAAGCTTCAGAAGTTTGGGGCACTAAAGTATTGCGCTACGAAGTTAAGGATATATCACCTCCGCGCTCCATTCTTGAAGAGATGGAAAAGCAAATGGGTGCCGAGCGGGAGCGTCGTGTTGCGGTAACCACTTCTGAAGGCTATCGAACTGCGCAGATAAATGAGGCCGATGGCGATAAACAAGCACAAATTCTTCGTGCTCAGGGTACGGCGGAATCATTGATTATTGAGGCCAAAGCACGGGCTGAAGCTATTGCTGCAATAGCTGCGGCTATTCAGGGAGAGGGCGGCACAGCGGCGGTGGCTCAACAGCTAGCTGAGCAATATATTACTGCTTTCGAACAGCTTGCACGAGAAGGAACAGTGGCTCTAATACCCTCTGACAGCGGAGATGTCGCTGGTATGGTGTCAAAAGCCTTCACGGCATTTGAGAAGTTAAAGGGCCAGGTAGATCAGGCTGAAACCATCGAGGTGTCCTAGATGATAGTTACTCCTTTCGCCCTATTTTTTGCCTTGGCAGTTTTACTTTTTGCGGTAGAACTTTTGGTATTGCAGTTCTCGGTATTTTGGTTTGCCTTTTTCGGTTTGGGAGCCCTATTTGCGGCTCTAGTGGTTCTATTTATTCCAGGATTCGGATGGATAGGAACCTTGGCCGTTTTTGTTATCGCTTCAGCCCTGATTTGTCTGGGATTGCTTAAACCACTAAAGAAATGGCAAAGCAGTCCTGCGGCTATCGCTGGCAATGACGCAGTAGGTCAAAGGGTCTCAGTGTTAAAAAAGGTAGCTCCCGGTGACGCTGGATTGGTTCAGTGGTCTGGAACCGAATGGCGTTCTGAGTTAGCCGAAGGAATTTCAGTTCCCATTGATGAGGGTGCTGAAGCAGAGATCGCTTCTCTGAGCGGTATAACCATACATATCAGGCCACAAAGTTAATTTCTGAGCTATTTTTCGGTGTGGGTATAAATCTGATCCCAAGAGGTTAACTGTCTTATTCTTATACTTCGTCCTCTAGGCGCAACATTTCTCGGGCATTATCTCGCGATCTCTTGGAAACTTCGGCGCCACCCAGCATTCGAGCGATCTCTTCAACACGACTGTTTTTGTCCAGTACCTCAATTTGACTAAGGGCTGAGTCTTCGAGGGTTTCTTTACTCACCCGCAACTGGTTGCCAGCTTTGCTGGCGACCTGCGCTAAATGAGTAATGCAGATAATCTGTGCCCTCTCACCGAGACTTTGCAACATATTTCCTACCGTGTGGGCAGTTGCGCCACCAATGCCGACATCCACCTCATCAAAAATCAATGTAGGCGTCTGTCCACTGCGTGCCGTAACCACCTGAATTGCCAAGCTAATACGAGATAATTCGCCGCCAGACGCTATTTTTGAAATGGCGCCGTGATCCTGACCTGGGTTTGTGCGTACCAGAAGTTGTATTTCGTCCGCACCCCATCTGTTGCGAATTGCGTCTGGATTGAAATTCAATTTAAAGCGAATCTCCGCTCCCTTCATAGAAAGGGAATCGAAGTGGCTATTAACTTCGGACTCCAAATTTTTGGCGGCTTTACTGCGACTCAAATTCAATGATTTAGCTTCTGATAAATAGAGATCCAGAGATTCTGTTTCGAGGATCTTTGCTTGCTGCAATGCTGCTTCCGGATCGTTAAGGTTTTGAAGCTCTTCTTCTAGAGCCACACAGAAGGCATTTAGATCTTCCGGTTCCTTCCGATATTTACGGGCAACATGAAAAATCTGACTAATTCGATCTTCCACAGAGGCCAGTCTCTTTGGATCGAGCTCAGTGCCATTGGCTTGATTTCTTATTGAGGTGGTTGCCTCTTCAATTTGGATGGCAGATGACTTCAGCATGGCTTCCGCTTCGGTAACCGATTCAGTTTTAACCGGGAGCTTTTCCAACAATATTAGACTTTGCTGCAAGGCGGTTTGTATATTTACATTTTGATTTTCTTCTAGCAGCTCCATGAGAGAAGCTAAAGTAGCTAGTATTGATTCGGCATTGGCGAGTATCTTTTGCTCTTCTTCAAGCCTGTTGAATTCATTTTCTTCAACATTCAAGAGGGTTAACTCCTGGACTTGAAATCGGATCAATTCCAATCTCTCCTGCCCTTCAGAAAACTGCTCCTGAAGTTGCTTTACCCGCTGAGCAGCATCTGACCAGGCGTCAAATGACTGAGACGTTGTGTCAAGTAGTTCTTTGTGATCTGCAAACTGATCTAACAATTGGCGGTGATGTGCAGACTTGGTTAGTGCTTGATGTTCATGTTGGCTGTGGATGCTAATCAGCATTTCTGCCAGTTCGCGCAACTGGGTGAGCGTAACCATTTGACCATTTATCCAGGCCGAAGATTTCCCCTTTACCGTGATGGCCCGTCGCAGAAGACATTCACCGTCGGAATCCAATTGATGGTTAATTAACCAAGCCTTAGCTTCGTCGCTACCCTCTATTTCAAATTGAGCAGCCACTTCGGCACGGTCTGCTCCTTTGCGGATTCGGCTGTAATCCGCTCGATCCCCCAGAGTCAGAGAAAGCGCGTCTAAGAGGATAGATTTACCCGCACCTGTTTCCCCTGTAATAGCGGTCATTCCGCGCTCTAGAGAAAGATTAAGCTGATTTACAAGGGTGAAGTTTTTTACGGTGAGATTGCTAAGCATAGGTCCTAAGTTTTGTGTCTGACTGCTTGATTGTAATCAGTCTAAGTCAGTTCAAAAAGATAAAGTGTAATTTCTCTACAAATCCTGTCTTGAACCCGCTCGACAAAGCCCCATATAAGTCGGCAGTTGAACCTAATTAGGCAGGAGAATCCCTTGTCCGGAAAAGAAAAATCTGACCAGAAGTCAGAAAAAGAGTCGATTGAAGAAAATCAAATCGATAATAATGAATTGAGCCCGAGTGCTGATGAAGCAGCGGTTGATCTGACTCCAGAGCAAAAAATTGAAGCTCTGGAAATAATGGTTCAGCAGGCGCAAGAAGATGTTCTTCGCGCCAAAGCAGAAGAGCAAAACTCGCTGCGTAGGTCCAGTTTGGATGTCGACAAAGCGAGAAAGTATGCTTTGGAAAGTTTTGTTAAAGAATTACTGCCAGTGGTGGACAACTTAGAACGTGCCCTTAGCAGTATTGATATAGAGAAAGGCGGTTCTGAGACTGTTGTAGAAGGTGTAGAACTCACGCTGAAAACGCTCTTAGCGGCTCTCGAGAAAAACCGGGTTCAGGCAATTGACCCTGAAGGTGAATCATTCAATCCCGAGCAGCACCAGGCGATGGCAATGGTTGAGAACGCTGATATTGAGCCAAATTCAGTGATCGAAGTTTTCCAAAAGGGATATGAATTAAATGGGCGCTTAATTAGGCCCGCTATGGTGGTAGTAAGTAAATCGAAATAAAGGGTTTAGAAGAATCGAGGCTAAGTTCTTGAAATTGAAAATCTAAACCACATATAGAAGACAATTCGGCAAGCAAAGTCTTGCCATGACTAATTTAAAGTTTTGGAGTAAATAATGGGTAAAATTATTGGGATTGATCTCGGAACAACTAACTCTTGCGTTGCGTTTCGCGATGGAGAAAAGGTTCGAGTCATCGAAAATTCAGAAGGCGATCGCACTACGCCTTCTATCGTTGCCTTCACAAAAGACGACGAAATATTGGTGGGCCAAGCGGCCAAGAGGCAAGCAGTTACCAACCCGACAAATACTTTGCACGCAGTTAAGCGGCTGATTGGCCGTCGTTTTGAAGACAAGGTAGTTCAAAAAGATATCGGTATGGTGCCATATAAGATTGTTAAGGCTGACAACGGAGATGCTTGGGTTGAAGCCATGGGCGACAAAAAAGCACCGCCACAGATCTCTGCTGAAGTCTTGAAGAAAATGAAGAAAACCGCGGAAGATTACCTAGGCGAAGCTGTTACTGAAGCGGTAATTACGGTTCCTGCTTATTTCAACGATTCACAACGCCAGGCTACAAAAGACGCAGGAAAAATCGCAGGCCTGGACGTTAGGCGCATTATTAATGAACCTACTGCGGCAGCCTTAGCCTATGGTCTTGATAAGCCAGATGGCGCAGACAGCGTTGTTGCCGTATACGATTTAGGTGGCGGTACTTTCGATGTTTCTATAATCGAAATTGCTGACGTTGATGGAGAAAAACAATTCGAAGTATTAGCGACCAATGGCGATACCTTCCTAGGTGGCGAAGATTTCGACTTGCGCGTTATTAATTACCTTGCCGACTCCTTCAAGAAAGACAGCGGTATGGACCTCAAGGGCGATCCTCTGGCTATGCAGCGTCTAAAAGAAGCTGCCGAAAAAGCTAAAATTGAGCTTTCTTCAAGCCAGCAAACAGAAGTGAATTTGCCCTACATTACTGCAGACGCAAGCGGTCCCAAGCATTTAGTGGTCAAGTTGACCCGTGCCAAGCTAGAGTCTTTGGTAGAAGATCTGGTTGCACGATCTTTAGAGCCCTGCAAAATAGCATTGTCTGATGCAGGTTTGTCCGGGTCTGACATCGACGATATTATTTTGGTTGGCGGTCAAATTCGTATGCCTTTGGTGCAAAAACAGGTGACTGAATTCTTTGGTAAAGAGCCCCGTAAGGACGTGAATCCTGATGAAGCAGTTGCTATGGGTGCAGCCTTGCAAGGTGCGGTATTAGCCGGTGACGTTACGGATGTGCTTTTGTTGGACGTAACTCCTCTGAGTCTTGGTATTGAAACTATGGGCGGCATTGCTACGGCATTAATCGAGAAAAATACGACTATACCTACTAAGAAGTCGCAAACTTTCTCAACCGCAGAAGACAATCAAACTGCGGTAACTATCCATGTAGTTCAGGGTGAGCGTAAGCAAGCGACGGCAAATAAATCATTAGGCCGTTTTGATTTAGCTGATATTCCGCCATCACCGCGAGGCATGCCGCAAATTGAAGTTACTTTTGATATTGATGCCAATGGTATTTTGAATGTTTCTGCGAAAGACCAGGCGACTGGTAAAGAGCAGTCGATAGTTATCAAAGCATCAAGTGGTTTATCTGACGATGAGATCGATGCAATGGTCAGTGAGGCGGAAAGCCACGCTGATGAAGATGCTAAGTTCGAAGAGCTGGTTCAGGCCCGAAACGGAGCAGAAGGTCTTGCTCACGCTACCAGAAAAACTTTGACTGAAGCCGCGGATAAGGTCGACGAACAAGAAAAAGCTGATATTGAAGCAGCCATCGATGAAGTTGAAGAGGCTTGTAAGTCCGATGATAAAGAAGTTATTGATGCAGCGGCAGAAAACCTGACCACTTTATCGGGTAATTTGGCTCAAAAGCTTTATGCCGATCAGGAAGCTGGAACTGGTGCCCCTGGCCCAGAAGAAGCGCCTGCTGAAGATGTTGTTGACGCTGAATTTGAAGAAGTAAACGACGACAAGTAATAGAGCAGTTGTAAGTCTGTACGATGCGCGGAACCCTAGTGTTCCGCGCATTTCGTTTTAGATATAGAAATTGGGTTCGGAGGAAAAACTAGTGGCGAAACGCGACTATTACGAAATTCTCGGTGTAGACCGAGGAGCTGACGCAGCCGCTGTTAAAAAGGCATATCGGCGCATTGCCATGAAATATCATCCCGATCGAAATCCGGATGACCCCAAAGCGGAAGACAAGTTTAAAGACGCTTCAGAGGCCTATGAGATATTGGCCGATGAACAAAAGCGTGAAGCTTATGACAGATATGGGCACGCAGGTGTTGACCCCCAAGGCATGGGCGGTGGTCAGGGGTTTTCTGGTGGATTCGGCGATGTCTTTAGCGATGTTTTTGGAGACGTCTTTGGTGGCGGCGGAGCTAGGGGGCCTTCCAGAGGTTCAGATCTTCAATACACACTAGAGATCACCTTGGAACAAGCGGTCAAAGGAACGACCGCAAAAATAAAAATCCCCACCAATGTTTCTTGTGATACTTGCGACGGAAGCGGCGCAAAACCGGGAACCTCTTCGACTACCTGTAAAACCTGTAATGGCAACGGACAGGTCCGTATGCAGCAGGGGTTTTTCTCGGTTCAGCAAGGTTGTCCTAAATGCCGGGGGCTTGGCAAAACTATTGATAGTCCCTGCACAAAATGTCGTGGTCAGGGTGTTGTTCGTCAGAATAAAACTCTATCGGTTAAGGTTCCCGCGGGAGTTGATACTGGTGACCGCATAAGGCTAGCTGGCGAAGGCGAAGCTGGCCCAGCGGGTACGATAGCAGGCGACTTGTACGTACAAATGTCGGTAAAAAATCATTCGATATTTGAAAGGCGCGAAGCTGATCTATATTGTGAAATTCCAATTTCTATAATAGATGCCACTCTCGGGTTTGAAATTGAAGTGCCCACTCTTACAGGTAAAGTAAAACTAAAGATTCCCGCAGAAACTCAAACTGGAAAATTATTTAGAATGCGGGGTAAGGGCGTCAAGCCGGTACGCGGCTCTGCGACCGGAGACCTGATATGCAGAGTTATTGTGGAAACCCCTGTGAAACTAACTGGTGAGCAAAAAGAGTTGCTTGAGAAGTTGCGTGAATCCTTGGGGGAGTCAAAACATGCACCGCAAAACCATCGCTGGTTTAATGGGGTGAAGAAGTTTTTTGACGACCTGTCCAGCTAGAGGCAGACTAGCAACCTTTAATGGCTGCTTTATAGCCACTAACCACATAGCGAATCGGAGCTATCATGTTGAGAATTACAATTGCTGGTGCTGCTGGAAGGATGGGAAGAGCATTGACTCAGACTGTCCATAAAAATCACGCATTAGAGTTGGTGGGGGCAACAGATCGCGCTGGTAGTTCGGTAATAGGCACCGATCTTGGCGAGCTCGCTGGTATTGGCTCAGTTGGCGTAATGGTGCGTGAAACTTTACCTGCTGAGTCAGGGCAGTTTGATCTATTAATTGATTTCACCACTCCAAAAAATACCCTAAATAATCTAGCACTTTGTGCTGAGCTTGGTGTGCCTGCGGTAGTGGGTACCACCGGCCTCAACTCTGAAGAAATTGATCAGCTCAAAAGCTATTCTGAAATAATTCCATTATGTTTTGCCGCAAATTACAGTACCGGTGTAACGCTTTGCATGCAGTTGGTTCAGCAAGCGGCCAAGGTGCTAGCGCAAGATTCGGATATTGAAATAATTGAAGCCCATCATCGCCACAAAGTTGACGCGCCATCAGGCACCGCATTGGCCCTAGGAAATGCTATAGCTGAATCGCTAGATCGCGATCCGAGTGAAACTTTTGTGTTAGCTCGAGAGGGAATCACTGGTGCTCGTGAGGAAGGAACTATCGGGTTTTCCACTATTCGTGGAGGGGACATCGTCGGCGATCACACAGTAATTTTTGCTTCGGAGGGTGAGCGTCTAGAAATCACCCACAAGGCATCCAGCAGAACGTCCTTTGCTCGGGGTGCTGTTCGAGCAGCCCTTTGGTTAAGTACTCAATCAGCCGGGTTGTACGATATGCGCGATGTTTTAGGGCTGACCAATAGCTAAAAAAGGAGTAATAAAGTCTAAGTGAGGGCAGGCGAGAGCTCGACATAAATCAGCCATCTGTCATCAAAGTAGCGCCTATCGGCAACGCTTCTTTTCAATTGGGTTTTAGTCCACCGAACTGAAAGCCAGGCTCTTTTTCTTTAAATTTTAGAGCAACCTTTATAGGGTAGTGGTCTGAGGGCCAAACTCCCTGGTATTGCTCGTTTAACCTAAGCGTCTCTCCAGTCTCTTCAAATCCCGAATACAACACGTGATCAATTGCGGGAAATAGGTTTAAACCTCGATTAAAATGAAAAGTACTACCCTTAGTATCAGCAACTGCCATGCCTACAGATTTAAGCGTGTTAATGGGTTTAAACCAAGTCAGGGTATTAAAGTCGCCTAGAACTATCACTGGCTCTTGCTCGTTCAGCCAAGGTTCAATCCTATCCGCCACTAGCTGTGCAGAGTTTTGTCGATTTAGTTTGCTACTGTGATCAAAGTGCACATTTACCACTCTAAAGCTTTGACCTGAATTGAGATCCGCAAATTTTACCCAGCTCGCAAAAGAGGCGAAGCTAGGGTCCCAAGGTCTGGAGTAAATTTCATCCGGCGTTTGAGAAAAGAAAATGAAACCCTGTTCCAGGGGTTCGAATAAATTTGGTCGATACAGAATAGGCTGGGTTGAAGGATATAACTCCGGGTTGCCAATGGCAGCGGCCGAGTATTGAGACGAATTTCCAAGCACCCACTTAAGCTGTATGTTTTCGGTCCTCTCGCCTCTACCTATAAAAGTTTCCATTTCCTGAAATCCGATGATATCGGCATTCAATTCGTTCACGGCCTCGGCTACGGCCTCACGGCGCTCTTCCCAGGGCAGTTTTGGGCGTCTAGGCGATACATAGTGGACATTAAATGAGCCTACAGAGAAGCTTTGATTGCCGTCAGCAGTCTGCAAATAACCAGTGCCGGGGAATACGCACAGGGCTAATAAAGCTGCGATAGAAGAATAGTTAAACTTAAGCATTGAGAATGAAGTAAATCATCGGCAGCCAAAATAGTGCTAATAAAGTGCCAAATCCTAGCACGCTAGCAGTGAATTTTGGCGCAATATTATGCGCTGTAAGAATTATGGCTGCGGTCACCATCGGTGGTGTGGCGCTTTGAAATACGCTGGCTTGAAACACCGTTCGTGATACCGATAGCCCGCATCCAAGTGCGCCAATAACCAAAGGCAGCAAAAGCATTTTTATTGATAATCCCGCGATCAATGGAAGCAGATCTTCCCGATCAACGCGAAATACGAACTGCATGCCAATACTTAGCATAGTTATGGGGATTAGCGCTGATGCCATTATTTCAAGTATTTGGTGAACTGGTGCCAATGATGTTGGCGAGAGGAATAGGGCGAAAATTAAAGTAATAAAGGGAGGGAAGAATAAAATGTTTTTTACGACCTGAATGCTGCTTACACGTTGGTCGCCACTATAAATTCCGACCAGTATAATTCCGTAGGTACTGAGTGCAATGAAAGTACCAAGTTGATCAAATATAACAGCAATTGCCAGGTGTTCAAGTCCGAACAGGGAATCGATCATCGGCATGCCAAGGAACCCAGTATTACCAAGTGCGGTTAATACCAGCAGGGCCCCCTCGATCTCTCTCGGCCATTTGAATACTCGGGACAACAAAAGAACGGTGGTTGCTGCAATAACAAGGCATAACCAGGGCGCCACTATTGCAAAATAGACGCCCTCTCGAATTTCCAAATGAGGAACAGACAATAGGATTACTGCCGGAAAGATGACTCGAATCGCCATCTTGTTAATTTTAAGGGGAAGTCCGGCGGGGGTTAAGCCGATCATTTTTGCGCAGTAGCCAAGAACAAAAAAGACCAAAACGGGCCAGAGGCTAGAAAGCGTTGTAATCATCTATATATCGTTTGGGAAGCAGAATCTTTTATTTGCGAGCAATACAAATGTCTGCCCCATCGAGTCAGAAGTATATCAGGGCGGCCTGTGTTCTTATTTTTTAGAGCTTTGTCAAGCAGAGGTAATTCCCAGAACAAATGAAGGTTTTATTTCTCCATAGGGTGATATTTACATAGACAGAGGAAGGCCATCTTCTCTATAATTTCCGTCTAGCAGTAGCGTACTTATTTATCTAAAAACGCTTGAAGCTAGCTTGGCAGATCTATCGTACGCGGGGCGAAACGCAAAGTTTCTCCCCGCTTTTTTACGGCTCAAATTTCGCCCCTAGACTCAATCAAGACGCTCAACTGCACCCTTTAATACGCAAAATATGGTGAGAGAGTGATCGAAAAAAATTCCGTCCCCGCAATACTGGCTCTCGCTGACGGAACTATATTTAAAGGTATAAGTGTTGGAGCTTCCGGTTCACGGATTGGGGAAGTGGTTTTTAATACCTCAATGACGGGTTACCAAGAAATCCTTACTGATCCTTCCTACAGCCGTCAAATTATTACTTTTACCTATCCGCATATCGGCAACGTTGGAATAAATACCGAAGATAGCGAATCTGACCTGGTGCATGCATCTGGAATGGTAATAAGGGACCTATCCATGATTTCCAGTAGCTTTCGAAGTGATATGCCCTTAGGTGAATATCTAAAACAGAAAGATATCGTAGCAATTTCAGAAGTGGATACTCGAAAGCTTACTCGGTTACTTCGTGATAAAGGCGCGCAAAATGGGTGCCTAATGGCCGGGGACGTTAATGAAAAAGAAGCTGTAAAACTCGCTCAAGATTTTTCTGGCTTGAAAGGCAT
>TARA_B110000483_G_scaffold219259_1_pt1 | contig 39111 bp, 35 predicted proteins | sample TARA_B110000483 | Tara Oceans TARA_B110000483 (sample SAMEA4398176) | marine metagenome | biome: Polar Biome; feature: [SRF] surface water layer (ENVO:00010504); material: water (ENVO:00002006), including particulate matter (ENVO:01000060) such as... | depth 5 m
TTAAAGACACATCTAATGTATTTCCAGTAACTGTACCTTCTTCTGAGGCATAGCCCATTGAAGAAAATACTAATACGGCATTGTCCCCTACTTTAATGGAATACTTTCCATCAAAATTGGTGATTGCGGCATTATTTGTGCCTTTTTCCTTCACGGATACGGAAGGGACAGGCTCCCCACTTGCTGCATCTGACACAACTCCTGTCACATTCTGCGCTAATGCAGAAAATGAAAAAAATGTAGCGATGGCAAGGGCGAAAAGATTTGCTCTGCGTTTCATCTAGGTGTTATTTGAATGTTAAACAGGATAAATGTAATGTAATTTTTTGTTTAACTGACAAACTCAATTACCTATTTTTCAATGGTTTTACTAAAAAAAAATAAAAAAAATCACGTATTTGAGTTTTCGAAGTACATATGTGTAATAATTACACTTAATATGTATTTAACGTGTTTCGGATACTTTAATAAATTATTTTAGTCCTCTTTTTTTAATGGTTCAAAAGGTTGAGATCTCTTTTAAATTTTAAATCCAAAAAAACTATAAGAGAAGCCGAGCCCCAAACTAAAACGGCAGCCTTATCCATGTCTAAAAAATTATTCAATACACCATGACAGAAATATGACACCAAACCTAATATGGCACATATCGCAACACTACGATCAGCACCGTCCTCAAGATTATTAATGACCCTAAATCCAGTAATGAAAAGAGTAATTAAGAAAACCAGCATGAACATCAGGCCTGGCCAACCCTGTTCAGCTATGAGTCCTATGTATTCACTATGAGCATTACCCCCATTGCCAGAATTAGTGGAGATCACTGTCATTTCTGAAGAGTGCTGAAATGGAGCATACTGAAACTGGTATGTCCCTGGTCCCCAACCTGTCAATGGTCGTTTTTCAAACATTCTTAGTGCCGACATCCATCTATTTATCCTCTCTAGGTTAGAAGCATCGGTTGATATATTCGAAATACTCTTTATATGTTCTGAGAAATTATCAGATGAAACCGTATCATTTTTAGTAAATATCCTTATCCAATGCTCCTGAGTAACGTACAAGGAACCAAGAACTATAAAAGACCCAAAAAAGAAATATTTTAAATTAATCTTAAACTTAATAAGAGCATAAACCCCTAAAGCAGCGACGATGCTGAGCCATGATGCTCTAGAATAAGAAAAAACTGTTGCTACTGTTAAAAGCGTCAATAGCCCCAAAGAAAAAACAGAATTGACAAGCTTTTGATTTTTAAACGCCTGGTATATTGCAAATGGAAAAATGAAAGCTAAAGCCATACCATAGGCAGTGTGCTCTTTGTAAAATGGGAACATAACCCATGTACTGGTTTGTTTACTAAACCCATATTGCGAATGAACATAAAGGGTATAAAGGCAAGAAATTGAGAGGCTAATTGTATAAAGAAGAAAAAATCTACTTCTAGATGTCTTGGACTCGAAAACATGAAACATTGCGAAAAATAATGGGACAACAAACCAAATACGTGATATCCATGATTTGAAGGAAACCATAGGCATTTCACTGGTGAAAACTGAGAACCCCATCCAACCCAATTGCATCAATAAAGCAATACATACAGGATGTTTTAATAAAGACCACGGAAGCTTTCCATTCTGTAAAAACCGGAGCAAAAGAAAGAAAGTTATTCCAGCTAAAATTGGCTCAGTAGGCAAACTCACCCCTAAATTAAAAGTAGAGTCCTTCAATGTTATGGACAAAGGAGTAATCGCCACCACAAATAAAATAAGACTATTCAAATGGTAGAAAGACCATACTACCATCATTATCGCAAATGGTATAGTGGCAAGGAAATAAAATTCTTGTGACACTGCGAACCCTACAAAAAGAACAAACAGTGCTCCGATTATCCAAATTGGATTATTCCTTAAGATGGGAGACTTTGTTTTAAATCTCTCCATGTATTTGAAAGAAGAATAACTAATAAGGTCGAAACAAATGTTGCAAGCGAACTAACGACACAAATTAACCACCGGATAGGATATTTCTTTTTATCTGCAGGAATAGCCTTGTTGACTCTAAATGTTGCAGGCATAACCTGATTCGCATCTACACTAGATTGATTGAGCTTAGTTCGAATCTTAACTTCCTCCTCTTTCATCAAATGTAACTCGTCTCGCAGAGAAACATATCTACCTCCATATTTAGCCAATGTATCCAAGACTGCCTTTAATTGATCAATGATTCTCTCAGGACGACCTTCAGCGATAGCTGTCGCATATTGTTCTGAAACAACCATGGACTGGCTTTCATACTCGTGAACTCCTTTATGCCGAAGTTCTTTGATTTCACTCTCCATCTTCCCCATTTCTTGACGGACTTTATTGTACTCTTTTTCAACAATAAGATAACCAACCATAGCTCTATTTCTCTGAATCCGACTTTTTGCGCGATCTAACAAGTTTGTAATCGCATTCGCCATATCAGACGCTAATTGCGGATCCTTGTCAAGAACATTTATTTCAACACTCATAAATTGAGTACGACCAAAGGATATTTTATCAGAATATTCCTCAAATAAATCTGTTCTAAGAGTTGGACTAGTTATGTCTAAATCATAATGCTCAATAAGATTGAATTTATTTGTTATCGTATCAAAAATAACATCCGAATTCAAAATTTGAATTAGTTGCTCCGCTTGCTCCTCTGCTCCAAATTCAAGAAAATCCTGATCTTGATATGAATCTTGAGGAAGTAAAGCCTTCGAAGGCGAATTTGTTGTAGAAGGGAAAACGATTACTGTTGACTCATACAATGGGTCAACAAAAACAGGCAATGAACCTATTGCTCCTGCAACTCCAGCTAAAAAAGGAATTATTAATAATGGCTTTCGCCATTTGAACAAAAAGTGAAGAAGGTTTTGAGAAGTAGCATCCATTGAATTAAACTTAAGTCCACAAAGATAGACTTCTTCCAACAAGTGGTTCTAATTCGCGGATATCATCTGTAAAATATTTCATTGCTTTTTTTCGATTCTCGTACGATAATTGCTCTGAGTCTTTTCTAAATAGGCTGTTTTTTAAAAAAACATATAATCTCCTGGGTAAAAGATTCGTTAGTCGTTTTAATTTCAAACGAAGAATTAATCGATTTAAAATCGGGGATTGAGGATCCTGACTTTCATGATTTTTTATTTCACCAAATACAGGGTTATCTGTTACTCCCCAGAATTGACAAATATCGTTCCAGCTATTTTGTGGATTCTCGAAAAAAACCTCATAAATATCCACCCTGAGTTGATCTGCATCATAATGTTGCATCCAACGCTTTAAACTTTTAGAATAAAGGCTTAAATGATAAAAATTGTGACTTTGACCCCACAAAGATTTTGTTGAAGAATCTTTTTCTAACTCCTCCAAAAATGAACCAGAAACAAGACCGTATTTTCTAGCCATTCTATAATGCGACCAGGCTCTATCTACAGGGTTTCTTAGAATAATTGAAATCTTCCCTTTGGGAGATGCCCTTTTAACTTCTTCAGCTGCATTGGTGCTCCAAAAATAACTTGTTGAGCATTCCGCTAACTTTTGACCTGGTATTGCATGCTCAAACAAACGATCATAACGATTTTGATCTTTAACAAAATCTTGATGGACAATCTCCAGTTCTTCTTTCAACCAATAACTCTCAGGCAATGATGGTGAGATAGCATTAAATTCTGAAGAAAAATTATTAACTTCAATATCAGTCGAAAAATAATTAGGTTCTTTTATTTTTGACAAAGCAATATTTGGATTTTCACCCATCCAATTGGCGATTGTTGTCGTACCCGCTTTAGCTGCTCCAATTAAAAAGATATCCGGACTCACCATTGATTAACGCCAAAAAATTAATGTTCGTATTCCCGTACGTTTATATCCTACCATAAGTGCCCATATATTCCAAAGTATCATTGTTGAAGAAGTGGCCCAAGCCGCACCCTCAAGTCCAAAAATAGGAATAAGTAAAATGTTTGCAGAAATATTGACAATTGCTGCATAAATCATAGTATTTCGGGCTTCTTTTTCATTTCCAGTCATATTTAAGAGGTACATCACAGGACCACAAAGAGCATTTATGATTTGGCCAAAACAAAGAATTCTGAGAATAGATATCGAACCTTCATATCCCTCCCCAAAAATGGATAGCAAAAATTCCCCAAAAATCATAATAAAAAAGAAAAGAGGAATCCCCACAATCGTGTTAAGCAATGATGCCTTGTAAATAATTGACTGAAGATCTTTAGTCTTTTTGTTGGACCACAAAGATGAAATCTGAGGAGCAATCCGGGCATTGATAGCAAATTGGGTAAATGTTATAAGGGTAGCTATTTTAAAAGCCACTCTATAGTTAGCAACATCTTCTGCGGACATGAAATAACTAACTGTCAAAGTGTCTGACCATGACATTATCATAAATAGTACGCCCGTTAAAAACATAGATGTGGCGCTTGAGGTATGATTTTTTAAAGAGCCCCATCCTTTGTGAAAAAGAGGGCCAAAAAAACGAATGCTTACAAATGCTAAAAGAGAAATAATAAATAAAAAGCCCATAGGCCTTGAAACGAAAAAATTTTGCGGAAAAAGATACATGAAAACAGAAATAAGCCCTAAGAAAAAACTGGTTTGAAAAACACCATATAAAAACCATTTTTTTCTTGCACGTAAGTATTCAGCGTGTATTTGATAAATTGAAAAGAATGGCAAAGTCAAAGCTGTCATCCTTAGAACAACCGCTAGGCCAAGGTTATTAAAAAAATCTTCCAAGATATCAGCAGATAGAAAAAGGATTAGAGCAAATACTAATGCAGACAGTCCAACAAAACTTTGAACTCTTCTTACAAAGTCCCAACCATTGGACTCACTCATGTTAGGAATTTCTCTAACTATCAATCCATCTGTGCCCCACTTTGATAGTGCCGCAAGAATACCTAAAAATGTAAATGCAACTTCAAAAAGTCCGTATTCGTTTGAGCCATATATATTTATGACTACCCAAACAAAAAAATAGCCACCTATCGCACCAAGTATTTTTAAAACTAATACCAGAGAACTACTTTTAAGAAGAGAATTCCAATCAGTATTCAAAAATTTGACAGACATGAGACAAAGGTCATACTTTTGAGGTAATGCCCAAATCAATTACAATAGCTATAAATGGCCGCTGGCTTCTTGCGGGTAAACTAGAGGGTACCGGCTGGTATAGCCATAGTATAATCAAGCGATTGGTTGAGCTTCACCCTGAAGTTGACTGGCACATTTTCTATGACCGAAGTCCAAAAGCACCGCATATTTATCCAGGCGTAAAATCCCATGTCCTAAAACCTGCAGCAAGGCATCCATGGCTCTGGAGTTTCTGGAATGAATGGCTTGTTCCCAGAAAAATTATGAAAATAAAAGCTTCTATTTATTGGTCTCCAGATGGTTTATTACCAAGTAGAAAATCATTAAAAGGCTATCAAATAAAACTTATTACAACAATTCATGATTTAAATTTTGTTCACAGACCTAAAGAAATACCGATAAAAGTTGGCAATTACTACCGGGAGGTATGCAGTCGATCCGCAAAAGAATCTGACAGAATTTTAGCGGTTTCTAAAACCACAAAAAACGATATAATTTCAACTTATTCTAAAAATAAAAAAGATATTGATATAACATATAATGCTCCTCAGAAAGACTTTACTCCTCTTTCGGAAAAGCAAAAGAAGACAGCTCAAAAAAATTTTGCAAAAGGAAATCCCTATTTCTGCTTTTTAGGAGCATTTACTCCAAGAAAAAATTTAAAAACCCTTGTTTACGCCTTCAATAAATGGAGTTTATTAAATCCTAACAGCAATCATCAATTGGTAATTGCTGGACGTTCTCTTCACCAAGATGAAGAATTAAATACTGCATTAAAAAATGGTAACAAAAAAATTCTTCTTCCAGGATTTATTCCTAGAAATCAATTAAATAATTTTTTTGGTGGCGCGACAGCATTTGTCTTCCCAAGTTATTTCGAGGGTTTTGGAATTCCCATAATTGAGGCAATGGCGTCAAATTGCTTAGTCCTTTCCTCCAATTCATCGTGCATGCCTGAAATTGCAAATGACGCCGCTCATTATTCTAGACCAGAAGACATCGAGGACTGGGTATGCGCATTAAATTTTGCTGTAAAAAATGAAAAAGATGTTGAATTACTGAAAAAAAAAGGATTGAAACGAGCAAACTATTTTAAATGGGAACACTCAGTAGATCAAGTATGGAAATCCTTCCAGGAAATTTTACCTAATGAAAAGTAAAGAGCTACTAACCGCGGGAGTAGATGAAGCTGGAAGAGGCTGCCTTGCTGGCCCCGTCGTTGCTAGCGCTGTGATTTGGCCTGAAGGATTTAAACTAAAAGGACTTACTGATTCTAAAAAGTTAAACTTCAGCAAAAGAGCTTCTTTAAGAAAAAGCCTTGAAGAAGCACTTCCAAATGGAAGTTGGGCCATTGGCGTCTCTAGCTCTGAAGAAATAGATAAAGTGAATATCCTACAAGCTACTTTTTTAGCAATGCACAGGGCTATTGAGCAATTAATACCTCAACCCAATCTACTTTTAATTGATGGCAATAGATTTAAGCCATATCCAAATATTGTTCACCGTTGCGAAATAAAAGGAGATGCTAGATTTCAAGCAATTTCAGCAGCGAGTATATTCGCAAAAACACATCGTGATCAAATTATGCTAAAAGCTCATATGGAAAATCCCCAATATGAATGGAATGCCAACAAAGGTTACCCCAGTAAAAATCATAGGGTAGCCATGCTTAAATATGGTTTGACAGAAATTCATAGAAAAAGCTTTAAATGGCGAAACCCCCAAATAAAATTAGATTTTTAATTAAATGGATATTGAAAGAAACATTCCAAAATCATCATTCAAAATTCCATTTATCATTGCGTTTGCACTAATAATTACAAATTGTACGAATAAATCAAAAGAAATTGACATATTGGAACCTATTCCTGCGAATGCAATTGTTTTGGCTTTAATAGATAATATACGATCATTAAATTTCTCTTTGATAGAAATACAACAATTACCAAAGCTTGAAAGCTTACAATTTTTGCTTAGAAATATTGAAGATAATTTAAATGGTGACTTCTTAATTAGCTTTCACCCAATTGGAGCCAAAGATTTTCATTGGCTTATCAGTATTCCAAGAACATCAGCTCGATCATGGCATCCATCAGAATTATCGGATGAAAAAAACCTTAAACGACGTTCATATTCAGTCGGCACTCTATGGAACACGGAGTCAATATCATTTGGTCAGACATCCAACTACCTATTATTAAGTACCTCTTCGATTCTAACAGAAGAAAGCATAAGACAAATTGAAAAAGGTGGAGGTCAAGACTCCTACAAGTCCTTAAAAGACCTTCCAAACAAATTATTAAATAATGATTTTATAACCCTATACAGCCATGACAAATCCAATAAACTACCCCTCTTTTATCCTTCATTTAAGAACAAGGAAATAAATGACAAACTACTAAATTATCGTCTTGAACAAGATAAAATTCTTTCTTGGAATTTTAAGAAAGCCGAAGATAGTAGCTCGTTCATAACGATGTCTGATGAGTTTGATATCTCCGAGACCTCCTTGAATTTTTTAAAACACTCCTCATCAGTTTCCTTCCCAGGATGGAAATGGATGGTTCCCGAACTCAATTGGGGAGCTTGGATTGTATCTGATTCGGAGGTTTTATTTGATGATGAAACGATCTCATCACAGGTATTTGGGGAGCTGTGCTTCAAGGGACGCAGAAATAAATCCTGGAAAGCAAATGTCTATTATTCAAAATATAAAAAACTATCAGTTCCAAATTGGACGAGCTCAAATGAATTTAAAATTAAACACTTGGATCAAATAGCTCATCCATCAGTTAATCAATACTTGAAAAGTTTTGGGCCATTTTTAGTTTCAGTAATTGACAGTAATCAGTTTAATCGTTATGCCTCATTTCTAGGAGAAGTGAAAACACAAACCCAAGAAAAACAATACCAGGAAGCTATTAAATGGCTTCAAAGTCAACCCGCTGAAGCCAATGCTTGGTGGATATCAAATACGACGATCAATAACAACGGTGATTTATCAAATCATTGGCAAGGGCTTTCACTGCAAATATTGAATGGCAATGGTGCCTGGTGTGCTTCTTCTACCAAACTAAATAATTAAACAAGACTACTTTAATTTAATCAACTCTCCTTTTTTGGGCTGGTATCCAACTGACCAATTATTAAGCCGATATAAAACCTTTAATTGAATTGAATATAATTGGGACACGAAATGAGCATTTTGATCATTACCGAGCCTATGGGTCGAGAATTCTCTGAGTTTTCGAGAAAATGATTTTCCCTTTTTCTGAATATATATTCGTTCGCCTGCTTTAATCTGAGAAGAAAATGTCAAATCGTTAAAACGAAGTAAACTTTCCAACGAAAGACCATTCTCTAAGGCAAATGACTCAATACTCTCATCTTCTTTATGGATAACATAACATTGCCCATTGGGGCTCAACATTAGACGATTATGATATTTTTTTCCTTTTGATTTTAACCTTTTTATAACTCGATCAAAATTATATAAATTCTCATTTTCAATAATATTAATCAAACGATCTGCATACTCATTACTTGTGGCATAACCAGCACTCTGCAACCCTAAAGCCCAAGATTTATAATCACGAGGGTCTAGAACAAATAAGTGATCATATCTACTTCTAGACGCAAGAAATAAACTATGATCACGAAAACTTCTCCTTGGATTAGAATATGACCTAAAACATTCATCGAGCAAATCATCATCAGCATATATGGTTTTCCCCTCCCAGTTTTCATGACATTTAATTCCAAAGTGATTATTGCCATTCTTTGCTAAACGACTGCTACCGTTACCGCTCTCTAATATTCCTTGAGCAAGTGTTATGGAAGCAGGAATTCCTGATCTATGCATTTCTCGAATTGCCAACTTGCGATATCTGTCAATATAATCAGATCGAGAAATTGACACCTGAGCAAAAAGACTTTGAGAAAAAAAACTGCTTAGAAATATGAGGTAAAATATTGCTTTCATAAAAAGATTTAAGATCTCAAGATATTGATTTTTTTATATCAAAAAAGGCTTGCATTCCATAAGCACTTTTGGGTTTCATAAATCATTAAAAGTTCATTTAGATTTAGGTTGTCTACTTGCACATAAAAAAACAAGAATATTGGTGTTATAATGAAGAAATTAGACAAATTACAAATAAGACTTGGGGACCATAATAAATCTGTTTTAAAAAATATAATTTCAAAACTAAAGTTAATCCAATCATATCTTTAAATCCTGGAAAAGTAGAGAATCCAAAAATGTCTTTTAAAAAAATGAATGAGCTCAATTCAGAGGACTACTATTTTAATTCTGAAGGTCTAATGGTTTTCACTGAACAACATCACCTTAAAAGAGGTTATTGTTGTAATAGTGGATGTAAGCATTGTCCCTATAGAAATGATGAAAATCAATAAAAAGCTGAAAATAATGAATGAATTTCAAGAGGATATTTTAACAGGAATTCCAAATTATTTACCTAAGCATCCTGGACAAGACCCCCTTGTATCCCATGCTCCAAAGAGAAAAGACGTCTTAAATAAGCGTGAAAAACAACTTGCACTGAAGAATGCTTTGAGATATTTTGATGTTGAACATCACGCTGATCTAGCTGGTGAATTCGCACTTGAATTAAAGACATTTGGAAGAATTTATATGTACAGGTATCGTCCAAAATATAAAATGTTTGCACGCCCATTAAATAGTTATCCTGCAAATTGCGATCAAGCAGCTTCTATAATGTTAATGATACAGAACAATCTAGATCCAGATGTTGCTCAACACCCTCATGAACTCATTACTTATGGTGGAAATGGTTCTGTATTTCAAAATTGGGCTCAATATCTCTTGACAATGAAATATTTAGCTGAAATGAATTCCGAACAAACGCTTCATATTCATAGTGGTCACCCCCAAGGTCTTTTTCCATCAAGTAATCAAGCCCCCAGGGTGGTGGTAACAAATGGAATGATGATTCCGAACCACTCAAAGCCGATAGATTTAGAGAAATATAGCGCAATGGGAGTTACTCAGTATGGGCAAATGACAGCAGGAAGTTATATGTATATCGGACCCCAAGGAATTGTTCACGGAACAACGATTACTCTCATGAATGCTGCTAGAAAATTTACCGATGGAAAACTTGAAGGTAAATTATTTGTCACAGCTGGATTAGGAGGCATGAGCGGTGCACAGCCAAAGGCAGCCTCCATTGCTGGCATGGTAAGCATTACCGCAGAAATAAATAAAACGGCAGCATTAAAAAGACAAAGTCAAGGATGGGTAGATGAAATTCATTATGAAGTAAATACCGCCATTAGCTCTGCTTTAGAATCACAGGCAAAAAAAGGAAATAAATCCATTGCTTTTGTGGGAAACATAGTAGACTTATGGGAAGCCTTAGTCAAGAAAAATATCAGTATAGATCTCGGGTCAGACCAGACATCATTGCATAACCCTTGGGCCGGAGGTTATTACCCGCAAGGCTACAGTTACGAGCAGGCAAACGAACTAATGGTATCCAACCCCGGAAAATTCCGGATGGAAGTTGAATCAACCCTTAGAAATCATATATCAGCCATAAATCATCTGCACTCAAAAGGAATGTATTTCTTTGATTATGGCAATGCCTTTTTATTAGAATCAAGTCGAGCTGGAGCTGATGTTTTAGCAAAAAATGGAGTTGACTTTTTCTATCCGAGCTACGTCCAAGACATATTAGGGCCTCTATGTTTTGATTTTGGCTTTGGACCTTTTAGATGGGTATGTTCGAGTGGCAAAAAAGAAGATTTAGTCGCTACTGATAAAATAGCCGCAAATGTTATACGAAAATTGCTTTTACAAGCACCTGAAAATATCAAGATGCAAATGGAGGACAATTTAAAATGGATAGAAAGTGCAGATGAAAATGAATTAGTCGTTGGTTCGAAAGCTCGAATACTTTACGCAGACAGTGTAGGAAGAATGTCTATTGCAGAGGCTTTTAATAATGCGGTCAAAACAGGTACAATTGGACCAATAATTATAGGCAGAGATCACCACGATGTAAGTGGTACTGATTCGCCATATAGAGAGACATCTAACATTTATGATGGCTCAAAATTCACTGCAGACATGGCAGTTCATAATGCAATTGGTGATTCGTTCAGGGGAGCTACATGGGTAAGCCTCCATAATGGAGGAGGTGTTGGATGGGGTGAAGTAATAAATGGAGGTTTTGGAATGTTGTTAGATGGAAGTGATGAAGCGGAAAGAAAATTAAAATCGATGCTTTTTTATGATGTGAACAATGGAATAGCACGACGTGCATGGGCTAAAAACCCAGAAGCATTAATCGCAATAGAAAGAGAAATGCAGAGAGAGTCATCTCTGAGGGTGACAATACCGAATATTGCAAAGGATGATTTAATAAATTCTGCAATAGCTGAACACTTTTGATTAATTTCGTCAACATGAAAAAATATTATTGGATAATCGCAAGTTCACTTTTACTATTATTTGCATCTTGTAATGCACCTGTTCAGAATTCAATTGGATCAAGTGTAGAAAGCATGAAAATTGGCTTTGTTCGCCTAGATAGCTTAACTCAGTTGTATGACTACCACGGTGAATTAGTAAAGGAAATTGAAGCAAAAGCAAAAAAAATGGAAGCTGAACTCATTAGGAGTCAACAAAATATTCAAACGGAATATGAAGTGCTTCAAAAAGCTGCACCGAGCTTATCGAAAATAGAGCTTGAACGGGCACAAATGGATTTTCAAAGGATTCAGCAACAATATCAGGCTCTTGAGCAGCAAAGATCCGGGGAATTGCAGCAAGAAGAAATAGCGATGAATAATATTGTTAAAAACCAAGTTGATAAGGCAATAGAAAAAATGAAGTCTGAAATAGACTTAGACCTAGTTTTTATCTATGAGTCAAATCTTCTTTATGCAAAAGAAGGCATGGACCTTACAACTGAACTTGCAAGCTATTTAAATCAGCTAGATCGACCTGATTCGGAAGAGTAAAACTTTCTTTAATTTATTTCTCGCTCGCCTCGTTTAAAATGGCACGTGAAATGACCATGCGTTGGATTTCAGATGTGCCCTCATAAATCTGTGTTATTTTAGCATCTCGCATTAGCCTTTCCACGTGATACTCTTTTACAAAGCCATACCCCCCATGTATTTGAACAGCTTCAACAGAGACCTCCATAGCGACCTCAGATGCATATAATTTTGCCATGGCTGATTCTTTCACGTAAGGCAAACCTTGATCTTTTAACCAAGCCGCCTTTAAAACTAAAAACCTTGCAGCCTCTACTTTTGTGGCCATGTCTGCGAGCTTAAATGCGATGGCTTGATGATCTCCAATCACTTTATTGAATGATCTCCTTTCAGTAGCATATTTTGCGGAAATTTCCAATGCTCCAGATGCAATTCCTAAAGCTTGAGCTGCAATTCCTATTCTTCCCCCCGACAAGGTTTTCATAGCAAACTTAAATCCAAAACCCTCATCTCCTACTCTATTTTCTTTGGGGACTTTAACATCAGTAAACATTAATGAATGAGTATCACTTCCACGAATTCCTAATTTATCTTCTTTTTTCCCGATCTGAAAACCGGGCATTTCCTTTTCAACTATCAAGCAATTAATACCTCTATGACCTTTTGAAACATCAGTTTGAGCAATTACAAGATAAATTGAAGCACTAGAACCGTTTGTGATCCAATTTTTTGTTCCGTTTAACAAATAATGATCCCCCATATCTATAGCTGTGGTTTTTTGACTAGTTGCATCGCTACCCGCTTCTGGCTCACTTAGGCAAAATGCACCAATGACTTCTCCTGAAGCAAGCCGGGTAAGATATTTCATTTTTTGATCTTCGGTTCCATATTTTTCTAAACCCCAACAAACCAATGAATTATTAACACTCATGATCACAGCTGAAGAGGCATCGTATTTAGATATCTCTTCCATGGCCAAAACATATGACACAGTGTCCATTCCTCCTCCAAGATATTTTGGGCTAGTCATCATTCCAAGAAAGCCCAATTCAGCCATTTTCTTAACACCTTCAGCGGGGAATCTCTGTTCATTGTCACGTTCTACTACTCCTGGTAATAATTCATTTTTGGCAAACAATTTTGCGGTATCCCGTATCATCAGATGCTCTTCAGTCAGTTCAAAATTCATAGTAAAATTGGGTTCTATTCTAGTACAGAAACAAAAATACAACCGAAGAACCTATGGTTGGGTTTATTCCGATACATCTATTATGATTTAGTAGATTTGGATGATGACTAATACTTTAAATAATTCAGTTTATTCCGATTTTAAATCAAATATACATAGCCCAATAATTGCTCTTGGATCGATGTCTGGCACTTCATTAGATGGTCTTGATCTAGCATTAGTTAAGTTTAATCCTCCATCAGACAAAGTTAATAAATGGAGATTCTCGATTATTTCAAGCAGTTTTATATCATATTCCGGCACTCGATGGGAAAAAGATCTCTTAAAAGCTTATCAAGCCGATACTTATGAGCTAAATGAAATATCTAAAAACTATTCTGAATGGGTCAGTTTTCAGGCCTGTCAGTTTATTAATCTATTGTCAAATAACTTCCCAAAAGTATTTTGCAGTCATGGCCATACCGTAAGACATGAACCAGAAAATAGAGTCACGCAGCAAATAGGAAACACCCATGAACTGACAACTTATTTAAATATTCCTGTAGTTTGTGACTTCAGAATTTCCGATGTTCAACGGGGTGGACAGGGAGCCCCTCTTGTCCCTATAGCTGATAAACTTTTATTTAGTGATCAACCAATATGCTTGAATTTAGGGGGGTTCTCAAATGCCAGTTGGGATGAAAATGGTGTCAGAATTGCAGCAGATTTGGGACCATGCAACATCATCTTGAATGAACTGATGCGTAAAATTGGAAAATCATTCGACGACAAAGGTGATCTATCATCTAGAGGGAGAATAGACTTTGAGACGTTAGATAAATTAAATAATTTAAGCTATTATTATAATCCACCTCCAAAAAGCCTAAGCCGGGAGTGGGCGTTAAATAATATTCTAGTATTAATACTGCGTATTCCAAAAATAGAAGACGCCTTAGCCACTGCTGTGGAGCATACCGCATGGGCAATAAACCATGGTTTAAAAAAATTAAATTCAGAAAAAATATTTATCACAGGTGGAGGAGTTTGGAATACTTATCTGATGAGTAGAATAGCCTTTTATTGGAGAAAAAAGATAGAAATACCCCCAAAACAAATTGTCAACCAAAAGGAAGCTTTATGCTTTGCTTTTTTGGGCATTAGACGCCTTAGGGGCGAAATAAATATCCTTTCATCTGTAACCGGAGCTCCGACAGATAGCTGTGATGGCATAGTGTTTGAAAAAAAGTTTTAATTATGTACTAAACCAAAGGATTAGAACATTATTTTTACGTCGCGTTGAAAAATTAACTTTTTAAATACATCCTAAAATAATAATTATATGTATCTATTGATGATTATCGTTTTCATACTAGGATATGCAGCCATCGCTTTTGAACATAATCTCAAAATAGATAAAGCTGCTGCTGCATTAGTGACGGGTGTTCTTTGCTGGATATTATACGTTTTCGGAGGAGCTGACATACATCAAACAGAACACGAACTTATTGGTCACATGGGTGAAATATCTAGCATTCTTTTCTTTTTACTAGGAGCTATGACTATAGTTGAAACAGTTGATACTCATGGTGGCTTTAATATCATTACTGATAAAATAGCTACCAAAAATAAATTGGCAGCATTATGGACAATATGCTTATTGACATTTTTTTTCTCTGCAATACTTGATAACCTTACTACTTCAATTGTAATGATTTCATTGCTTCGAAAGTTAATTAAAGACAAGCAAACTAGATGGCTTTTTGCAGGAATGGTTATTATCTCTGCAAACGCAGGAGGTGCGTTTTCACCAATTGGTGATGTTACGACAACCATGTTGTGGATTGGGGGACAAATTTCAGTTTATCACATAATTTCCTCTTTATTTATACCATCCATAATTACTCTATTAGCTCCATTACTTTATCTAAGTTGGAAGTTAGAAGGAGAAATAGAACAACCGGAGGTTATTGATTCAAAGAAAAATCAAGCAGTAAGTAAAAAAGAACAATCTACTATTCTTACAATTGGAATTCTGGGGTTAATTTTTGTTCCAATTTTTAAAACCGCAACGCATCTGCCTCCTTTTATGGGAATGATGTTTAGCCTTGGAATATTATGGCTAGTTACAGATGTCATGCATCGTAAAAAACCTTTTGATATTAGACGAAAATTAAGTGTTATTGGAGTCTTTAAAAAAGTTGATGTCGCATCAGTATTATTCTTTTTAGGAATTTTATTGGCTGTCTCAAGCCTGCAAACTGGAGGGCAATTAAACGATATGGCATCAGGCTTAGACAAAACATTTGGAACAGATTCTGAAACAGGAATTTACATAGTGGGTGGCCTAATAGGTCTCCTTAGTGCAATTGTTGATAATGTTCCGCTCGTTGCGGCAGTAATGGGAATGTATGAATTAGTCCCTGGGACTTTTTTCGCTCAGGATGCTCTTTTCTGGCAGTTCTTAGCATATTGCGCTGGCACAGGAGGGTCTGTTCTGATAATAGGTTCTGCTGCAGGAGTAGCTGTAATGGGATTAGAAAGAATACCTTTTGGGTGGTATTTAAAAAAAGTTAGCTTTCTCGCATTAATTGGGTATGCCTGTGGAATTTTAGCTTATATCTTACAAGCTTGGATTATAAGCATTTCTAACAGTATTTAACTAAATTTTAAAAATCAGGAAAACACAAATTTCCTTATAATTTATAATAAAACGTTTGTTTATGAAAATCAACTTTCTCCAAATTGAAATACCCGAAGTTATTGATCCGGAAGGACTAAATTCATTAGGATCTATGCCAAAAGAAGAAACATTGAGTATTGTAAGCCTAATGATTTCTGGGGGAATAGGGGCACAAATAATAATGTCTCTAATGGTTTTATTGAGCATCTCTATGATTTATATTTTTGTTAATCGAATGGGAGCATTAAAGCGAGCAAATGCTATTGACTCCCAATTCATGAAAGATATCAAAGACTACATATCCTCTGGTAACCTAGAATCTGCTATGAAATTATGTGAACGTTCTGATAGTCCAGTTTCGAGAATGATAAAAAAAGGTATTTCAAGAATTGGCAAGCCTTTGCAAGACATTTCGGCATCAATTGAAAATCAGGGGAAATTGGAAATTCAACGACTCGAGAGGAACCTTCCATATTTAGCGACAATTGCTGGAGGCGCACCTATGTTGGGTTTTTTGGGAACGGTAATAGGAATGATTTTGGCATTTAAAGAAATGGCAAATGCCGGAGGAGGAGTTCAAGTTGATATGCTTGCAGAAGGTATTTATGTCGCAATGACCACCACTGTGGCAGGACTAATAGTTGGGATTTTTGCTTTTTTTGGATATAATTATTTAGTTATGAGAGTTGAGTCTGTTATTTATAAAATGGAAGTGAGCAGCACTGAATTCTTAGACCTTTTGAACGAACCCATTTGACGGAATTTCTATGAATTTAAGAAATAGAAGTAAAATATCAGCAGAATTTAACATGTCGTCCATGACTGACTTAGTCTTTTTGCTATTAATTTTTTTCATGCTAACCTCTACATTAGTCACCTCTTCAGCACTTGACGTTATTCTGCCGAAGAGTAAGGCACAAACTGTTAAAAAATCAACAGTGACTGTGACCATAAGCAAAGATCTTAAGTTAAGTGTTAATGAAGATATAGTATCAACTAATGACTTAGAGATTTCAATCTTACAATATGTTTCTAATGACCCAGAAGCTGTTTTAATTTTAAGAGTAGATGAATCTGTGCCAACCGGAGAAGCTGTCCGAGTTATGGATATTGCATACCGGAATAAGATAAAAATGGTTTTGGCAACTGATCCGAAATGACCAACTACAGTCAAAATGAGAAAAATGACCGCAGAAGAGGATGGGTAGCCACGCTTTCAGTGCATTCTTTGTTGTTTGTTTTATTCACCTTTTTCGGGCTAAACTACCAGGACCCTCCCCCAGAAATGGGCATTCCCATAAGTTTTGGATATGAGGAAACAGGTTTTGGTGAAAATTTCAATTCAACACCAGAACCGCTCATCACGAACTCAACACCGGATTTCATACCATTAGAAAGTGAAACTGTCATAACTCAAGATATCATAGAAACAATAGGATTAAATGAAGCAGTTGAAAAAATAAAACAATTAGACCCAATAGAAGAAACCCAAAATATTCTTGATGAAATTAAACCAGTAGAGAATAAAATAGAGAAGCCAAAAGTCGCAAGCGAATTAAGTAATAGACTTAATAGTAGTTTTGGATCAAAATCCGTAGATGAAAAATCTAATTTAGGTAAAGGCAATTCTGGAGGAACGGGGAATGAGGGTAACCAAAATGGAAATCTCAATACTTCCGGAAAAAGTGGATCTGGAGTCTTAGGATTTAGTTTAGGTTCAAGAAAATCGCTTTCTGAACTTACAGTTAATAGCGATTGCGGGGTAATTGGAGACCTTTTCTTGAATGTATGGGTAGACAATAATGGATTCCCTTATAGGATAGGTAATCAATCTATAAAGGGAACCACTATTACAGATAATCTTGACTGTGCGATAAAAACAGCACGAGAATTATTAAAAAAAGCCCGTTGGGAATCCGATTATAAGAAAACCTATGAGCAAGGCATTAAAATATCAATTCGAATTCCCTTTACTTTATAAACTGCATTGGACCAATACAAAAGAGTAATAAATTGGCTTTTTAAGCAACTGCCCGTTTATCAAAATTCAGGGTCAAGAAATTATAAAATAGACCTTAAAAAATCATGGTCACTAATGGAAGCTTTGGGTCATCCCCAAAATAAATTTCCATCTTTTCATATTGCTGGCACAAATGGAAAAGGGTCAACTTCTCACATGCTGGCAAGTATATTACAAGCTGAAGGCTTTAAGGTAGGGTTGTATACGTCTCCGCATTTATTAGACTTTCGAGAAAGAATAAGAATAAATGGTAAATTAATTTCAAAGAAAGCAGTGGTTGATTTTATTGAACACCATCAAACCCAAATTAAAAATATAAAGCTGAGTTTTTTTGAATTAACAGTAGGTATGGCATTTTCTGCCTTTGAACAAGCGCAAGTTGATATTGCAATTATAGAAGTTGGCTTGGGAGGTCGTTTAGATAGTACAAATGTCATAACTCCAATCGTAAGTGCAATAACCAACGTTGACCTGGATCACATGGAATTTTTAGGAAATACAAGAAAAGCCATTGCTCTTGAAAAAGCTGGTATTTTTAAAAAAAATATTCCTGTTGTAATAGGGCAAAAAGATAAAGAAACAGAAAACGTTTTTATCGCAAAGGCAAAAGAAGTAGGCACCGAGATTATTTGGGCTAAAAACAATAATTCGCCGATTTATGAAATGGACTTACTGGGCGATTATCAGATTCAAAACCAAAGAACTGCACTTACTATTTTACAATCCCAAAACAAGTTTAACTGCAGTGAAAATTCCATAAAAAAGGGGCTTAAAAACATAACAAAATTAACCGGAATTTCAGGCAGGTGGCAAATTGTTAATGATTCCCCATTCATCGTTATTGATTCTGCTCACAACTCACATGGGATGTCAGCTGCGATGACTCAATGGCGCAGAGTATTAGAAGATAAGTCGCGAGGATTTATGATTTTAGGTGCTGTAAAAGATAAAGATTTAAACTTCTTTTGGGATAACATCCCAAAAGAATGTATCCTCTATTATACTAAACCGAGCATTCCAAGGGGTCTTCCTGTTCAGGAATTATATTTAGCGGCAAAAGAAAATGATTTTTCGGGAATAGCATGTGATTCTTTTTCTGAAGCCTTCCAGCAGATTAAAACTGAATTAAAAACAAATGATGCCCTATATGTTGGCGGAAGCACATTTCTTGTGGCTGATGCATTAAAAATGATGGAGGGACTTTCTAAAATCTCCAACCAAGCCCTGAAGTAACACCATAAGTAAAATTGGGAAGATCAGATCCTCCTGGATAGGCATCATAATTGATATTGGAAGAAACAACCAAATTCAATTTAGGAGATATTGGCGTTGAGAATCTTGAATTTACAACTACCCTAACATCTTCCCAGCGACTAAAAGCAGGTTGATAGTAAGCAATAGAATTCCATTGATATTTTTCTGCAAGGAGCATATCTAGTGATACATATGTACTCATCCTAATTAGACTCTCTATCTTACCTGAAGACTCCAGATCAATCTCATACATTACTAAAGGCGAAATGTAAAAACTAACAGATTTAGTTTTTATAGCCATGTATCTTGGCCCAAAACCAAAATTATATCTCTGAGCTATCTGCATAGGTTTACTTGATTGCCATTGAAAAAATGCTTCCCCGGTAAATTTGTCTGATATTTTTCTATTGTATCGTCCATGAACAAAACCATTTTGCTCAAACAAAAGAGACTCACCACCAACTCTAGTTGAGAAATTACTACTGAAAATACCAAAATAAGATTCATCTCCAACTGACTTTCTTATGTTAGTTGAAGTGGAAAGTCTCATTAATAAATTTTTTGCTCCACCAAAATAAAAACTCCCGTCTACAATACCATGAGTACCTGAATCCGTGCCCGTTCGACTTCTCATTGCCTCAACGTTGACAATTTGACCTGAAACTGAAGTTAAAATAAAATAAAATAAAAAAATACACACATACGGCATATTACAAATGTAATATGAACATATGCCGACGTATCTTTTTTCTATGAAAAAATTCGCTTTACTATTTGTTTTGATCCCCTCTCTTTTATTTGGACAAAATGAAGATTTAAACCAAAGAATAAATGCATTTAAGAATGACCTATCTGCCGAATATAAAATAAAAACATTTAATGTAGGAGGTGAACGATTAGGGTCAATTGAATATGAGGAATCAGTTTTCTCAACAAAATTTAAACTAGAAAAAATTGAGAAACAGAGAGACAATCTTAACCGAAATGTTCGTTTTGATATTTATATGAACATTTTTGAATTCGCCGATAAAGACGAATTAAATTGGATCATGAAGCGTTGGCTTAAAAACTTTATCGATGGCAATCAAATTCGCCCTGGTAGAGACTCACGAAATGTACCACATGCTAATCCAAGTATTATAATAATAGAAGGCAACAGCATTTCTATTTTGAACCAACCATGCACTCAGTTTGAAGCTATTCAATACAGAGAATGGAGAAGTAAAATGCTTACATATTTTGGAAGTCCATCATCTATAGTTATAGAAATAGGTGGTTGTGAAGGACCACTTAGTTGGACTAAAAATTCACCAGATCCCAGAGACAGGACTTGGAAATAGCACAAAATTTGAATAATTATTATATACTTAAATCCTTAACGGCGGATAATATTTTTTCCGAGGCAATATTTTTACAAGCAAAATCCTTTCTCGAACAATAATTCAAGCCAGCAATTGAACATGGTACACATTTCAAGTTTTCAGGCTCAATAGAGATGGAATGATTGTTTAGAGCCTTAAATCCAGCTTTTGGCGAAGTCCCCATCCACAAAATAATAGAGGGAACATTATATGCTGCCGCAATATGTTGATTCGCAGAATCACAAACTATTGCTCCTTTTGCCATAAGCCAAATTTCCTTTTCGCTACATTTCATATCAGAGACAAGACTCAAATTTCGATGTGAATAATTCCAATTCTTGAGCTCTTCTTCAGTCCCCAAAATAATAATTGAATTACCTTCACCCAAAAGTTTTTCAACAACAATTAATGCTTTATTTATGGGCCAACTTTTTGTTTTTTTTGAGGCAAATGGACAAATAATCCACATGCTTTTTTTGACTGCTAATATTTTTTCAAGAGGGTTCTTTAGAGAAAACATTGGAGAGCTATATTTTACGCCAAAAGACCTCAAAACAAGACTAATTTCTTCTTGAATACTGGGAAGACTTTTAATTTTTTTTCTCAAAAATGCTTTTCTTAAATTTCTGTGTTTTGATAACCTTTTCACTTTATAGCCCATCAAATATGCCAGAGAATAAAAAATTACTGTTCGCAAATGTGAATGAGCATCAAATACAAAATTGGGTGAATTACTTCTGAACCAACCCCAAAAGAACGATAATTGACTCAACCAAGATCTATAATCTCCAGATACATCTAAATCAATAACTCTAATACCACTAACACTCGGAAGATTAGACGCAATATCTGGTCTTGTGAATAAAGTAAAAGAAACAGAAGAATCCTGATAAGTAGCATCTTCCAGCACCGAAAAGAGCATGAATACATCGCCGAGCGCTGAAAAACGAGCAACTGCAATATGTTTTCGGTCAGTCATCTTTATTCAACGCCATAAAGTGCTGGATTTGTATCTGGATCATTATATAATTTATGCTGTTCAAACATATTATACTTAACTGCTCCAGATTTTAAATCAATGATAAGCTTATTTATACTATCAATGAGATTCTTATTTTGCAATTCTAATTTAACCAGACGAGACTTAGCTTCTTTAACAAGCTTAAAATTAGAATCCTGTCGGGTCGATTCTATATCCATATGATAAATTTTCAATTGTAAAATGCTCAAGCGATCTATGGCCCAACCCAATGACTCAGTTCTCAATGCCCCATCCAAATTATCTCCAGGTTGTAATAAATCTTTTAAAACACCTTCTATTTTCTCCACTTTTTCAGTTCGACGTTGATTAAGCAAATCAATCCTTCGCTTTAAAGAAATAAAATCCAAAGGAGGCAAATCTTCTCGTCTAATTTCATCCTCCAAATGCCATTGAACCGTATCTATCCATGCTTTATGAAAAAAGATTTCAGATAAATAATCTTCTGGATAAATACTTGGACAAGGTGGCTCTAATTTATCTAATTGATGATAATCACAAATAGCCTTTCTAAATAATTTTATTACCCAATCAGCAGTCATAAGAGCTTAAATCTATCAATACCATCTTGAAGCCAATCAACAAAAACACTTGCATCTGGATGATATGCTGCGCTGCCATTTAATGGTTCAAAGCTCCCATTAGGGTCAATAAGAACATAATAAGGCTGAGCATTTGCATTATAATTAGTAGCTTGAAAATCACTCCATTTTTGGCCAACTCTTTTTATCTCTTTTCCTGAAACTTCAGAAACATATTGTTCATCTTTAGGCAATACAATTCTCTCATCTACATATAATGAGACTAAAACAACTTCTTTTGACAGTATGTTTTTAACTCTTAAATCCGTCCATACTTGTTCCTCCATTTTTCGGCAATTAACACAACCCCATCCAGTAAAATCAATCATTACAGGCTTATTAACCTCTTTAGCATAAGCAATAGCTCCTTGTAAGTCATTATTAAAAATCATTTTATCCTTATCGCTATGAGCAGATGCTGACGCACCAGAGCCGTACTTTTCAGAATAGTGCAGCGGTGGTGGAAAACCTGAAATTAATTTTACTGGCGCACCAAAAATACCAGGCAACAGATAAAAAGCTATAATTAAAAACCCAGAACCTAAGAGCATTCTTCCGACACCCAAATAATCCGACTTACTGTCGTTAGGGAGCCTAAAACCACCAAATAAGTAATAAGCAGTAATAAATGAAATTCCTGTCCAAATAGCTATGAAAAGTTCACGGTTTAACATATGATATTGCCAGACCATATCTGCTGTGGAAAGGAATTTTAAAGCAAAAGCTAATTCTAAGAATCCCAAAACAACTTTTGCTGCATTTAGCCATCCTCCTGACTTGGGTAAGGATTGTAACCAACTCGGGAAAGCCGCAAAAAGCATAAAAGGTAGACTTAGGGCAAAGGAAAATCCAAACATTCCAATTGCAGGAGCCAATAATTCCCCGGATTGACTTGCTCGAACAAGAAGGGTACCTATCAATGGCCCAGTACAACTAAAAGAGACTAAAGCCAAAGTAAATGCCATGAAAAATATACCAAAGAGCCCACCTTTATTTGATAATGTATCAGATCCATCTACCCATTTAGCGGGCAATGTAATTTCAAACGCACCGAAGAAACTAATTGCGAAAACAACAAATAGGAAAAAGAATGCCAAATTAAACCAAGGGTTTGTTGCCAATGCATTCAGAGCGTCTCCGCCGAAAATAACAGTAACAAAGAGGCCTAAAGCTACGTAAATCACATTTATGCTCACACCATATGTGATTGCTTTACTAATTCCCTCAGAACGACTTTTACTTTGCTTCATAAAGAAACTGACAGTCAGAGGAATCATCGGAAATATGCAGGGCATAATGATTGCAAAAAATCCCCAAAACATGCCCTCTCCAAAAATCCCAAACAAGCTATCAGAGATTACAGTATCTCTGATAATTTCCTTTTTCTCCGGTATTTCTGAAGTTGAGATTAAATCATCAGCATTAATATTTGTCTGATCATCACTTGCTGTAGATCTAATGTTTGATGCAATTTTATCTGTGGCTGGAATGATCCATGTGAGCTTTAAATAGTCCGGAGGAAGACACATCTCATCATTGCACACGATAAATTCAACTTCAGCTTCTAATATTACCTCTTGTGTGTTCCTTTTATCTATTTCTTGACGGAATACAACCTTATTCTTAAAAAAAGATAATTCCATATCAAACTCCTTGACAAACTCTGTAATCGGAGAAGGTTCTTGAAAATAATCAGGATCAAAAAAACTAATAACAGGGTTATTGTTCACTGAAAAAGATGCAGTATCAAAAGTAAATTTTGTAGGAAATGGAAAATCATCATTATACTGACTGTATAAATGCCAGCCAGGTTCCAGAGTTGCGATAGCCTCTAAATATTTTCCATCGACATTAGTTGACCACTCGACAGGAGTCAACATTTGGGCATTGACTTGCAATGTTCCAAGTATGATAAAAACAGCTAAGTATATCCTTTTAATAACTTTCATAAAAGCAAAAATAACGGATCATTGATCATTAAAACGAATATACTTTTCTTCATTATCTATTTTAACGTTTCTACTCAGCTGTAATCCGGGTATCCAGTATACTTCACCCAAAGAAATAGAATCAGAGAGCAATACTTGTTGATGCCTAAGACATGATGGAACTTTGGAATCCGTAAGAATATCACTGATCTTTTTTTTACCTTTCATCCCGAGAGGGTATATATAATCGCCCTTAATCCAAGTCCTCCAAAATAAACCTTTATTATTTTCTGGGACCTTAAGTATTGGATTCATTAAATCTCCAAAATCCTGAGTTTCTTTTGATTTGATATATTCTAATTTCCATTGTTTTTCAAAATTCCAAAAACTTCCATTCCAGCAATTCCCTTTAATATTTGAAATTGCTGCACTTATATTTTTTGGCTTCACAATGGATGATCTTTTTTTTACCATATCTGGGTTGAGTAGAACCAAACCCTCGCGCTCATGCCAAATTTGCCAACCATTAAATTGAATATGAGTCCCTACTTGTGCTTTATTCAAAGAGATAACATGTTGATAGTCAAAATCAGCAAGTGGTTTAATGATATAATTAAAAAGCAATGAGCCATGAGCAACATCAAATATCTTTCGATCAATAATTTTTGCTCCAGGAATAGAATATGATTTGTGTAGATATAAATCTTTATCTCGATTAATAGAAGTTTTTAAGTAAGAATTAATTTCTCTTAAATTTCTCTGTGTGGTTTTAAAGCCCTGTAAAGCTTGCGGCACAGCTTTAATTAATGATGGTAACGAATTATGTCGAATGTGGTTTCTAGTATATTTATCACTATGATTTGTTGAATCTTCGCGCCAAACTAATTTATGTTCTGTTCCAAAAAAATTGATCTGATCCTTTGAAACTGACCAGAAAGGCCTGTATACATTATCATTTTTGGATGACATCGAAATCAAGCCACTTAGACCAGTACCTCGAGCAGCATGGAACAAAAATGTCTCAGCTGAATCATTTGTATGATGAGCTGTTAAAACAGAAGATGCCTGAACTTCTTTACAGTAATTCGTTGCAGCTTCATATCGTAAATCTCGGGCTCTGGATTGAAAATTAGCGGAGGAATTGAAATCTTTAGGTGCACGAAGAATCTTAAAAGGAATTGAATATTTCAAGCACCAGTCGCGAACAAAATTTTCATCTTGATCAGATTCTTTCCCACGAAGACCGTAATTCAAATGAAAAATGAAAAATGGAACTTCAAGTATTCTGAGTATGTGAGATAGAGAAACGGAATCTTGACCTCCTGAAAACATTAGAACATAAGGTGGCGGAACTTTTTCTAAAAAATTATTTACCAAATCTATTAGATTAACACTATTTGATTCCATAATTATTTATTAAAATTCAATATGTGTTTTGGGGCATCCATTTTCAAATTTATCTCTTCCCACTCTTTTCTAAGATCAGCATCTATAGTCAATGCGGAACCTGCCCAGGAAATCCATTTATCAGTTTTACTCTCATACATTAAACTACGGATAATAACATTGAAATCACATTCACCATCGGGCGCCACGTAACCTAAAGCTCCTGAATACCATCCTCTCCTTTCAGGCTCTTGACTATCTATTCTCTCCATTGCCCGAATCTTAGGGGCCCCTGTCATGCTTCCCATAGGGAAAGTAGCCTCGATAGTATTTAACCAATCTAAATTATCTTTCAAGACACCATCTACAGTCGATACCAGATGAAATACTGTTGGTAATTTTCTTAATTCCATATATCGATCAACCTTTACTGACCTTTCTTTAGCTACACGAGATATATCATTCCGAACGATATCAACAATCATAGTATTCTCACTACGTTCTTTTTTTGAATTTCTTAAATCATTTCCATGTCGGGTATCATCAGCATTATTGTCACCCCTGGCAGAAGTTCCTTTTATTGGTTGACTATAAATTCGAGTTTCATTGCCCTCTTTACGAATGGATAAGTATCTTTCTGGGGAAGCTGAAATCAAAGTAGCTGTCGGGGTTTGAAAATAACCCGCCATAGAGGCTTTAGCTTTAGAGTGTAACCTTTGATATACATCCATTCGATCAATATCCCCTTTACCTTTGAAAGGAAAACACAAATTCGCTTCATAAACATCTCCAATATTTATCCATTCTTTTATTCTTTCAGCCCTTTCGAGATAATCATTTTCTCTCCAGGATTCTATGAGTTCAATTCCCTGGTTATAAACTTTTGTGACTTTCCCTCGACTTAAAATATTTTCCCACCAATCCTTCGAATCATAGTTTAAGGATTCATGAATATGCAACTGAACGCTGCCTTTTTTTGAAACCACAACCCATTGGGGTTCAAAAAAAATAATTTCAGGAAAATTTAAATTTGATGCATGTCTGGAAGAAATTGACTTTTCTAAAGCATTTTTTAGATCATAGCTAAGAATTCCAAACCACCAAGATGGGAATGAACGCCAATTAAATTTGAGGTTATCCCAAGCTTTAGAATCAGCAATGGGATATGTAAAATTTTTAACACTTCCTCCAGCACATAAAAAATCATATCGATCTAGAGCTTCTGGCGATTCCATTAAAGAGATCCCAGTTTCTAAAAGGCTAAAATGAGAGAATGATTCAGAAGCATTACGCAACGCCGTTTGAATTTCAACGGACGCAATTTCTAATTTATGCGTCTTAAAAGACATGTTAGGAGTGTATTGATCTCTTCGCCGTTGCATCTAGAGCTGCTTCCTTAATCGCCTCGGCATAAGTTGGATGGCCGTGACAAATTCTTGCAATATCCTCAGAAGAAGCTCTAAACTCCATTGCTACAACAGCTTCCATAATTAAATCTGCAGCTCTCGCAGCCACAATATGGACACCTAAGACCTCATCACTATGAGAGTCAGCAAGAATTTTTACAACTCCATCTATATCTCCTGAAGCCCTTGAGCGACCTAGAGCACGCATCGGGAAGGATCCAGATTTGTAATCCTTTCCCATTTCTTTTAATTCATATTCTGTTTTACCAACACTAGCAACTTCGGGCCATGTGTAAACTATATTTGGAATTAAATTATAATCGATGTGCGGTTTTTGACCTGCTATAAATTCAGCAACAGAAACACCTTCATCTTCTGCTTTATGGGCAAGCATAGCACCTCTGACAACATCACCTATAGCAAATATATTTGACTTATTGGTCTGTAAATTATGGTTGACTTTTATTCGACCTTGGTCATCCAACTCTACTCCTGCTTTATCCAAATTTAAGCCTTTAGTATAGGCCTTTCTTCCAACGGCAACAAGACAATAGTCTGCCTCCATATTGAATGAACTCCCTTTATTATCAATACCTGAAACATTTACGGTTTTACCTTTTCGAATAACTCCATCGACCTTAGTTGATAAATGAAATTTTATTCCAAGTTTCCGCAGACTTCTCAGGAGTTCCTTACCGCAAGAATCATCCATATTAGGTATAAGACTTTTACTATACTCAACAACAGTTACTTCAGACCCGAGTCGCTTATAAACTGAACCCATTTCAAGGCCAATAACCCCTCCACCGATCACAACAAGGCGTCTAGGTATCTCTTGAAGATTAAGAGCCTCTGTTGATGAGATTATTCTTTCCTTATCAAACTTAGCAAATGGCAATTCTATAGGCTTAGAACCTGTTGCTAGAATAATGTTTTTAGTATTTATTTTTACCTTTTTGGATCCATTAACTTCAATAGAAGTATCACTAATTAGACTAGCCAATCCATGAATTACTTCAATCTTATTCTTCTTCATTAAAAAGTCAATTCCCTGACATGTTGTATCTACTACAGAGTCTTTTCGACTCATTAATTTTGGCATATTAACCTTTGGAGCTGGTCCCTCAATACCGTGCTGCTCAAAATTATGTGTCGCATTATGAAAGTGCTCTGACGAATCCAACAAAGATTTCGAAGGAATACAACCTACATTTAAACATGTACCCCCTAGAGTATTATATTTTTCGACTATAGCCGTTTTAAGACCTAATTGAGCGCATCGAATTGCACTCACATAACCACCAGGGCCGGACCCAATAACTACAACATCATAATTCATAACACTTGAATTTATTTTCAAAGTAAAGGTAGTTCACTCTATCTGAATTATCCATTCAAATAGCATAAGCTCTATATCAATATTGGACTTTTTTTCTTACAAAAACACTGATTAATAAAAAAGGAAATAACAACGCTCCTGCTCTTCCAATTAAATCTCCACATATTGTAAAGACCGTTTTTTTATTATTTAATCGGAATAAACTTGTTCGAATACCTTTCTCACCCCAGGTCATTGCTTTCAGAACTTGTCCTTTTGGGTCAATGAATCCTGAAATACCTGTATTTGCTGAACGTAAAATCCATCTTCTATTTTCTATTGCTCGAATTCGAGAATATTGCATGTGTGTCAAATGACCTAAAGTATTACCCCACCATCCGTCATTGGTTATAATTGCAAATACATTAGCACCTTGTTTTGCATATTCCCTTACATAATTACCATAATCTTGCTCCCAACAAATAATAGGAGCTAATTTGATAGAGGTATCAACCAAGGTAAAGACATCACGATAATCTTGAGTCCCAAGGCTACCAGCAGATCCTCCCATATTAATTGTAAAATCCCCTAGTAATTTTGAAAGCATAGATCCAAAAGGCATATACTCAACTCCAACTACTAATTTTGACTTATGATAGAACCTCATAGGTCTATTAAGAGATAAAACAAATGCTGAGTTGTAAAGGTCATAATAACTTTCACCTTGTGAACTTATTTTTCGAGAAGTTCTCGTCCTCTCTGACTTATTAAATAGCTCATAAGTCATAGCACCGACCAATAAACTCGTCTTTGGATAACCCTGAACAATTGAATCTAGCTCATGAATAGGCTTAAATACGTTAGCATGACTTTCCTGTAAGCCTTCATGGAGAAATGTTTCAGGGAAAACAATCACATCTGGAGAAACTTTAAGAGCTAAATCATTAGAGTCATATATGTCAGACTTTAAAGATGACATGATGATTTGAGCCCATTCTCTTGCTTGTTCCTGATCTGATTTTTCAAATTTTTCATGATATGGATCAACATTAGGCTGAACTATAGCGCCCGATTTTTCGGGCATTTCATCATCGCTGTAATTAACATATAAAAAAAGGCTAAACATAATTGGAATAAGCCATAATCCTGTTAACGGTATATATGATTTAAAACTGTTTTTAAAATTCTTAAACGAAAAATTAAATTCTCTATTTAGCGCGTTTATTTCTACCACCCTTGTCTTAATAACAGCATGAAGCAGAGTCAAATTCCCAACAAGAATCCAAAATGTACCACCTCTATGCCCAGTATATTCATACCACTGAATCATCATTGGTGAACTGGCAAATGCATGACCTAAATCCAACCAAGGAAAACTAAGTGCCCAACTCTCATGAAAGACCTCTAAGGCCAGCCAGCCCGAAACAAGAGCCCAATAACCAATTCGTTGACTGTGAACCCTAGTAACCCACCCATAAAAGGCGAAAACAAAACTCATTAATCCTCCATTAATTAAAAAAGTTGCCAAAACACCCGACCAATGTGCATTCCAAACCCAAAATGTCGTTCCAGTATTAAATATTCCGAATGCAATAAATCCGTATAAAAAGGTTCGAATGAATTTTCGTTTTTTACGATCATTTCGGATCTGGTAATCAACAAGAAGAAGAGGCAAAAAAGCAAAAAGAAAAGTGAAATTAAAAGTGCTATTTGCAAACCCCCACACTCCAGGCCAAAAAGCCGCCAGCAACAAGCCAGTAAAGGCTGAATAAAAGATCTTTTTTAGCATAAAATAAAAGTACGGCTTAGCCAGGATTCCAGCATGCTATATTTGTGGGATGCAATGGCTTCCAAACTTATTAACCATTAGTAATGCATTTTTTGGATGCCTGACTTTGATTTTCATTTATGATTATAATCTCGAACTTATTACCATCCTAATCATGGCTTCATTATTATGTGATTTATTTGATGGTTATCTCGCGAGAAAAACAGGATCCGATGGAGAACTAGGCAAACAACTCGATAGTCTTGCGGATATGATTTCTTTCGGAGTGGTGCCTGGAGCTATCATTACAAAAATAGGGTTCTCACTAGATAGCCCTATCTTCTTTTTGGGGTTTTTCGTCACTCTAGGATCACTTTATCGTTTGGCAAAATTTAATATAGAAAAGCCGAATTTAGAATATTTTACTGGCCTCCCTACTCCAGCCAATGCATTGATGATTCTAGGAATCGCATGGGGAATTGAAGAATATGATTTATTTCAAGGAACATCAAATGATCAAACCTCAGTGGGTTCTATATTTTCAATATTCTTTATTGCAACAATAGCTTTGTCCGCTTACCTCATGAATTCATCACTAAAAATTCTAAGCTTTAAAAGTATTCCAAAGCATAAGAAACAATTAATTCTGAGGATAATCTACGCTATAATAAGTGTTATTTTATTAATAATTTTTAAAGTAACAGCCTTTGCATTCATCATACCTTTGTTTATATTATTTTCACTCATCGAAAGAAAGATTTTTAAATTCCAAGAAATATGAAATTCCGAGCAGAAATTGACATCATGCCTTTAAAAGCATTACTTGATCCGCAGGGTAAGACCGTAACCCAAAATATGATCAACATGGGTTTATCTGATGTAAATAATGTCCGAATAGGAAAACATGTCACACTAGAAGTTGAAGCGACGAGCAAAGAAGAAGCTACAGAAAAAATTGATATAGCTTGTAAAAAAATACTTGCTAACCCCATAATGGAAAGCTACTCCTACGAGATATTCAATCAGGCATGAATTTCCTCGCTCACCTGGTTCTTTCAGAAGGTGGGGATGAGGTTATGGCAGGGAATTTTTTTGCAAATCAAGCAAAAGGAAACAGCTGGAAAAAGCTACCAAAAAAATATGCTGAAGGTGTTATTTTACATCGTTCTATCGACTCTTATGTGGATAATCATCAAATAATATTTGATGCAAAAAAAAGACTCTCATCTAAGTTTGGTAAGTTTAAAGGGGTTTTATTAGATATCTATTGGGATCATTTTTTAGCTGATGGTTTTATGAATCATTGTGGGAAAGATCGAGATAAATTTGTTTCATATTCTTTGAAGGTGCTGAAAAATAATTCTGATATATTCCATTCCAACGGAAAAAATATAATCGAACATATGGAAAAACAAAATTGGCTCAATAATTATTCCCATCTTGATGGAATAGATAATATTCTATGTCAAATGTCAAAACGGTTTCGTTACACAAACCCTCTCGATAAGGGAATCCTAGGTCTAAAAGAGAACTATCTAACCCTGAGCAGTGATTTCGAAATCCTTTGGCCAGACCTAAAATCTAAATTTGGAATACATCCTTTTTTCAGAGAAAAAACTCGTACATAAATTTATTACTTTCAGCACAACACTATAATTATACGTTAACCATTTCTTTTTTCTAACTTAGAAAATGATCTGTAAATCAAGGGCCCTTATTAGACTTATATCCTTTGCGATTTTAATGACATTATTATCTCTAAGTGTTCCTTTATTTCGAATTTTTACAGGCTCTAAGATGGCCTTTTCTGTTCATAGACAAGGCATGCTAATTATGCATCAAATATTAGGTATTCGCTTGAATATAATTGGTAATCTTCCGGATAAGCCTGCCATGATAATGTGTAATCATCCTAGTTATTTTGATATTTTCTATAATATTGGTAAACATCCAGCAGTCATGGTTGTGGGACATCAATTTAAAAAATGGCCTTTCATTGGCTGGCTTGGAATGGCTTTAAATACTATTTGGGTAAACCGAACAAACCCAAACGCGAGAAAAAAGGTAAGATCCGATATTATACAAACTATAAATAATGGTCTATGCGTCTATGTTTGCCCAGAGGGAAGAACTTCAGGCTCTCATTGCATTCATGAAGTCAAACCTGGACTTTTTCATGATGCAAAAGAAAATAAAATACCGATTGTATTTTATTCTTTTTGGTATCACTCGAAGGATTTTCCATATTTCCATGATCTAAAATCGGGCTTTTTATCCCATTTATTTAGTCATTTGTGGCGGGCATTAAAAAACAAGAACGTAACTGTTGATATGAGAATAAGTAGTCCTCGAAAAATTCATTCTGCTGAGAGTGGGATGTTAGATTTTTATAGATTTAATGCCTGGCATTTAAGGCGAGCCGATGATGTTCAGAACATAGTAAATCCAAATATTTTAACGTAAAATACATCAGGGAATCTAATCGACATGCATTAAAGGTATTGTGTAACCAATTATAGCTCCAAAAGAATAGCCCACTAAAACATCAGACAAAAAATGCTCACCTGAAACGACCCTATTATATGCTGTAATAGCAGGAATAACTGCAGCAACGGCCCAGACTAAAGGTTTCAATCTTGAGTTGGGGTAATGATCTGAGAATACTTTAGCCGCATAAAAAGAATTTGCGGCAGACAAACTCGTATGTCCTGAAAAAAAAGATTTTCTCCCATCTATTGATGTCCGAAGTGATATTGGGGCCAAATTAGAATAAACATATGGCCTTGATCGTGCAGAAATATTCTTTACTATTTCCGTTGATAATATGGTCAATAAATTGACCTCAATTAAAACAGATGCAGCTGGTATTGAAGATTTCCATTTTCTTGAGATTAATGTTGGAATTAATGCTGCAGAAGCACCTAATAATGCTGATGAATAGACAAGGAGATCACTTCGATTAGAAGCTCTTGGGTTCCACAATCCAATTCCAAAACGATCCCAATTGGGGATATTAAACGTAGATAATGAATTTAATTCATCAATACTAAATGCCCTTAATTGGGACTTGATAGGTTCATTAAAACCATATAAAGCAAGTACACTAGTTCCAATCAATGATTCGGTGCCATAATTTAACTCGTAAATATTTTGAGCTGAACTTGATATTTGTATTGATATCAGAGTAGTGAAAATTATTATTAATCTAATCATATTCAGATTACTCAATTATTATACTCCCGTTAAATTTTTTACCCTCTAAACTGATTTGAATTTGATATAATCCAGGGTCAAGCTGAGACACATTAATTTTTTTAACTTGGTCGAATCCATAATTTTTGATTGAGCTCTGAATAAGAATTCTTCCCAGCATATCAGTAATTTGAAAATTCATCTCTCCAATTTTATCGAAAGATGGAAAATCAATCAATATAAAATCGTTGGCTGGATTAGGATAAAAAATTATTTCTTCTCTTATGTCTTGGTATTCTTTATCCGAGAGATTGACATTTGGTTGATTTAACTTCATATCCGTATAAACTCTATATTCTCCCGGGGCTAGAGTCAATGACATATATTGGTCGGTGACAATCAGAGAATCAGAACTAAAATAATCATACCAGACTCCCACATGTGGAAAATTAGGGACAACATTACGATACCAAATATCAAAATTCCCTATGACGTTGGCATTCATAACGGAATCATGCAGGATTAAACGCTTTGTTCGAGAGGTAAGACTATAATAGAAATCCTTAGTATTAAAAGTAGAAGGGTGATTTTTCCTGAGATTAATAAGGGCAGAGGTTATATCATAAAGTCTTTTTCGTTCAGGAATCTGTTGATAATTCCACAATGCGGGCTTATTACAAATACGACAAGGATTATTAATTGATATGTCATAACCCAATTCACTAAACATATATAGCATTTTTGGACCAGGGATAAGAAAGTTAAAAGCGCTGACCAATTCTGCACGTTGCAATCCCACATTGATGTCCCTAACATTATACAAATTGGGCTGACTGTTATTGCCAAGTGTATTTACATCATACATGAGCCTCTCTTCGTCATGGCTCTCCATGTAAGAAATTAAATGTGGATCATTCCAACCTCTATTTTTATAAACAGCATTTGAAAAATTTGAACTATTGGTGAATCCCATTGCTGCTTGACGATAATTATAAGTTGTATTTCCCCACAACATCATCCCATAATCTGAAAGTATTTTTTCTTCATTATTATCTCCCCAATGCTCCAGTATGACATATAAATCGGGATTAACGGTCCAAATAGTATCCGCCATTCTTTTCAAAAGAACTTGTCTCTGAATATCCCATCCTGAATTCGAGTTATTGGTGAAGCCCTTTGTGAAGTCAAAACGTATTCCATCAATATTATACTCTTGAATCCAAAACATATTCACTCTATCCATGAAATCTTGGGTTGAAATAGAGGTGTGATCAAAATCATATCCCCAGCAATAAGGTGGGTGTGGACAACTCGAATTAAACCACGGGTTATCAGCTGATGGCCTATTCGCTGCGGCATCCCAGTACATTTTCACCAATGGACTCTGTCCAAATGCATGATTGAAAACAAAATCCATAATTACTGCAATGCCTCTACTATGGCATGAGTCTATCAACTCTTTATATTTCTCCTGAGTTCCATAATATTTGTCTAATGCCATATGATATGACGGATTGTACCCCCAACTCTCATTATTTTCAAATTCATTATTTGGCATCAACTCAATAGCATTAATCCCAAGGCGCACGAGGTAGTCTAACGTGTCGATAACCATTTGATAATTTCGGTCAGCACCGCTGGCAAAGTCCCTTATTAGTAATTCATATATGATCAAATTAGACTTATCTGGAGCTTGAAAATTTGTATTCTTCCATGCATATTTTTGCTTTCCAGGATGAATAAGAGTGCAATGACCCGTTGTTAACCCTGTAGGATATGGATGAGGATTTGGATAAGTGGTATTAGGGATGCCAGGGTCATTTGCCGGATCTAGTATTAATTCTGAATACGGATCAGCCAATTTCAATTCACCATCAATCCAATATTGATATGCATATCTCGTGTTTGGAGATAGATTTAGCGTTAACCAAAACCTTTCACCATCTAAAGATTTATTCATAAAGAATGATGAATCGGGCAAAAAGTTATTGAAATCACCCAAAACATATACAAAAGATTTATTCGGAGCATTCAAAATCAAAGTCACCGTAGAATCGTTTACATAGTTGATACCATCAATTAAACCTAAAGGTGGATTGACGTAGGAAATTGATGGATTGCTGAAATAAAAAGTAGTATCTCTAACAGGAGCTTGACTCCCTCCATTATCAATTATCAGCTCTAACAAATGATTGCCTCCAGAAGAAACGATCAAATCATAATAAAAATGATCGGAATTCAGCATTGAATCTGAAGCTATTAAAATGCCATTGTCATAAAGAGAAAACATAGCATTCCCATTAGCTGCTCCATGGATTTCAATTGTATCTCCTGGATCTACAATTAGATTTTCATCAGGTGTTATGAACCTCCCTAAAAGACCTGCAGAAGATTGATAGATAGTATAATAAATATCTGATCCATCAGAAGCTCTGCCCACATTATTTCCCGCTGCATCCCTAAAAACAAATGCCAGCTCCATAACATTAGTGGTCATAACAGGAAAACCATAGAAAGAAGGTATATGATAATCAATCTGGTGTTTATCATTTCCAAGATCCGTCATAAGCACTGAAGGCGTTGGTTGACCCCAAACGCCCTGAACAAATTTCCAATTAGTAGGAGATGAACTTGTCGAAGTTATAAGCCCAGTATGAGCATAAATAGGGGAAATTCCAGAAAGAGCACCATTTCCCTTTGTCGCATCATAAACTATACTAATTGTATCTTGACTTGTTGGAAAAGGTGGGTCAATTGAAAGTATTTGCCCCGTGGAATGGAGAGCAACCAGAAAAAAGGTCAATAAAACAAACTTTTTCATAAACAAATTCATACATATTCTAGTCCAAAAATCGGAAAACTTAGATACTAATTTTATTGGTGAGAACTAAACCAAGATAAAATTAGAGCAATGTGTAAACAATACACTATAGTTTATTTTACCATAAGTATAAATTATCAGATTTTCATTAAAAAATTAAAAGTAAAAGCTGTATTCCAATTTTGTAAGTCTTTATCATAGTAGCCATCGTAACCTAGGGAAAAGCCATTAAGTCCAAAACTAGATCCCGTAAAGCTTGATGATATTATTAAAAACCTTGATCTTTCTCTTTTTTCCACAGAAATATCTTCAGGGTTATAAGACTGGTAAATACCTTGACCAAAAGGAGCCATCCAGTTTTTTCCAATCCATGACTTTATATTAAGTTGCCAATCTTTCCATTTTTTGGAGACAGAATGTAAATGCCCCGAACCAAAAGCAATCTCTGAAAAACTAGATTTTGGATCATAGTAATGCAAAAAAGAATAGCTATATCTCGGTAATTTTAATGAGATATGTTGGGCACCACTTTTAATGAAAATTGCAGGGCAAACAGAAGCCTGAAATGCCATGTGACCCCTGTTTCCAGTACTTGTTGCCTCATCGACATCAATTTGACCACCGACATGTCGATACAACGCATAAAGTCGGGCATCAAAATTAGAGGCAATATGAAAATTACCTCTCGCCTTGTTCAACCGGCGATTTAATGGATCTATTTTTTTAAAGTGCAACAAACTCTGATTAATCCCAAGAACAAAGGTTTCTTTAAATGGGCTAGCAAATACTATGGCTTGATCCCAGTTCATCCATAAATCTGTTTTTGGCGAAATATATTGAATCCCATATTCAACGGGGTTTATGTATGGAATCGCTGGATTATATATTGGTTCTGGAAGACCATGACCCGGATTACTTAATGAGCCAAATCTGATTTCACCAAATATAAACTGATGTCCTAAAAATTGGACCAATGCGATATGAGGATATAATTTGATTCCACCACCAAATTGCTGATTAAAAGCTGTGCCAAATTCCAGACGCCGATTATCTTTTATGCTACTTTTCCAAAAAGCATTCAATTGCAATCCAAATTGACTTCTCCCCTGTTCCATTGGATGGAAAAATTCGGTATTGCGAAAATAACCCAATGCACGAATATCAATACCTTTTATAGAATCGTCATCATACTCATATTTCTGCATTTTCGAGACTCCTAATAAAGCCGTCTCCTGAGCATGAACTGATAAATAAGCGTTTGATAATAAAACAACAAACCCTAAGTAATATTCTTTTAGCCCCATTTAATCTTTTTCTAATCTAAGTATAAAATATCTTATCTCACGAAAGCGCCTCTCGCGTATACTTTACTCCACAATTTTTACCCAAAGTTTACCATTGTATTGTTTTTGTAAACCTGATGCTTTTGCTTTTTCTGCTTCCTCAGCAGTCTCAAATTTCAAGATATACATGTAATACATATTATTTTTCTTATCTCTAAAAACATCCGTCTTGATACCTTTTTTTTGCATCGCATCTTTCATTCTAGTTGAAAGACTTGACGATCTATATATACCTGAAACGATATAATATCCTGGAGAACCTGCTACTACATTTTCAACGTAATTATCCTCATAATAGCCTGAAATAACACCATCATTTCTTATTACTTTATCCTTAACAATAATTGGCTCAGGCAACTCCTTTATATCAGACATTTGAGCCTCAGATGAATCTACTACTTTATCCATGTTCAAGTTCTCTGAAACATTATTATCTATTTTAACTGATTCAAAGCTCTTTTCAGCAACAGAATCGATTATTTTGATATCTGGCTCAGGAATAATCACGGAAGTTGAAGAGTCCTGTGAGACTATAGATTTTCCCTTTGTTTTGTAAGAAGAAACAAGCCGTTTCATTCTAGAAGATAGTCTATTGGAATCAGGATTTGATTCCCCACTTTTATCGAAGCGATACCCACTTAAGAATTCCGGGTAATCTATTTCATCCAACTCCTCAATGGATACAAATTTCCACTTTCGATATATACCTTTTCTTGAAAGAGACCAGCTATAAATTTCTGATAAAAGACCAGTAGGGAGATCAATATATACTAATCCTGCAGCACTACCAGCGGCAAAAAGTAAGTTTAGTATGTAAACTCCCAAATCTGCGCTGGCAATGGATATGGGTATCATAGCGACAGTTAACGCAGCAAAACCTGTTGATACTGCTCCAAATGTTGCATAAGGTTCAAATTTACTTCCATCATAGCGCATACGATAAGTCAATTTATAGGCTTTATAATTTCCATTATCTTCTGCTAACAAATAATTTATTCTGGGAATCCATCTCCCTTTATATTTAACCTGGGAGAATTTTGGTAGAACCAAACTCATTCCTCCGGGAGAATTTGAAAGACTTACTTTCAATGGCTCTGGATAGAAATTTCCAGCTTCATCATAAAGTGAAAATACTGTCTTATTATCATCTTTAGATCTTATATCAATTTTTTGATTTTGAGTATAATAAATAGAAGTACAAGAAGAAAAAAGAAAAAAAGGAAGAATTAGAAGATAGAGGAGTCCATTTTTCATACAATCAAATATAGATTTTTATACACAAAAAAAGGCTGAAGAAAACTTCAACCTTTTTTGTGCCCGAGGCGGGAATCGAACCCGCACCTCCATTACTGAAGAAGGGATTTTAAGTCCCTCGTGTCTACCTATTTCACCACTCGGACAATAAGATGACAAATGTACAACTCATGAATCAATCTTTGCTGAATTCACAGCATGTTTTTAGAACAAAAAAATAGCTCAAAACTGGGACTATTAATTTAATATTTGAGTTCGCATTACTTTTCTCCTCTGGCGAATGCCCATGCAATTGCTGCTCCAGATATCGCAGTAAATACGATATAAATTAACGTAGTAGTAAATACAGCATCCGTAGCGTTGAAAACTGAATATTGAGAAGCTTCATTCAAACTTTGAATACCCGCTAGTAACGCTCCTAGCCAAATGCCATTTAAACGTCCATCTTTAAGGGTTCTGTATCC
>TARA_B110000483_G_scaffold142015_1_pt1 | contig 38407 bp, 31 predicted proteins | sample TARA_B110000483 | Tara Oceans TARA_B110000483 (sample SAMEA4398176) | marine metagenome | biome: Polar Biome; feature: [SRF] surface water layer (ENVO:00010504); material: water (ENVO:00002006), including particulate matter (ENVO:01000060) such as... | depth 5 m
CATTTTTTTGCAAAAATCGTGAAATTATAATTTGTAATCAGCATGAATTTCAAATATTTTTTTTATTATTACAATAGAAAGCAATAAAAATGTCAAATTTTTCGTGCTGGCATATTTTTTGTAATCCTCAACTCGAATTTAAACCTTAGCGTATAGAATAAAGCTTTACTTATTAATTATATTATTAATCATCTCTTAAAAGTAAAGTTATGCGCAAAATCAAAACAGACCAAGAACTGGTTAGAGAATACCTAACTGGAAGTGAAAATGCTTTAGAGCATTTAATCACGCGACACAAGGAAAAGGTTTTTACCTCCATCATCATTTTCACAAAAGACCGCTACCTTGCAGAGGATCTTTTTCAAGATACTTTCATCAAGGTTATTAATAAGTTGAAGGCTGGAAAATATAAAGAAGAAGGTAAGTTTTTACCGTGGGTTATGCGCATATCCTATAATATTTGTATTGACCATTACCGCAAAACAAAACGAAGCCCAAAAGTGGTGAATACAGAAGGGTTCGACATTTTCGACATTTTACCTTTAAGTCAGGAGAGTCCGGAACAATTGATGATGGGTAATCAGTCTAAAGATAAGGTAAGGAAACTTTTAGAGGAGTTGCCAGAAGAGCAAAAAGAAGTTGTTCTTTTGAGGCATTACTACGACTTTAGCTTCAAGGAAATTGCAGAACTGACCGGGGTGAGCATCAATACCGCTCTTGGCAGAATGCGTTATTCCCTAATCAACCTTAGAAAGGTTATAGAGGAAAAGCAAATTCAACTTTAAGGATAGCGTTTAAAAAAACAAAAAAAGACCATTTCGTATCATGAAATGGTCTTTTTTTGTTAGAAGGTTTAATTTAATCCTGCTTCTCTAAGAATGGATAAATATCACTTTGGGTAAATCGAACGTTCTTGAGCACAGATTCATGCTTGGTATAGTTATACCTATACCGATAAAGCGTCCATTTCCCATCCACATATTCTAAGGAGGTACAGTTTTCTGTCCAGTCTCCACTATTTAAATAGTCTACATGCCTTTTGTTTTGCATAGCACTTACCTTGGTCATTCCGGGTTGGTGAACATGACCGCAAACTAAAGTATCTACTTTGTTCAATGCAGCTTCTTCGATATATTGCTGTTCAAAATCATTGTTTTTCTTAATCGCAGACTTTGTTCTATCCTTTAATGATTTTGAAAAATTTGTTCTGTCTTTTACGCCTAAAAAATTTTCCCAGCCATTGATAAATCGATTGAATCCAACAAAAGAATCAAATGCTTTACCTGCTCGTATGGCTATGTCCCGTTTTGTCCCATTAACAGATTTATCATGCTTATCTCCATGCATAAACCATGTCTTTCGACCAGCCAAGTCCAAAATAAGTTCATTCTGAATTTTAAAATTATTAAACGTTAGGCCATCAAACTGCTTCAAGTAGTCATCATGGTTGCCCGGCAAGTAATAAATTGGAATATTAGCAGTCATCAAATTAAACAAGTAACCCAAAACTTTGGTATGTTTTTTCGGCCATTTTTTAAAATCTAATAACCATATATCAATGATATCACCATTTAAAATCAACATCTTAGGATTAACCGATTTAAGGTATTTATACAATCTTCCCGCTCTGCACTGATTTGTGCCCAGGTGTAAGTCAGATAAAACTAATATGTCTATGTCCCTTGCCATGATTGGTATTCTTAAAGATACTCTATAAAATCTACATTAATAACACTCAAGTGTTATCAAAAAGTTTGTTTACCTTGAAGAAAACTTATCAATGAATCCTTGGTTAGAATCTATCATACTTACTCTTGCATGTGTAAGTTCAATGTATATCTTGTCTCGATTAGTAAAACGCAATGACCTCATGGACGTTTTCTGGGGATTAGGATTTGCAATTATCTGCTTTTTTTTCGCATTACGTTCAAGTCAATTTAATACGAGTAAGCTTGCTTTATTATTTATCGTTTGCCTTTGGGCTGTAAGATTAAGCGTCCATATTTTAGTTAAGAATTATGGGAAAGCAGAGGATTTTCGATATCAAAATTGGCGTAAAGAATGGGGTAAAACGGAATGGTGGAGAAGCTTTTTACAAATATACCTCCTGCAAGGATTCTTCATGTTCCTTATTGCTTTACCTATTATTGCCTATATGATTAAAGTGGATTCCTCTTTCACCCATTCCACGTTGCAAAGCCCCATAGATGCGCAGGCCACAAGATGGCTAGGTGCATTAATTTCGCTACTCGGTCTTTTCATAGAAAGTGTCTCTGATTTTCAAAAGAGTGTTTTCAAAAAAAAGAATCCAAATGGCTTAATGAAAACTGGTATGTGGAGTTATAGCAGGCACCCCAATTACTTTGGTGAAGCGATCTATTGGTGGGGTATCGCCTTTTTTACTTGGTCAGAAGTCTCCTTTGTTTATGGCATAATCAGCGCGCTTATAATTACGATTCTACTCCGTTATGTATCAGGAGTTCCGATGCTCGAAAAAGCAAAAGAAGGGGATGCTGCATATGAGCAATATAAGAAGGAAACACCTGTTTTCATGCCATTCATAGGCACCTAACAACAAATTCTTGTACTTTTATTTAGTGTAAACTACCGATACTAGATGCCTTATATTTAATTCTTAGAAAGATTTTTTCTTAGCATACTAAATAACAAAAACCCAGCAGGTCCAAGCATTAGTGTTAAAAATAAAGAGGGCCATTTAATCCAATTCGTGATGTTTTCTTCCAAGCATTTTTTAGCAATCCATGTACCTACGAACAGGTCAAATATTAAGTAATGTGCCCAAGCTGCGAGTAATACTTTATCATTTAAGAAGCCATTACGAAGGTGTTGCATACTATCCATGCCCACATCATCTCCGGCATTTTCAAACATGCCCCAAATAATAAACACCAGATAAAATACTGATAAAGCCAAATGAATAAAATGAGTAAAAAGCAAGCGTTGGGTAAGTTTACTTTTTACAAAAAATGCCAGCAAAATCCAAAAAGGAATAATGCTGGCATTTAATATCTTAAAAATAATTTCCATCAATTAACGAAACGGTGAATGCTTTCTTTCCCTTCACTAATCACACGTAAGAAATAGATCCCTTTTTCACCAACAAATGGTATGCTTAATTGCTGCTTTCCTCCATGAAGGAAGAAATTTTCCTTTTCCATAAGCTGTCCTATGGAGTTGTAGATTACAAAATCAAAATAATTGGCATTCAGCACGTCAATATTAAAGACAACTCCGTTAACTGATAGAGGACTTATCACTTGAATAGAATTACTTAGGAGATTGGAATGAATTCCAGTAGCTGAAGTATCGCTAGTTGTATCGGCCATTGCAGTAAACGTAAATGTTTTGGTAAGAACAGAATCGCCAGTTGTAAATCCATTGTTATTGCTGAGATTAGCGATACTAAATACTGTCAAAACTTGTGAGTCTGAAGGAGCTGTCCATTCAAAATCCCATGAACTGACTCCTAAGGAGTTTGTATGACCCACATATTTTTTCCCGCCAGGACCATTATTGACCTGTGCATCACTGGAGCTAGTCGACAAATCCCCAGCCATTTCGCCAGCCTGGTTTAAGACCGTCAACGAAAAGCCATTGCGCGCTTTTGGGTTTTGAATAGATAATTGCATATTGTAGGTGCTTCCGGGGCTATACTCAAAATTAGCGTCCATATTGGCTCCATCGACCAAAACGCTTAACCGGTCTTCTAAATTTTCTTGGAGACCAAAAGTACTGTGACAACCTGATTTAGCGCAAGAATTTTCACCGGGAGCATTGGTATTAGCTACTGGAGCAAAATTTCTATTAGAATAAGAGATGCTTCTAAATAATCCAAAGGAGATAGTAGAAACCAAAACAACAGCAAGTAAACGTTTAGACATAATTTTATTTTTTTGAAAGTTAAGGTTTTTTTAATAAAAATGTCAAGTAGGATTTCTTATGGACATTAAAAACTAATTTACTTTAAAGCGTTTAAGCAAGTTCAATAACCATTGCACTTGCACCACCACCACCATTACAAATACCCGCAGCGCCCCTTGATTTCCCCTTTACGCGCAATGCAGAGATTAAGGTGCACATGATTCTCGCTCCCGACACACCAATTGGGTGGCCAATTGAAACGCCACCGCCGAATACATTCGTTTGTTCGTGTGAAAGATTTAAAATTTTCATATTAGCTAATGCTACTACAGAAAACGCTTCATTAATTTCAAACAAGTCAATATTCCCAATACTTAAACCAGCCTTATCTAATGCTTTCGGTATTGCCAAAGAAGGAGTGGTAGTAAACTCAACAGGTTCTTGAGCGGCATCTGCATAACTTAGAATCTTAGCGATAGGTTTTACACCTAACTCATCCATTTTCTCTTTACTCATAAGCACCAAAGCAGCTGCCCCATCATTCAAATTTGAAGCATTAGCAGCAGTAACCGTTCCATCCTTTCCGAACGCAGGTCTTAATTTTGACACTTTATCATAACTCACTTTTGAAAAATCCTCATCCCTATCCACAACTTTAGGATCTCCTCTTCGTTGTGGAATTTCTACTGGAAAAATTTCATCTTTAAACCATCCGTTTTCTGTAGCTGCTGCAGCACGTTTATATGATTCAATAGCATAAGCATCTTGATCTTCTCTTGAAAATTCATGTTTTGTAGCACATATATCCCCGCACACACCCATCATATCTCCATTGTATGGATCTTGCAAACCATCCCTAACAATAGTATCGATAAAGGTCTGATTACCATATTTAATTCCAAATCGGGCTTTCTCTACCATAAAAGGCGCATTACTCATGCTCTCCATCCCACCACAAACGACAACATCCTGATCGCCCAATGCTATTGCTTGTGCACCAAACATTATTGCTTTCATTCCGGAGGCACATACCTTATTAACTGCGGTGCAAGGCACCTCATATGGAATGCCCGCCTTAATGGCTGCTTGACGCGCTGGAGCCTGACCGGTGTTTGCCTGCAGCACATTCCCCATAAACACTTCACCAACTTGTTTAGGATCAATTCCCGCTCGACTAACTGCCTCTTTGATCACAATTGCGCCCAAATCTATGGCTTTCAGAGTGGATAAGCCTCCACCAAAACTTCCGTTTGGTGTTCGTGCCATACTTACTATAAATACTTCTTTCATGGATTTTGTTTTATTCTTTATTAGGTAAACAAGCGGAGAAAAATAAGTTTCAAAGCTTTTTTGAGAACTGCAAATTTAAGAATTATCACCGAATTATTTGCCAAGAAAAAAGGGCTGCAAATGTTAGCTTGAATGAAATTCGGAGAAGTATTAAACCTATCTATATTAATCTTCGAGCCTACCCTTTCGGATACTTCTGCATCGCCTCTTCCATTTTATCATTGATTTGAAAAGATATTATATGCCAAAACATTATAAAATCGGATATTAAACTATAGAAGGGGTATTTAAAAGTCGCCGGCTTATTCTTTTCAAAAAAGAAATGACCAAACCAAGCAAAACCATATCCTGCTAAAGGTAAAAACCAAAGCAAGCTATATTGACCATTTTTTACAGCAATTATTAGAATAACGAAGAATAAAGTAGTGCCAATAAAATGTGTATTTCTGGTACTTTTTAAGCTGTGTTCACTTAAATAATATGGATAGAATTCAGCCAAGGATTTGAACAAGGGTAACTCCGACATAATGTATAGTTTACTTTAAAGTTATTAAAAATTCTTAAGCTGATGCGCACGGAGGGTGCAGCATCTAATCTAGCTAAAGCGTTTTATATTTATCTGTGCGGCTTTTTAGCGCCAAACAGATTGACTAAATCCTTTTCGAGCTTTTTAAACTCATCCATTTGATCTTCCCTGCAAATTTCTTTTAAGTCGATAAAGTGATTGAAGTGAACCTGCTCCATCTTGATTTGCTTTTCACCGATTATTTGAAGAATGGCCGCGCTGACTTTTTTATTCTCTTGGTGCAAGGTGCCATACAACTCTCCCTTTAAATCGCGTATCAATTGGTTCAACTCCTGCACATCGTGCCTATGAGTTTCAATAAGCAGCTCATACGCAAGAATCTGTTCCTTTTCGAAATTTAAGCGTTCAATAATTTCATTTTTAGGGCCTCCGTGATTTCGAGCATGCGGCTTTTTGAAAAAGATAAATGTGAGCAAACCTGCATTTAAACACAGTAATAAAAGAGCAAAAATTAATATAACCTTCGATTTATTCATCTTAATATAAATTATTTTGAGGAAGTAAATACTCGAATTCATTTGTTTGTTGGATGCGAAATGTGGACTTATCAAGCAAGTTTATAGCAACAACATTTACTGCAAGTAAAACTGAAAAAGACAGCATTACCAGGCATTTCTGAGACTTGGTTAAAGCGTCTCTATTTTTTAGTCTTTGCCTTATACGACTTAGTAAATAGGGGGAAGCATCCACCTTTTCAATCGATGCTAAAGCATCGTCGTATATAAAAATATCTGTTTCTTTCATTACTATTTCTTTTAGACGATTTTATTTAACCTCTCCTTCGGTATTCTTTAGATTTTTTATCAAATTAGATTTTGCCCGTTGGATAAGCGATTCAACAGCCTTTCTGCTCAGCTGCATTATCTGCCCTATTTCATCATGTGGAATTTTATCTATTTTACTTAGTATCAAAGCAGTCTTTTGATTGTTGGATAGTTTATTAATGCAAGTAAATATTCTTTGGAGTTCCTCTTTTCTTTCCGCAAGAACTCCTGGATGGTCAAAATGCATAGGGTCATGAATAAGTGCGGAGCTGATCGGGTCAAATAATGAAGTAATAAATGCAAATCGTTTGTGCGCCTTTTTAGCTTTAATAAAATCTAAACATTTATTGATCGTGATTCTGTAGAGCCAAGTTGAGATTTTAGATTCGTGCTTGAATTTATTAAAATGCTCATATACTGCGACAAAAACATCTTGGGTGATTTCTTCGGCATCCTCTGGGTTTTGGGTATAACTTAAAGCTAAATTATACACTAAGTCCTTATGCTCTTGATATATCGATTCTAAATTCAATTATTTGCATTTTTACTTGAGGGAATTCTTAATTTAATACAAGATTGATTTTATCAACTCAAGGCCTTTATTTTCAATTTTATGCTTCCCCTGATATGAATATGCTTTGACAAAAAAGTGTTTTGATTTTATCATTGTTTGCACCTTTTCCACTTGAGACTTACTAGCGAATACATCTTTATCTCCATAAATCAAGTGAAAACTCAAGTCTTTAGGAAGAGCACTCCAATTCAAATCATGAGCAGGAGCACCTCCGTAAAGAAAGAGCTTAGAAAATGTAATCCATCGATTACAGCATAATCTGCTCGCAGTTGCAGCACCTTGAGAAAAACCCAAGCATGTATAGGTAATCCCTTTCATTGGCAACTGACTTTGCACTTCTTGCACCACTCTTTCCAGATAATGCATGGTGTCCAATATCTCATTTTCCCTTTCTAAACTTGTCATCCAGCTTGAACTAGGATTGGAAGAGAAATCTTTCCAATAAAACTTTGATAAGCCCTCGGGGGCAACTACTAAAGTATGTTCATCTTGGAGCGAAGCAAATGCCTCCAAAAAATCATCCGCATTTTGCGCATAGCCATGCAGCACGACAAGAACCTGTTTAATTTTATCATTAATTTGACCTGATAAAAAATATCGAGCGGTCCGCTGAACTTGCAGATAATGCTTTTTCATATCCACGAAGCTAATAAAATTTAGCTTTTTTGCTCAATACTTTTTACTTTTACCCCATGATGAATGATTCTTTTCCATTAGCAACAAGTATAGGAATTCTAGGGGGCGGCCAATTGGGCAGGATGTTTATTGAAAATGCATTGCGATATGACGTTCAAATTCATGTCTTAGATCCTTCCGAAAATGCTCCTTGTGCGCATCTTACGCCCTACTTCACCCAGGGAGATTTTAAAGATTTTGACACAGTTTATGCCTTTGGGAAAAACCTGGATGTGGTAACTATAGAAATAGAGCACGTTAATACTGATGCTTTGCGCAAACTGGAAGCAGAAGGAGTGAAAGTTATTCCCAGCGCCAAGGCGATCGAAACCATAAAAGACAAAGGCCTTCAAAAACAGTTTTATATCGATTATGAAATTCGAAGTTCTTTGTTTCGCTTAGTAGAAAATAGCGCTGAGCTGAATAAGCATGAATCTTTTTTACCTTTCTTTCAGAAAGCAAGAAAAGATGGATATGATGGCAAAGGAGTGCTTTCAATAAAAACTAAGGAAGATTTTTGTAAAGCTTTTGACGTCCCATCAGTATTAGAGAAAAGCGTAGATATAGACAAAGAAATATCAGTAATTGTAGCCAGAGATCAATACGGGAATTCAGTGACTTATCCTGTCGTGGAGTTAGTTTTTGATCCCGTTTATAATCTAGTGGATTACTTAATAGCACCAGCTCATTTGAGCGAGCGACAAAAAGCTAAAGCGCAACAACTGGCGCAGCAGGTTTGTGATGGATTACAATCACCCGGCATTTTTGCGGTAGAATTATTTTTAAGTAAAGAAGGTGAAATTCTAGTCAATGAAACTGCTCCGCGAGCACACAACAGCGGACATCACACTATTGAGGCGAGTATTTCTTCTCAATTTGACCAACACCTCCGTATACTGCTTGGATTACCGCTTGGAAGCACAAAGAGTTATCCTGCTTCGGCAATGATTAATCTAGTAGGCAGTGAAGGGCATATAGGAAAGGTATCTTATCAAGGAATTGAAAAAATAAGTGGCTTGGAGAATGTATATGTTCATCTTTATGGAAAAGCGGTCACAAAACCTGGTCGAAAAATGGGACATGTAAGCGTTATCGGTTCAGGCATGGAGGAAGTCCTATCCAAAATTCAACAGGTAAAAGAACAGGTTCAAGTTATCAGTGTAACTTAAAATAGCTAAATTTATGCCCGAGAAGGGCTTTAAACATAAAACAATATTAAGATGGTCGGAATAATAATGGGAAGTGAAAGCGATTTACCAATCATGAAAGATGCGGCAACTGTTTTGGATGAACTAGGTGTTGCTTATGAGCTTACGGTAGTTTCTGCGCACCGAACCCCAGCGCGCATGTTTGACTATGCTGAAAATGCTAAGTCAAGAGGAATTAAAACGATTATTGCTGGTGCTGGTGGTGCAGCTCATTTACCCGGGATGGTAGCCTCTTTAACTACTTTACCTGTGATAGGGGTTCCGATAAAAAGTAGTAATTCTATTGATGGTTGGGATTCAGTTTTATCCATCTTACAAATGCCAGGGGGAGTACCTGTTGCAACCGTGGCATTGAATGGAGCTAAGAATGCTGGAATACTCGCTGCTCAGATTATTGGGGCCTTTGATGAAGAAATTGGAAGCCGTTTAGAAAAATACAAAAAGAGTCTGGAAGCTAAAGTTCTAAATTCTGTAGCAGACTTGAAAACAAAATTTCCAAATTCAAACGATTAAATTAATTCCTGACCTTATCTTTTAGAGCTAAGTAAACTGCCCAAAAGTGCGACATACTTCCCGCTAGGACAAAGATGTGCCAGACCGCGTGATAATACCATACTTCTTGATCATGGTAAATAAAATATGTGCCAGCCGTATAGGCAATTCCTCCTCCAAGCAGAAGAAACAAAACCATAGGTTTCAATTTAAGTATAGCAGGCTTAATTAAGAACAAGCCAATCCAACCCATACCAATATATACCAGAAGCGTGTAAAAGAATGGAATATTTTCACTTACCAATTGCATAGTAATTCCTACAGCGGTTAGAACCCAAACCAATATTAATAAGAATTTACCCAGTTTGCTTCTAAAATAAATAAGTAAAAACGGTGTATAGGTGCCTGAAATAAGTAGGTAAATAGAGAACAAATCAAAATAATGTAAAATATCTCTAGTCACTTTATCCGGCATCGCATGGAATAATGTTGAGGACAGATAGACTGCTAGTAAGCCGAATGAAAAAATCACTGCTCCCGAAATCTTACGCTGATATGAAGTAAGCACGGCAGTGGCAATTAGCATTGGACATAAAACCATAAAAATTAAGACCCCTACTCCATGCGTTAATGAGTTGGCAATATTTTCGGCAAAAGGGTAGTCTGCGAAATTCATCTTAATATTTTTTAACTTGTTTCAAATCCAAAGCATTAAAAGCATTGGGTTTTACCCCTTGGATATTCTTATGGGTTAATCTTATCAATTCATCATAATACAAAAACACCACAGGAGCCTCTTCAATAAGAATGCTATCCATCTTTTCATAAAGCGAAAGTCGATCTTCCAATTCACCGATGGCAAATGCTTCTTCGTAAAGTTGATCAAAATTTTCATTGGCAAATCGAGTGTAATTCGGTGGAGCTCCATTTCCACTATAAAACAAACTTAAATAATTTTCCGCATCTGGATAGTCTGCAATCCAGCTTCCCCTAAAAAAATCTACTTGACCACTCACCATCCACTCTCTTAAGAGGGAAGGTTGTACCACTTCAACTTTTAAATTTAGCCCTACTTTTTCAGCTTCATTGGCAATAAATAGTGCCATATCCTTATACGTTTCATTGGTGTTTAAAACCACTTCTTGTCCCTGATAATCAATTTCTTGCAATAAGCTCGTAGCCTTTCCAGGATTGTAATTATACCCTTTTGATTCTCTATTGGCATAAGGTGGAAGTCCTTTAGGAATAAAACCATTCACCGCAGGAAACCCTACTCCTTTTCGCAAGTACTTAATCATATTTTCTTTGTCGTAACAATAATTTACGGCTTGCCTAAACGCTTTTAGCTTAACCCATTTATCCTTCCCGGTGGCATTAAATCCTAAATATTCAGTATTTAAAAACGGTGCCTTGAATAAGTTCAATTTAGCTTCCCACTTCTTTTTCAGTGATGCATTTTCATCCAGTATATCATTTACAAAACTTTTATCGACCCCAGACAGCAGATCTAAGTCTCCTTTCATAAAACTCAGAAACTCCATTTTCTTGCTTTCCATGAAACTTACCTTAAAACCATCCAAGTGCGGAAGTGATTGATTCCAATCATCTCGTTCAAAATAGTTCTCGTTTTTAAGGCCAACAAGCGCAGTGCCTTCTTCCCATACTTTAAAAGTAAAAGGACCAGTACCTGTGGGATGTGCTCTAAAATCCTTTCCATATTTAGCTATTGCCTCTTGGGGCACTACAAAACAATAAGGCATACTTAAAATTCCTAATATTGGACCAAAAGATTGCTTTAAATTTAACCGAAAGGTACTATCGTTTAGAGCTAAAAATGGCACGGAAGGATCTACTTTATTATTAAATATCCAAGAACCTGGAGAAGCGACCTTCTCATCAATAATGCGATTGAAACTAAACACTACATCATGCGCATTGAGAATTCTCGTGGAATCCCCAAAAACTTCATTTTGATGAAAACTTACATCCGTTCTTAGCTTAAAAGTGATTCGTAAGCCATCTTCACTAAAGGCCCATGATTTGGCTAAACAAGGCCTTATCATCATATTACTATCCAGCTGAACCAATCCATTATAAAATTGAGTGACAGCCCAAATATTGGCCTGGTTTTTTGCAAAAGCTGGATCCAAGGAAGTTATCCCTGACGCTTGGTTGTACTTAAAAATTTTATGCGACGCAGGTTCCTTTGGTGCACAGCTATAAAATGTGGATAAACCAATCCATAAAAACAAGGTAAAATGCCGCATGATTGGTAAATTTAATTAATCTTTTGCAAAATAAGTGTTCCCCTATAAATTGTTTGCAAAACGTTAATTACTAAATGGGATTAGGTCTTGGTACCTTTTGAAAATACTTATATTTGCTTATCGATAAAATTTTTATTTTAAATGAAATTTACATACTTCGGACATGCTTGTTTTGGTATTGAAGTGAATGGTTATTATCTCTTATTTGATCCATTTATTACAGATAATGAATTGGCTTCGGAGATTAATGTAGATGAGATTGAAGCAGATTTCATTTTCTTATCTCATGGCCACTTCGATCATGTTGCTGATGCTGTTCGTATCGCTAAGCGGACGGAGGCAACAGTTGTTGCTAATTTTGAAATTTACTCTTGGTTAGGCAAACAAGGTGTTGAAAATGCGCACCCGATGAATCACGGCGGTACTTGGAAATTTGATTTTGGCAGTGTTAAAATGGTCAATGCCGTTCATTCAAGTGAATTGCCAGATGGTAGTTACGGTGGGAATCCTGCAGGATTTGTATTCACCACGAGTGAAGGTAATTTTTATTATGCGGGAGATACTGCCTTACATATGGATATGAAGCTAATTCCTTTGACTTCAAAAGATTTACATTTTTGCATTTTACCCATCGGAGATAATTTCACTATGGGAATAAATGATGCAATACTAGCGGCTGAATTTGTTAAATGCGACCGGGTAATCGGTGTGCATTATGACACTTTTGGTTTCATTAAAATAGATCACAAAGAAGCAATGAAAAGTTTCAGTAAACACGATAAGGAGCTTATGTTGCCATCAATTGGAAAAACTATAGAATTATAATATATGAGTGCTAGAATAATCAGTTTTGCAAATCAAAAAGGTGGTGTTGGAAAAACATCTTCCGCCATTAACCTTGCGGCTTGCCTTGGGATACTTGAATATAAGACCTTACTTGTTGATGCTGATCCACAGGCGAATAGCACCTCCGGTTGTGGCTTTGATCCGAACAATATTACCACGAGCATCTACGAATGTATGGTCGGAGACAAAAGAGCTAAAGACATTATCCTTAAAACCGAAACGCCCAATTTGGATATTTTACCTGCCAATTTGGATCTAGTAGGCGCAGAAATAGAACTTATCAATCATCCTAGTCGGGATAAAGTGCTTAAAGGGGTTTTACAAGATTTAGTAGGAAGCTACGATTTCATTATCATTGATTGTTCTCCTTCACTTGGTCTAATTACAGTAAACTCACTTGCAGCAGCAGATTCAGTTATCGTGCCCGTGCAATGTGAATATTTTGCATTAGAAGGTTTAGGCAAGTTGTTAAACACAATAAAAATTGTTCAGAATCGTATTAATCCTGGATTAGAAATTGAAGGGATTCTCCTAACTATGTATGACCAACGATTGCGCCTGTCCAATCAAGTATTAAAAGAAGTTCGAAAGCATTTCCAAGATCTTGTTTTCGAAACTGTAATTAATCGGAATACCAGAATTGGTGAGGCGCCGAGTTTTGGAAAACCAATTATCATGTATGATGCAGATAGCACAGGCGCTCGCGATTACATGAACTTAGCACGGGAGATTTTACAGCTAAGTGATCGTACGGATATTCCGGATAATGAAAAAATATTAGACTTAGAGAATGAGCAAGAGTAAAGAAGCATTAGGAAAAGGGATTAGAGCCCTATTGAATAGCATTGATGATGACGCCACAAAAGTTGGACGCGTCAAAGCGGAAGATGAATATGAACAAACCGGTACAATTGTTAAAATACCATTAACGCAAATTGAGGTCAATCCATTTCAACCAAGAATAGACTTTAACGCTGAGGCCTTAACTGATTTAGCTAAATCGATAAAGATTCATGGAGTTGTTCAACCCATTACAGTTCGGAAATTAAGTAATAAAAAGTTCCAGTTAATTGCTGGTGAAAGAAGATTGCGAGCAAGTAAATTGGCCGGCATCAATGATATACCCGCCTATGTGCGTGTAGCCAACGATCAAGAAAGTTTAGAGATAGCACTCATTGAAAATATTCAACGAGAAGATTTAAATGCCTTAGAAATTGCTTTAAATTATCAACGACTAATTGATGAATGCAGTTTAACGCATGAAGATTTATCCACTCGACTGGGTAAAAGTAGAGCGGCAGTTACCAATTATTTACGCTTATTAAAACTTCCACCAGACATTCAAAGTGGACTTAAGAGTAAAGCGATAAGCATGGGGCATGCTCGTGCCTTAGCAGGCATTGACGATATAGTTATGCAATTGTATGTTTTCAAAGAAATAGGAAGTAAAAGCTTATCCGTGAGACAAACCGAGTCTTTAGTTAAGCAAAACAATAAGCAAGCTAAAAGCAAGGCATCACCAAATAAGCTCCCCTTAGCTTATCAAAAATTACAAGATCGCTTGGCGAGTAACCTTAGCGCAAAAGTTCAGATAAAACCTAAGCAAAACGGAAGTGGCGAAATTACAATATACTTCCATAATGATGATGACCTCGAACGATTGAGTGATTTCTTAGAAAATTAAGCATAGAGGTATGCGTAATTTTTTCCTCTTACTTAGTCTATTATGTATAAGTGATTTATGCCATGCACAAGTTGAGCAAGGTGAGGAAAACGGAGCATTCAAACAGCCTAATGACACTGTCTTTTTGATGAAACGACAATCCCCTAAAAAAGCTGCATTATTGTCGACAGTACTTCCTGGAGCTGGCCAGATATACAACAAAAAATACTGGAAGCTACCGATTGTATACGGCGGATTAGGCGCACTTGGAGCATGGGTTGGTGTCAATATCAAAAATTTAAGGGGGTACACGGATGCTTATAAACTGGAAATCGACAACGATCCAAATACCTCAGGCTCCTTCAAGGGTGTGACAGGTCAGAACCCTCTAAACGTAAAGCGAGATGACGCGAAAAGAAGCTTGGACTTAAGCATTATCCTTCTCAGTGTATTCTATTCACTAAATATAGTCGATGCATCTGTTGACGCTCACCTATTCGATTATAGCATTACCGACGATTTGTCCGTGTCACTTGAACCCGATTTTGGCACCTATCAGAGTTTTAATGGTTCTCAGACCCGCGTAGGATTAAATTTTGCACTTCATTTTAAACAAAAAGAAAAGCTCTAAAGGCTTGGTTCATTCAATTATGAAACAACATTTAGCCCATTTATCCATTGTCGTTCGAGAATATGATGAGGCGATTGAGTACTATACCAAAGTTCTTGATTTCAAACTCATTGAAGACACCGTTCTTAGTCCAAAAAAACGCTGGGTGTTAGTCGCTCCTACTGGTGCAAAAGAATGTACTTTACTTTTGGCAAAAGCAGCCAATGAAGAACAAGCAAAATACATAGGTAATCAAACTGGTGGCAGAGTGTTCCTTTTCTTGTTTACAGATGATTTTTGGAGAGATTATAAAAAAATGCTGGAACGAAAGGTAAATTTCATACGAGAGCCTATAAAAGAAGCACACGGTACTGTTGCCATTTTTGAAGATTTATATGGAAATAAATGGGATTTTATTCAACCTAGTAAAGCGAATAAAGGCATAGAAAAGTAGGTAAGTTTGTGCTATACCATTTATCAAGTTTAAGCTTACTCCGCGTATTTATCAAAAGCAGTAATGATCTTACTCACAAGTCGGTGACGAAGGACATCCGCCGTTGTCAATTCAACCGTTCCTATACCTTTAATATTTTTAAGCAAATTAATTGCTACCCCTAATCCCGATTTCTGATTTCTCGGCAAATCAATTTGTGTTCGATCGCCTGTAATGACACACTTAGCACTTGGGCCAATTCTAGTTAAGAACATCTTCAATTGAGAGACCGTGCAGTTTTGCGCCTCGTCTAAAATGATAAATGCCTTGTCCAAAGTCCTCCCTCGCATAAAAGCCAAAGGAGCAACCTCAATAATTCTGTTCTCCATTAAATAGGATAACTTTTCACCAGGAATCATGTCATACAAGCCATCATACAGAGGACGTAAATAAGGATCAATTTTCTCTTTTAAATCACCTGGTAAAAACCCAAGGCTTTCTCCAGCTTCCACCGCCGGACGAGTTAAAATAATTCGTTTGACCTGTTTGTCTTTTAAAGCACGTACAGCAAGTGCCACTGCAGTATAGGTTTTCCCTGTCCCTGCCGGTCCAACAGCAAACACGACATCATTCTGTTCACTAGATTCTACTAATTTCTTTTGGTTAGCTGTTCGAGCACGAACAATATTGCCATTGGCCCCATAAACCAGAACATTCTTATTATCTGCGGGCAATGATTCCGCAACTTTTTCTGAGTCATTTAAGAGTTCATCGATATCAAGCGAAGTAAGTTTGCCATACTTTTCTAAAAATTTTAAAAGAATTTCAACCTTCTCTTCAAACAGGGCCAGCTCCTCATCACTTCCGGCAGCTTTTAATTTAGTACCTCGACTGACAACTTTTAGTAATGGAAACTTTTTTTTAAGTACATTTAACTTCGAATTATTAACACCGAAAAAATCTATCGGATTAACTTGCTCTATATTAATGGTTATTTCGCTCAAATGATTAATTTTGATGTGTTAGTTAATTAATTTTATTCATGCCCTTAGTAAGCTTGACATCTGATTATGGAACAAAAGACCACTTCGTAGGTGCACTTAAAGGTCAACTATACCATGCTAACAAAGATATAATTATAGTTGACATTAACCATGAAATCAAACCTTTTGATGTTTTATCAGGAGCGTACATTTTAAAAAACGCTTCAAGGACGTTTCCCGCAGGTTCTATACATATTGCAAGTATCAATATTCGGGAAGGGAATAGCCGTTTTTTAATCGTAAAAAGAGAAGAACTATTTTTTATTGTCCCTGATAATGGATTAATCTGTTTAATGTTTCCCGATGAAGATTTTGAAGCTTTTGCTTTTGAGCATTTAACTAAAACTTTCACCTTTCTGGAACTGCATCAATCCTTAGGTACGATCATTCAGCATATAACCGACAATCAAATTGAAGCAATCTCAGTAAAAACAAATTCTTACAAAGTGCTTAACAACATTCAGGCCATTGTCATGCCAGATCTTATTCGGGGATCAGTATTTTACATCGATGGATTTGATAATGTTGTAGTTAATATCAATAAAAAACTATTTGATGAATTTGTTGGAGACAAACAATTCTTGATTTCCTTTAGACAACATAAGATTGGTAGTTTAAGTAAACACTACAGTGATGTCCCTGAGGGTGAAGTCTTGGCCTTGTTTAATGATGCGGGCTATCTTGAAATAAGTATGAATCGGGCAAATGCTGCAGGACTATTAGGGCTAGCTTATGGTAGCTTGGTAATGCTTGAGGTTTTCGAGTAAGTTTAAAGCAAATATAATTTCTTCTCTGATTGATTCGAGGCAATCAAATTAAACTACAATCTCATTAAACATTAACAATTTGTAAATACCATTCCGCTAATTCATATCTTAGTCTCAGAACCCTATCCATCCATGAAAGTTACATTTTTAGGCACAGGCACATCAAGTGGCGTTCCACTCATCGCATGTAAATGTCAGGTTTGCACCTCTTCGGATTGGCGAGATAAGCGATTACGTTGTGCAGTTTTGCTAGAATGGGGTGATAAAAAAGTAGTTATCGATGTTGGTACTGATTTCCGTCAGCAGATGTTGAGAGAAAGTGTCACGCAATTGGATGCTGTATTAATTACTCATTCACATTTTGATCATATCGGTGGATTGGACGAGTTAAGAGCTTTTAATTTTTCCCAAAGAAAAGATATGCCTGTTTATGCCGACGTACTAGCATCCAATATGATTACCAATATGTTTGCCTACGTCTTTGCAGAAAACAAGTATCCCGGTACGCCTAATCTACTCCTCAACACTTTCGACGAAGAGCCTTTTGAGTTGTTTGGTAAAACAATAATACCGATCGAAGTCCTTCATGGCAAAATGCCCATTACGAGTTTTAGAATTGATGATTTCACCTACATCACTGATGGTAAAACAGTTACTAATGAATCGAAAGAAAAAATAAAAGGCACGAAAATACTAGTAATTAATGCGGTACGGGAAGAACCCCATTACAGCCATTTTAACTTAGAAGAGGCCTTGGCTTTTATTGATGAAATGAAAGTTGAGAAAGCTTATCTCATCCATATATCCCATCGTTTTGATCGACATACCGACATACAGAAAAAGCTACCTACTCACGTAAGTGCAGCATACGACGGCCTACAATTAGAAGTTTAATCATTAATTCGCGTTTGCTTAAATTTTTTATTTACTTTAGCGTGAAATCCCATATTTTATGAAAAAAATGCTCACTCTTTTTAGCAGCTTATTGATTTCCTTAAGCGTATTTGCTCAGCAAGGTTCAATGGGTTTAGATGAAAAAATAGATCAAATATTTGGTAACGCAACGGGTTGGTTTGTGAAAATTATTTTTTGGCAAATTCCAATAACTGATGAAGTAGGGCTCTTCTGGGTTCTCATTCCATTAATTGTTGGAGCCACGTTCTTCACCTTATATTTCAGATTTCCAAACATTAGATTATTACCTATTTCCCTAAAAACCGTGCGGGGTGATTATGAGCATGTCGAAGTCGATGAAAGCCAACCCAATGTTAGCGAACACGACAATCCAGATACGGTAAGAATTGAGGGTACCGAAGGAGAAGTGACTCATTTTCAAGCATTAACTGCCGCCTTAAGTGCGACAGTCGGCTTGGGAAATATAGCAGGTGTGGCCGTTGCAGTCGTGATCGGTGGAGCAGGTGCAACTTTTTGGATGATTCTTGCTGGCCTAATCGGCATGTCGTCCAAATTTGTGGAGTGCACCCTTGGTGTAAAGTATAGGGAAGTTGGTGAAGATGGAAGAATTTATGGTGGTCCAATGTACTACCTTAAAAAAGGACTAAAAGAAAAAGGACTAGGCGGACTGGGTAAGATTCTCGCAATTGCCTTTGCTATTTTGTGCATTGGTGGTTCTTTTGGAGGTGGAAACATGTTCCAAGCCAATCAAGCCTTTGAAATTTTCCAGTCTGTTACTGGTGGATCTGAAAGTTTTATTCATGGCAAAGGATGGTTGTTTGGTATTGTCATGGCCATTTTTGTTGGGATTGTTATTATTGGTGGAATAAAGCGAATTGCTCAGGTTACAGAAAAAATTGTTCCTTTTATGGCATTAATCTATGTAGGAGCAGCCTTAGTGGTGATTTTCATGAATTACACTTTGATTCCAGAGGCCATTAGCACTATCATTGTCAAGGCCTTCTCCCCCACTGCAATTACCGGTGGTGTACTAGGGGTTTTAGTCCAAGGATTTAAAAGAGCAGCATTTTCCAATGAAGCAGGTGTGGGTTCTGCAGCGATTGCGCACTCAGCCGTAAAAACTAAATATCCCGCGAGCGAGGGGTTAGTGGCATTGTTAGAGCCATTTATCGATACCGTAGTGGTTTGTACAATAACTGCATTGGTTATTGTAATTGGGAACTTAGAAGGACTCTATCAATTTGGTGGTACAGATGGAGCTACTATGATTACTGGAACAAATGAAATGTTATCTGGAGTAGATTTAACAAGCTTTGTTTTCGAAAAAAACATACCAAATTCATCCTATGTTTTAACCATTGCAGTGATTCTGTTTGCCTTCTCTACAATGATTTCATGGTCATACTATGGCCTACAATCTTGGACTTACCTATTCGGCAAAGGGCGTTCGATTGAAATGGCTTACAAGATTATGTTTTGTGTGTTTGTGGTCATTGGCTCTGCAGCAAAAATGGGCAATGTTTTAGACTTCTCGGATGCCATGATTTTCGGAATGATGGTTCCAAATATGATCGGCTTACTTATTTTGTTCCCTAAAGTAAAAGAAGAACTTGCGATATACTTAACTGCTATCAAAAAGAAAAATGAATGACCACGTAAAGGGGTATTTTAATTTATCAAATAATGAACAAAGGGGGATAATAAGCTTAGTGCTACTTATCCTCTTTGTTTTTATAATCCCCCGTGTTTATATATTAACACTTCCTGCTGCGGAAATTCCTGAGGATAATACGCACTTACTTGCCCATTTCACTCCATCCTCAATGGATAATCCAATACCCGAATCGAGGCAAGAAAAAACGCTCCCACAACTTTTTCCATTTGATCCAAACACAGCAAGTAAAGAAGACCTTATACTTTTAGGAATAAAGAAAAGTGTCGTAACAATATTGATCAATTACCGATCGAAAGGTGGTCGTTTTCAAGTACCTGAAGACTTACTGACAGTTTATGGAATAAGCCCAGAACAGTATGATGAATTAGCTGATTATATACAAATAGAAGCCAAGCACATGAGTAAATCTACTTGGAAAGCGAGAATTTACGGTGATTCAAAGCCAACATATGACCTTGTAGAAAAAAGTACAACCGAGGATTATATTAAAATAGAACTTAACTCAGCAGATTCCTCTAGGCTTACTAAAGTAAAAGGTATTGGCCCTGTATATGCCTCACGGATTATCAAGTACAGAAAACTTCTTGGTGGTTTTAAGAATATAAAACAACTACAAGAGGTTTATGGTATAGATGAAGAAGTTTATTTAACCATAAGCGATCAACTAATATTATCAGCAAAAATAATTCCCTTAAAAGTCCATACAGCAAGTTGGTATGAATTAAAAAGCCATCCGTATATTAGTGGAGATTTAGCGAATATCATTTTAAATTACATCAAGGCCCATGGCCAAATTAGCAATTTGAATGACTTTCGCGATAATCAACTAATTGATGAGGAAACCATTCTTAAAATAACCCCCTACTTAAGCTTCGAAAAATGAGTTTAGAGCAAGAACTTAAAGAAATAATAAGAGATGTTGTCGACTTTCCCAAGGACGGAATTGTTTTTAAAGATTTAACCACTGTATTGCTTTATCCTGAGCTGACAAAAAAAGTAGTTAAGGCTTTGGCAAATACGATTGAGGTAAACCCAGATGCCATTGCTGCTATTGAAAGCAGAGGTTTTTGGTTTGGAACCTTATTGGCTCAATACCTTAATGTCCCATTCATACCTTTACGAAAAAAAGGTAAACTTCCCGGCGCTACAGATGAAATTCACTACGATTTAGAGTACGGGAAAGCCTCTATAGAAATTCACAAAGGCCATGTACAAAAAGACTGGAAGGTTATGGTCCATGATGATTTATTGGCAACCGGAGGTACCGCCATCGCTGCGGCACAGCTTCTTGAGCGTCAGGGAGCGAAAATACATTCCTTCAGTTTCTTAGTCAATCTAAGTTTCTTGGGAGCTGAGCCCCTAATAAAAAAAGCCTACCCAGCTGTGGCATTAAATAGTTTGGTAAACTACTGAGCATAATTTTTTAAACCAACCAAAAATAAATCAGCCTTAATGAAATTTCTGCTTAGTTTACTTACGGTCTTTTGCACATTCAATACAATGCTTGCGCAAGATGTCAATACGGAAAACATTCTCATCCTCAGGGATGAATTTGGTGTCCCTTACATCTATTCAAAAACGGATGCCGAAGCTGCTTATGCGCTGGCTTGGGTTCAATGCGAAGATAATTTTTATGATGTCCAAGAATCTCTCTTGGGGAGCGAGCAGATGCTCGGCTCAGTGACGGGTAAAGAGGGAGCAATACTCGATGCATTAAGTTTTATTGTGCATGCTGAGAAAACTGTTTCCAAGTTATACGATACTAGCTTTTCAAGTGATTTTAAAAAAATAATCGAAGCCTATACCGCAGGAGTTAACCAATATGCTACAACCCACCCTAAAGAAATAAGGCACCGAAAACTATTCCCGATTACTACACATGATATCATTGAAACTTACCTGCTAAACCTCAGTTTGATCTCTATGGTACAGAATGATATTATCAGAATGTTTGAAAACAAGTTAGGAATATACACCCGATATTCACTTCCTGCTGGTTCGAATGGCTTTGCTATCGCTCCGCATAAAACAGTAGAAGATAAAACCTACATGATTGCAAACTCGCACCAACCGCTCGAGGGTTTTGCTGCGTGGTACGAAGTTCAAATTAATAGCGACGAGGGTTGGCAATTTCATGGAGCTACTTTTGCAGCGGGCATTGTTCCGTTTATCGGAACCAACTCACATCTTGGGTGGACGCATACAGTAAACTACGATGACCTTGACGACGTCTATGAATTAGAAATGCACCCGAAAAAAAGGAATTTCTACAAATATGATGATGAGTGGTTAGAACTTGAAGAAAGGAAACTTAGGATTAAAGTGAAAGTGGCGGGTATCCGCTTACCCATTTCCCGAACCTTTTATGAATGCAAGTACGGAACAGTAATCAAAAATAAATCGGGATACTATGCAATCCGTTTCCCAGCAAATCAAGTAATAGGTGCAGCTGAACAACAATACAAAATGAATAAAGCAAATAATATTGAAGAATATAAGGCGGCCATTGATATGCAACAATTGCCTAGCTTGAATTTTATTTATGGAGATAAAGACGGGAATATTTTATTTTTAGGCAATGGTTTGTTTCCTGAAAGAAATCAAAATTATGATTGGAGACAAGTATTACCAGGGAATACAAGTGAGACCTTTTGGGAGCCAATATTTAAGCCAATTAGTGAGTTAAATATGGTTGAAAATCCAAGTAGTGGATATGTGTTTAATATGAATAACTCTGGTTTTGATTGCACCGGACCGGAAAATAATCCCAATCCAAAAGACTTCGACCCTACCATAGGTTATCAAATGGGTGTAACGGCTAGAAGTATAAGATTTCAAGAATTAATGAAGGAAGAAGAGCTGATCTCCTATGAAGACCTCAAGCGATTAAAGTATGATTCCAAAATGAGTTTCCCATTACATACCCGATCTATTATGAATTTAGACGAGATAAGACAATTAGATGCTCAAGAATATCCTGAAATTGCTGACGTCATAGAAAAAATTAAACGATGGGACGGAAGCACCACTGCAGAAGATAGAGAAGCTGCTATTATTTCATTAGGAGTTCAGTACTTGTTAGATTATATGGATGGCCATAAAATATCCGAATTAAACAAAGCACTTCCTAAGGAAGAATTTGCCAATGCACTGAAGTTTGCCAAAAAGCATTTACTCAAACATTATGGAAGTATTGACATTGAACTTGGTGACTTGCAGAAACACGTGAGAGGGGATGTAGAATTACCTATATGGGGTATCCCTGAAGTTATAACACAGATGTATACTGAGCCTTATAAAAAAGGGATGTATAAAACGGTACTTGGGGAATCCTTCATTCTATTTGCTACTTATGATAAAGAAGGTTTAGAAAGAATTGAAACCATCAATTGTTTTGGCAGCTCTGCTAATGAGGATAGTCCACATTATACTGACCAAATGGAAATGTTCGTAAATAAGGAGCTAAAGCAGATCTATTTTGATAAAGAAAAGAATCTTCAACGAGCGATGCAAACTTATCACCCGAAGTAAGCTTCTGGGCTATTTAATTATTGCCTTATTCAGTCGAATTTAAACCAAAGCCAGTTTCAATACTTTGCTCATATCCTCAACAAAATGAAACTTAAGCCCTTTGATGTATTCTTGATTGATTTCATTCACGTCTTTTTCATTGTCTGCGCACATGATTATTTCTTTTATCCCTGCTCGCTTGGCTGCCAAAACCTTTTCCTTAATTCCCCCAACAGGTAATACTTTTCCGCGCAAACTAATTTCTCCGGTCATCGCTAGGAAAGGTTTTACTTTTTTTCCTGAAAACAAGGAAGCCAAAGCACTTAGGATTGTAATTCCTGCCGAAGGCCCATCTTTAGGTGTTCCGCCCGCGGGGAAATGTAAATGAACAACTTGATTTTCAAAACTGTCCATTTCAATACCTATTTCCGAGGCATGTGCTTTCAAATATGAAAATGCGGTATTAGAAGACTCCTTCATAACATCCCCTAGGTTTCCAGTCAATTTAAACTGCTCTTTTCCTTTATATTTAGTTGACTCAATATATAAAACATCTCCACCAACAGAGGTGTAAGCCAAGCCAATGGCAACGCCCGGAGGGTTTTTATCTAAAGCTTTATCACTATCAAAATGAGAGACCCCAAGGTAAGTTTCTAAATCTTCTGAGCTAACAGAAATATTATAATCCTCTTCCATCGTGATTCGTTTGGCAATCGCACGCATCACCGCAGCCACTTGTCTTTCCAAACTACGCACACCACTTTCCCTTGTATATTTTTGTGCAAGCTCTTCAAGTGAGGCTTTACCAATCTTTAATTGCTTAGCTTTTAGACCGTGAGATTTTCGTTGTTGAGGTATTAAATGTTTTTTTGCTATTTCTACTTTCTCCTCTAATGAGTATCCACCCAAGTGAATAATCTCCATTCTATCACGAAGAGCTGGCTGAATAGAGCCTAAATCGTTTGCAGTAGCTACAAACATAACCTTACTTAGGTCAAATTCTGATTCTAGGTAGTTATCATAAAAGGTGCTATTCTGTTCAGGATCTAAGACCTCCAATAAGGCCGAACTTGGATCTCCTCTAAAATCTTTACCCACCTTATCAATCTCATCGAGAATGAAAACTGGATTAGATGATTTTACTTTTTTTAGGGACTGAACAATTCTACCTGGCATAGCCCCGATGTATGTCTTACGATGACCTCTGATTTCACTTTCATCATGCAACCCCCCTAAGCTCATTCGAATGTATTCCCTACCTATAGCTGATGCAATCGATTTCCCTAATGAGGTTTTACCTACCCCTGGAGGTCCAACAAAGCAAAGAATCGGTGATTTTAAATCTCCTTTTAACTTTATAACTGCCAAGTACTCGAGTATTCGATCTTTGATCTTATCCAATCCATAGTGCTCAGCATCCAAAACTTTCTTAGCTTTCACAAGGTCCAAATTATCTTTAGTGGTCACACCCCATGGTAAATCCAATAGTAACTCCAAGTGATTAATAGTCAGCGCGTACTCAGGTGCAGCAGGGTTCGTGCGATGTAACTTTTTGTATTCCTTTTGGAAGGTTTCTTCTACTTTTTTCGGCCATTTCATTTTGGCAGCACGTTCCTTTAGGCCTTCCAATTCTTTTGCGGGGTTATCTTGCCCTAATTCTTCTTGTATTGCTTTTAACTGCTGATGCAAGAAATAATCGCGTTGTTGTTTTTCAATGTCAACACGAGTTTTATCTTGAATCTTATTTTTTAAGTCAAGCAATTGCAACTCATTATTTAAATGTTCAAGGACCTTATTGGCTCGAATATTTAAATCGTCAATACTCAAAAGTTGTTGCTTGTCCGAAACACCAGCATTCAAATTTGAGGCAATGAAATTGACAAGAAAGAAGCGATTTTTAATATTTTTTAAAACTCCCGCAGCCTCACTTGGTATGTGATTCGACTTCTGAATGATCTCCTTAGCTAAATCTTCAATAGTCGATATCAAGGCTTTAAATTCTTTTGATTGCTTAGGTTTCTTCTCCTCAACCTTAACAAAAATTGCCTTCATGAAGGGGTCATCTTGAACACCTTCAAGCATTTTTATTTTGCTTACTCCCTGCAAAATGACCGTATTGGTGCCATCGGGCATTTTGAGCATTTTAATAATTCGCGCTAAGGTTCCTATCTCATACAAATCATTAAAGCCAGGTTCTTCTTCATTCGCATTAGTCTGAGCCAATACACCAATCAATTTATCTTTACGATAAGCAGAGCGAACTGCCTTAATTGAAGTATCTCTTCCTACAGTAATCGGCATTATTACACCAGGGAAAATTACTGAATTTCGCAAAGCCAGCACCGGCAGGGCCTCCTTAATTTCAATATTGTCATTCTCTCCAATCTCATCTTCACTTATTATGGGCAAAAACTCCGCATCTTCCTCAATTGATATAAACTGTTCTCCAAAATCCATAGGTTCCTCTTTATTTATTGAAAAAAGCGGTTGCCATAAACGAGCAACCGCTTTTTCAGTTCTGCAAATTTAGTTTAAAAATACCTGATTTACTAAATCTGTCTTAATGATTAATTCTCCATTTTCAACATCTACCGTAAAACTTGAACCACTGCGAATTTCATTCCCTAATAATTTTTTAGATAATAGGTTTACAATGTCGCGCTGAATCAATCTTTTAATCGGTCGCGCTCCATATTGTGGGTCATATCCTTCGTCAGCAATCATATCCAATGCTTTTTCTGAAATACTCATTGAAATCTCTTGTAAAGCGAGACGCTCTTTGAGATTTTCTATTTGTAATAAGGCAATTTCCTTTAAATTACTTCTTGTCAATGGCTCAAACATGGTGACCTCATCTATTCGATTTAAAAATTCTGGTCGAACCGAATGCTGCAATCTTAAAATCACTTGTTCCTTAGTTGTCGTGTAAACCCCCGCTAAATATTCAGACTCCACACCTACATAGTTTTCCTGAATAATATCTGACCCGATATTAGAAGTCATAATAATTATTGTATTCTTAAAATTGGCCACTCGTCCTTTATTATCCGTTAGGCGTCCTTCATCCAAAACTTGAAGTAAAACGTTGTTTACTTCGGGATGCGCTTTTTCGAACTCATCAAGCAGAACAACGGAATATGGCTTTTTGCGCACAGGCTCCGTCAATTGACCTCCTTCATCATACCCTATATATCCCGGAGGCGCCCCTAACAATCTTGATACGGAATGTTTCTCCATGTACTCACTCATGTCTATCCGGATAATTGCGCTATCGTCATTGAACAAATAACTCGCCAATGCTTTTGATAATTCTGTTTTTCCAACGCCTGAACTGCCGATAAACAAGAACGATCCAATAGGTCTGTTTTCATCCGATAGACCAGCTCTATTTCTTCGTATTGCATTAGACACAGCTCCGATTGCTTCTTTCTGCCCTATCACTCGTTTACCTAATTCGTCCTCTAAACGCAACAACTTAATTCTTTCTGTTTCGATCATTTTGGAAACTGGAATTCCTGTCCATTTAGAAACGATTTCCGCGATATCTTCCGCATCTACCTCTTCTTTCAATAATCTGGATTCGCTATTGATATTTTGCAAGGTACTTTCTAGTATTTTGACTTCATCCTGAGCAGCTTTTATTTTACCATAACGAATCTCAGCTACTTCACCATACTTGCCATCGCGTTCAAGCTGCTCTGCTCGCAATTTAAAACCATCAATTTCCTTTCTCTTGGCTTGCATATTATCTAGCAATTCCTTTTCCTTTTGCCATTTAGCCCTAAAGGCCGTTCGCTTGGAGGTCCATTCTGCTATTTGCTTGCTTAAATCTTTGATCTTCTTTTCATCCTTTTCCCGCTTTATGGCTTCCCTTTCTATTTCTAATTGACGAATTTTTCTTTCTATTTCATCTAACTCCTCGGGCATAGAATCAATCTCGAGGCGAAGCTTAGCTGCTGCCTCATCAATCAAATCAATTGCCTTATCTGGCAGCTGTCTATCTGTGATATAACGAGAAGAAAGTTCAACTGCAGAGATAATTGCATCATCTTTTATTTTCACCTTGTGATGCATCTCATACCTGTCTTTTAGTCCCCTCAATATGGAAACTGAATCTTCGATACTTGGCTCTTCAATAAGCACTTTTTGAAACCTTCTCTCTAATGCTTTATCCTTCTCAATGTACTTTTGATACTCTTTATTAGTTGTTGCGCCAATTGCTCTCAAATCGCCACGAGCCAGGGCAGGTTTTAAAATATTTGCTGCATCCATAGCACCTTCTGTAGCTCCTGCACCAACAAGTGTATGAATTTCATCAATAAAAAGAATAATACTACTACCCGCTTCTTGAACCTCTTTAATTACAGCTTTTAGGCGTTCTTCAAATTCACCACGGTATTTTGCACCAGCCATTAATAATCCTAAATCCAAGGAAAAAATCTCTTTCGACTTTAAATTTTCAGGAATATCCCCATTAACAATTCTATGCGCAATCCCTTCTGCAATGGCAGTTTTACCAACTCCTGATTCTCCTACTAAAATTGGATTATTCTTGGTTCGTCTTGATAAAATATGTAAGACCCTTCGAATTTCTTCATCTCTTCCAATCACAGGGTCAAGCTTACCATCTTTAGCTCGGTCATTCAGATTTACTGCATATTTAGATAATGCATTGTATTTTGCTTCCGCATTTTGATCAGTCACTTTACTTCCTTTTCTCAATTCTTCAATAGCCCTTGTAATCGCTAATTCGTTCAATCCCATTTTTTTCAAGTCCTTGGCTAAGGAGTCGTTCACACTAATTATTCCTTGAATTAAATGTTCGATGCTCACATAACTATCGCCCATTTTTTTCATGATGCTATTGGCTTTCAAAATCACCTGATTAAAGTCTTTACTTGGGAAAGCTGCAGCTTCTTTGTTTTGTTTGGGTAAACCATTTAAATTCCTATCCACTAAGGTGGCTAAGGTCGCCATTGCTAGGTGCATTTTACTTAAGACAAAAGGCAAAACATCCTTATCACTCTCCACTATTCCCTTAAGTAAATGAATAGTTTCCATGCTTGGATTATTGTTGTTAAAGGCTAGTTGTTGAGCAAAGCTCAAAGCCTCCATTGATTTTTGCGTAAAATTGTTTGGATTCATCTTCTTCTCTTTTTCATTTTCAACTTACTGAGCAACCCATGCTCACCTAGTTCCTTCAAAATATAAACCATTATAAAAAATCGGAATTTATGTCGTTCAAGCAAGTAATATCAAGACATTTTGACACAAAACAAGCGCTAAATGATGTATAAATTCCAATCCGAAATTCAATTTTTCTATCTTTACCCTATGAATATTAACACCTTAGCAAAATCGAGTTTTATAATGCTCCTGCTTCTTTTTATATATGCCTGTAAAACTGATCCGAAAAGTGAGCCAGTTAATCCAGCTATTATTGAATCAAACGATACGCTCATATTATTAGATAGTCTGATTCAGGCGGATGTTCGTAATCCTGATTTATATTTCGATAGAGCCATATATTTCAAAAACAAGGGTCTGTTCCCAAAGGCCAAAGCAGATATCTATAGTGCGCTATTCATCGATAGTGTAAACGCCGATTTCTATATGTTTGCCGGTGATTTATTTGTTGACATGGGCGATGGTGCAAATGCTGCAGCATTAATGAGTAAAGGCATCAATATGAATCCTAAGAATGAAGACTTATATGTTAAAGCTATAGCCTACAATTATTACCTGCAGCGCTATGAGGCTGCATTAAATTTTACCAGGGATCTGATTCAGTTGAATAAGTACAATGCTGAGGCGTATTTCTTTAAAGGAATGATATTTAAGGAGATTAATAAAGAGAATGAAGCTATTTCATCTTTTCAAACATGTATTGAAGTTGATCCCGGATTTTACAATGCGCATATGCAATTGGGCTTATTATTCTCCTATGATGGCGACGACCTATCCGTTCAGTATTTTGAAAACGCTTTACGTTTAGACGAAAATAGTAGAGAAGCAATGTATGCAATAGCTTATCACTATCAGCAGAAAGATGAATTTAACTTAGCTGTTAAACAATACAAAAAAATGGTTTTACTCAATTCAAAAGACCATGAAATATTTTTCAATCTTGGACATTGCTATATTGGCTTAGACTCCTTAAATAAAGCATACAAGCATTTTGATTTAGCGACCCAAATCCAGCCTCAATATGCTGGTGCGTATTACATGAAAGGAAACCTAAGAGAAATACAAGGAAATAATTCAGAAGCATTGATAAATTATCAGCAAGCGCTAAACATGCTTCCAGGAGATACCACAATCATCAATGCTATTGAACGAGTTAACTAAATAAAATGGGCGCTACAAGTAGCGCCCATTTTTATTCTTAAAAAATTTACCTCCCCTATCTCAGTAAGGTAACACTTCCTTTTCTATCAATAATTTTCCCATCCAAATATTTTACGTTCACATAGTAGGTAAATACTCCTGGTCCTTGCATCTCTCCTTTTAAAGTGCCATCCCATGAAACCTGCTGATTACTGCTCTCAAATACTTTTTCGCCCCATCTGTTGAATACCTGCATCGTCACATACTCGATTCCTTCTCCAAATACCTCAAAGGTATTATTAACATTATCGAAACTTCCAGGAGTAAATGCATTTGGAATAAACAATTGTAAATTATTCTCTAACTGTATTGTCGTATTGGCAGTTGTATTACATAGCTCTCCATCATCTCCCACATAATAAGCCGTTGCCGTATAGGTGGTGTAGTTCTCGTAGGTCAAAACTGTTGGGTCTATACAATCACTGCAATTTAAGCCCGTTGTCGGAAACCAGCTTACTTGAGCAATATCACCATTTACATAGTTTGGTGACGTAACCGTTAAGCTTAGTGTTATACTTTCTTCTAATTGTAAGGTCGTATCTCCTGGTATAACTACAAATGAAAAATAAGGCTGTTCGTATACTGTCGTACTAGACAATTGAGATAGACAGATAGAATTCGAACCTAAATCTTGAACAATAATTTCATCATATACCCCCGCCGGAAGTCCTATAAAATCTGGACTTGACTGAAAGGTCTCCCCCCCATCGATGGAGTAAGAATATCCTAGGCCTGTCCCTCCCGCGGCAAAGACATTAATACTTCCGGATGCATCTCCCCAGCAGTTCGCTGAATCGGGTGTCGCAACCACAACAACTGGCGTTGGTTCTTCTATAACTACAGTTCCCGTTTCAGTGCATCCTTTTGCGTCTGTTACGGTTACTTGATAAGTATTGCTCGCTAAATCGATTGCTTGAGCAGTCGTCTGCCCTATAGGATCATTCCATAAATATGTATATCCTGGTGTCCCACCAGAAGCTATCGCTGTAGCTGTTCCATCACTATACCCAGCGCAGGTAATATACGTGCTATCCATTACAATACTTAAGGGAAGTAGTGGCTCTGATACAGATGCACTATTTGAATACGTGCATCCATTACCATCCGTTACAGTGACCGTATAAGCACCTGCTATCAAACCTGCAGCTGTAGCTGTATTTTGATTATTTGCCGCGGCATCCCATTGGAATTGAAATGACGGGGTTCCCCCACTTATAATTTGCGCCGTTAAACTACCATCATTACCACCAAAGCAGCTAACCGCTGCACCAGTGAAGGTTATAATTACATCTGTAGGTTCTATAATTGTAGCAGTCTCACTGAGCACACAGTTGTTCGAATCTGTCACAGTAATTGTGTAGTTTCCGGCTACAAGGCCTGCAAGATCCTCTTGATTATCTGTAAAACCGTTAGGACCCGTCCAACCATAGTTATACGGATTCACTCCACCAATCACCGTAGCATCTATTGCTCCAGAAACTCCTTCGAAGCAAAATACCGCTGTTTCAGCTAAGCTAATTGCTAGTGCAGGTGGCTCAGCGATGAGCGTTGTCAATTGAGTCGTGCAATTATTATCATCAATAACGGTTAAGGTATAATTCCCAGATGCAGCAGCGCTTAAATCTTCGTTCGCTCCTCCGCCATTTGACCATTGGTAGGTATATGGAAGGGTTCCTCCTGAAGTACTAACCGATATTTCTCCAGTAGAGGCTCCATTACAAAGTATGTTTGCGATATTATCGAGGCTTAATAAAAGGGAGTCTGGTTCATCAATATTTATCGTGATACTATCTTGACAGCCATTCCCATCAGATACAATTACTTGATACCCGCCCGTATCCAATCCAAGCGCTGCGGCTGTTGTTTGATTTAAGGCATCATCCCATGCATATGAGAAAGAGCCAGATCCACCACCTGCAATCACTGTAGCAGTTCCATCAGCTAAATCCTTACAACTTACATTTGTGCTATCTATTGATAAACTTATAATAGCAGGAGCATAGACTTCAAAATCAATACTGTCAATACATAAATTAGTATCTAGAACAAAAGCGGTATAAATACCTGCACTTAAGTTTGTAAAAATTGAATCAGGTGCGAAGTTCACATTATCTATACTAAACTGATAAGGGGCAAGGCCTCCAGTAGCACCCGCTTCAAGTTGCCCATCATTGTTTGCGAAGCACAAAATGCTATCTACTTGCGTGATACTTGCTACCAAACTTGCAGCTTGGTTTAATGCTACTACCGAATCAATAAAACATCCCAAGCTATCCTCGAGGTATACTTGGTAAGTTCCTCCAGCTAATCCCGAAAAGCTATTAGATGCTTGATTAGTCAATCCATCATCTATGCTGTAGCTATAAGGTTGAATACCCGTTGAAACATATATTTCAATCATTCCATCACTAACATTGCCACATAAAGGATCTTGTAAGACAATAGAATCAAACATTAATGGGGTCCCCCCAACAATGTTAACTTGATAAGATGTATCACATGAACCATTTTCATTTACCACAATATCGTACAATCCAGCAGCTAAGGGTTGGAAGATATTGTTAGGACTAAACGATATACCGCCATTTATAGAATATTGCGGATTTACAGCACCGGAGGCCACTATCTCAATGCTAGCGTCTGCTTGTCCTAAACAAGTTTCCAGAATAACAAGGGTTGAATCAACTGTTACATTACTAACTGTTACCGTTACACTGTCAAATGCTACACAACCAGCAGAGTCCAGCGCCACTCCATAAGTAGTGGTAGTATTGGGATAAACCAATGGGTTGAATATTGAGGAATCCGATATACTGCCATTGTTTGGCGCCCAAGCAAAAGATTGCGATCCGCCAGTTACACTTAATTGTACCGTGTCACCCAGACAAATCGTCGTGTCATTGGACACGGAGTATGAGTAACTTCCTCCTGCGATAATGAACAGCGTATCGCTATATGTGCAGTTATTGGGACTTGTAATATCTACGATGTATTGAGTGGAAGAAGAGGGTGATGCTAATGGTGTAGGTGTATTTGCTCCAGACAAAGATCCCGCGGGTGTCCATGAAGTGGTGTATGTATTTAAACTATTTTGAGGGAAATACCGGTAAGCACTATTCGAAGCACTCCAATTCGTGTTATTTCTGCCTGGTGTAACTGCACCAAAAAAACCGGTAAAATTCTCCGTTCCTTGAGTTGCTGTAGGATCACTAACATCATTTTGACAATTTTCACAAATTAAATCAAAGTAATTCTGAGATTCATGTAATATAATTTGACCCAGCACACGTTCAGTTGCGACGGTTCCTCCCACATGCACTAGATCTACATTAATCACAAATCGTCTATTGGGAGCGGTGCCTAAAGTAAAGTAACTTGAAGTGCCAAGGCTATCAATTAAATCATCCCACATTAGGGCGATAATATTGTTAGGTAAAAGGTTGGCGGGGATAGTTAAATTATTGGCGAGAGAGAATGCAGAAGCACCGAACTGCAGATAACCATTTGATGTTAACCTCAGCTGTGACTGATTCGCGCAGAAGATAGGAAAAGCAAAAGGTAAATCGATAATTTGACTAACTCCATTATCCGCCTGAGTAAAAACAATGGACGTATCAGCACCAAACTCCTTATAATAAGGAATTGAGTATACATCATAATTCGCCTCACAACTTATATTGTCATCAGGTTCAATCTCTGCAAATAATTGAACGGATTCTCCAGAGCATATAATCACACTATCCGGTGAGGCAACTACCCTATACACGTCCTTAATAATACTTGATGTGTCAAAAAACTGGCAACCCAAATTGTCTTCAACAGAAAAGTAAAAGTCTGTCTGAGAGGTGTCAGTCAAAGTGATTTGAATAGAGTCATTGTTTAGCGAACTTGATATGTTATTGTTTGGCTGCCACAATGGATTTTGGTAGGTAACAATCAAAGAATCATTCGATGCTAACAAAGCTGGATTGAATGCCGCACTTGCGCCAAAAGTATGTCCATCATCACCACCAAAATCATCGAAAATCTGAATTTCCCATATCCCATTCAACGGGCATCCGATCAAATTTGCCCAATTCCCTGCGGCCTCATAAGTCCCGGCTAATACAGGGTCATTAACCAATGCGGGCTGTCCTCCAGCTATACTGCCTGCGGTAGATAAAGGACTCCAGCAATATGTAAAGGGTACACCTTGACCGACAAAAGCAGAAATCCCTAATTCATTGCTAAATGCATTTGGAGGAGTAAAGTCGATAAGCGGGACGCTTTGCCCCGAAGGACAAACTAAAATAATATCTAAGTCACCTATATACGAATGTTCTATATCCAAGCAAACTTCAAGCAAATCATTTACAGCGGAAATTTGTGAGCCTTGTTGATACCCTGTTATAGGTAAATCGTATATCACGGGAGTTGTAATTCCATTCCCAGAAATATTATCTGAATCATCTGGAAGGAATACTGTATCCGTAACCGAAACAGAAGACTCCAATCGAATCGTATCGCCCGTAATAAATGAATCTATTGTCTGATTGAATATTTGACTATACATTATAGTCGTATTATTTAGACATAAAATGGGGTCCTCTACCATGGTTGTTAGAAGAGGGTCAGGTGCCTGTCTTATCTTTATTGGTAGCTCATTAATAGAACGACATCCATTGACATCTTCAACGATTAGACTCACTAAATAGATACTGGCAGGGACATTAGACAACACTACCGTTTGTCCCGTATCGAGACCCATAGCACCAAAATCCCAAAAAAACTGAGAACTAGCATCACTTTGCGTATAAGCTATATTGTTTTGAGCATAAACTCCGGCACCTGTAATTGTCAATGAATCATCTGGACATAGATCGACATAATTGGTGTCATTAAGACTAATAACCGGTATGGAGTTAAGAATATCCGCCTCAATACTCTGACATGCAGGCAAGCAGGATAAATCAAATTCAAAACTTCCGTTAAATGTTGCATCCGAAGAAATCTGAAAGGTTAAACACCCAGAAGCATTTGCAGCAGTGGCTCTTAACAAAGTTCCTGAAGCAAGAGAATTGTTTTCATCGAAAACATACAACAATGGAGCAGGAGATGTGTTCGTCCCATCAAAAACTGCTAAAAAATCTCCAGTACCCATTAAAACAGTAACAACCTCGACACTCAATGGATCTCCATTAGTACAAATTGTAAATGCGAAATTTTGTCCGCCTGCATAGTCTGCACCTGCTCCCCCGCTATCAAAAAGTACTCCCCCGATTCCACAATCAAGATTGACGGTCGTAGTTGCATTTAGATTAAAATTCTGAGCAAAAAGGGAGTGCGCAAATAAAAGTAATAGTAACGGTAAGTACTTCTTCATAATAAACTTAAAAATTGTAGTCAAATATAATCAATTGAGGTCTGTAAGTTACATTTACAGCGAATGAGATTACCTAAGAATGGTTACACTTCCTTTTCTGTCAATAATTTTTCCATCCAAATATTCAACATTCACATAGTAGGTAAATACTCCTGGTCCCTGCATTTCTCCTTTAAACATGCCGTCCCATGAAACCTGCTGGTTGCTGCTCTCAAAGACTTTTTCTCCCCATCTATTGAAGACCTGCATTGTCACATACTCTATTCCTTCTCCAAATACCTCAAAAGTATTATTGACATTATCGAAACTTCCTGGAGTAAATGCGTTTGGAATAAATAATTCTAAATTATTCTCCACTTGTATGTTCGTGTTGGCTGTCGCATTGCAGAGTTCTCCATCACCTCCCTGGTAATAAGCTGTTGCCGTGTATGTTGTATAGTTATCGTAGGTCAATATGGTTGGATCGATGCAATCTGTACAATTTAAACCAATAGTCGGGGACCAGCTTACTTGAGTGATATCAGTGAAAAGATAGTTTGGTGATGTAACTAATAGACTTAAGCCTAAACTTTCTTCCAACTGTAAAGTCGTATCTCCGGGAATAACTTCAAAAGAAAAATAAGGCTGTTCATACACTGTAATACTATATAATTGAGATAAACAAGATGCATTCGATCCTAAATCTTGAATAACAATTTCAGCATATACTCCTGCTGGAAGACCCATGAAATCTGGACTTGATTGAAAGGTTTCTCCTCCATCTATGGAGTATGAATACCCTACTCCAGATCCACCCGTAGCAAACACATTGACACTACCCGAAGCACCTCCCCAACAATTTGCAGAATCTGGGGTGAGCACTACCACCACTGGCGTGGGTTCTTCAATAATCACCGAACCCGTCACGACACATCCATTACCATCAGTAACCGTTACTTGATAGCTATTACTCGATAAATCTATCGCTTGCGCAGTTGTTTGACTTAAGGGGTCATTCCACAAATAAGTGTATCCTAATGTCCCTCCTGACACTATAGCTGTTGCAGTTCCGTCACTGTATCCGGCACAGGTAATATACGTACTATCCATTACCAAACTTAATGGAGTTAATGGCTCTGATACGGATGCACTATTTGAAAAAGTACAGCCATTTCCATCCGTTATGGTTACCATATAAGTCCCCGATATTAAACCGATTGCGGTCGCTGTATTTTGATTATTAGCTGCTGCATCCCACTGAAATTGAAAGGGTGCGGAACCTCCGCTTGCAATTTGTGCGGTTAAGCTTCCGTCATTACCCCCAAAGCAATTCACTGGTGTACCCGAAAAGGTAATCACCACATCTGAAGCTTGCGCAATAGCAATAGATTCATTAATTACACAGTTGTTGAAATCTGAAACGGTAAGGTTATAGGTTCCTATTACAAGTCCCGTAAGATCCTCTTGATTATCCGTAAATCCATTTGGTCCTGTCCAACTGTATGTATATGGGCTCACCCCCCCATTTATTGTAGCGTCAAGGGCGCCACTATTGCCTCCAAAGCACAATGAATCCGGTACTGCAATATTTAACGCAAGCGCAAGCGGTTCATAAATAGTAAGCGTATCAGAGACAAGACACCCATTAAAATCAGAGGCGTTTAAGATATAGGTTCCTGCAAGCAAATTTACAGCTGTATCTGTTGTTTGACCACCTGCACTTGCATCCCATTGCAAGGTATAGGGTGCTGCTCCTCCTGTGATTGAATCTACATAAACCATACCATCATTCTCCGCAAAACATGAAGCACTATCACCTAAAATATTCAAAGCTAGAGCATTGGGTTGTGAAACGATAAAGGTGTCTAGAGCCACACAAGAATTAGAGTCAGTTACTTCGAGCCAATAAGATCCAGGGGTAAGTCCTGTTATCGTTTGAGTAATATCATTTGTGCTCCATAGAAAACTGTAAGGAGCAGTTCCTCCACCTACAAAAGCGATAAGACTGTCAATTGTACCTCCCGCGCAAAGCACTGCACCAGGGGCTGTTATAGTAGCAGTTTGCACTGCAGGTTCCGAAATTGTAAACCCAAAACTATTACTACAACCTGAAGCCAAATTTGCAATCACGATAGAATCAAATACTCCAGGACTTAGGTTTCCTAAAAAATATTCTCCATTATTATCCGCTACAATATTCTGGCTTGGTAATGGAATTCCATTAAACACAACATCAACTAGATATGAAGAGTCTGGTGTTAGGTTCGCAATTAAAACAGAACCATCGGATAAACCATTACAAGATACATTCGTGATTTCAGTGGTAAAAGATAATCCAGTCGGTTCGAGCAAGAATAAGGTGTCTTCAAGAACCCCGCATGACAATCCCGACTCGTCAATCATGGTCAGGATAATTGTATCTGTATTTAGGTTATTTACAAATGAATCTGTGCTCGCTGATGGCTGCCACAAATAGCTCACATTTCCAATTGAATTACTCGGAATGGCTGTAAATCCTCCATCATTGGCTCCTGGACAAGAGATCAACATTGTATTATAAGCCACATCAAACAAAGAAACAAAAACAGAAGTTGTATCAGATTGAGTACATCCACCCAAGGTATATTCAACAAAGAAATCACTTGTTGTGGAGGGAGACACTGCTGTGTAACCACTATCTACATCTAGTATAGTACCATTATTAGGGGTCCAATTATAAATCGCTAAATTATTGTCATCTCCGGCTATCGTAGCATGCAATATTGATGTATCTCCTGGGCAAATGGTATCGGGTATAGTCGATAAATTAAATGGAATCAAATCAATAATACTCAGCTCAGCACTGTCAAATGGGAAACTCGTGCATGGATTCAACAAGAGTAATTTTACTGTTTCAGTCCCTTCAAAAAGTCCGTCATTTAAAGGAATAATATTTACCATTACTTGGGTGTCGCCTGCAAAAAAGGTAAGACTGTCCTGAATCAAATTATAATCAACTCCATTTATTGCGGTGCCTGTTATCTGAAATTTGATGCCGTAATCTACAGGCAAGGCCTCATTGAGTTGGAAATTAAATAATCCATCTACACAGCCTTCAACAGCATTAACAAAACCTTCTCCTAAAACGGTGGATGAGGCAAGGGTAACTGGCAAGGAAACGAAACTTCCTGCTTCAACAAATACACCTGAGTCAAATATCCTATCTCCTGCACCTAACGGACTTCCATCTGCTACCCCTAATTTAAAATGATAGGAGGTACAAGGAGTTGTTAAAATTTTTGATTGAAGGGCCACCGTATTTCCATCGTAAGCTATATCGGTAACAGTCCCATTAAAAAATATAGCATTAGTAGTATTACACCCAGGAGTTGCAGCTGTACCCGAGGTGCCCACTGCCCCATTGTTTACCGAGTTTATTGAAACCGCTGTAGTCGTACCTGGTATTAAGGCCACATTTTGGTTAGCATAAGCCGGACCAG
>TARA_B110000483_G_scaffold242295_1_pt1 | contig 36991 bp, 31 predicted proteins | sample TARA_B110000483 | Tara Oceans TARA_B110000483 (sample SAMEA4398176) | marine metagenome | biome: Polar Biome; feature: [SRF] surface water layer (ENVO:00010504); material: water (ENVO:00002006), including particulate matter (ENVO:01000060) such as... | depth 5 m
GTGCAATTGCTTTGGGCTGGTCCATTATGGATATGAATGTAACCCTGCTTATCTGGACCGGTGTAGGTGGATTTACCGCCGCCCTAATGGGGCCATTAGTTTTCGGCTCGCTTTGGAGTGGCATTACCAGCAAAGGTGCGCTGGCAGGATTTCTCGGTGGTGTGATTACTTTTGTATTGATCCATGGAAAAATTATCTCCGGCCTCTGGCTTGTGGGAACAGGCCTTGAAGATTTTGGATTGTGGTTTGATTTTTATGCGGGCAGCCCATATTCAGCTTCAACTATCGGCGGCACAGTCTCAATAGCGCTTTGCTATTTTATTTCCAGAAAGACTGCCCCGCTGTCCGATGAGCACTTGAAGCGAGTCAAGGGTTAGTCCATTCAGACTTTAAAATACCAATAACCATTAGAAAGAGCTGGCTCGATTTCCCGAATTTCATTCTTCCTGCAGATCTCCAAATCGGAGTATTACCGATCACCATAGCGAAATCTGGAATCAGCTATAACCACTATTTCCATGATATGGCCCGATTCCCATTCTCGAGAAGCTCCGCGCAGACCAACTTCATAAGATTTCTATTGAATTATCAAGGGCCTGCCATCAGCTGGATTAACACCGTTATGGAATCCGCCCTGATCTCTAACTACCCGCGCAACTCCGTCCTCGTCGTACATAACCCACACAAGACCGTGTGGAGAGCCGTATCCAGGCATATCAATGACTTTCAACTGTTCGCGGGTTTCCGCATCAAATATATAGATTCGACCTTCACCGTTACTAGTAACCCACATCTCTTTGCCATTGGGCGAAAGTAATACATGATCTGAAGAGTACCCAGAAAACACAGTGTCTAAGTGTCGACCAGTTGCCGTATCAATTACCGTAAGCGTGCGCCCCATAAAACCTGTGCTCTCACCCTTATCCGACACCCAAACCTGAGTCTCATCAGCATTAAGTGTGCCTCCGTAGGGTCCGCTCCCTGTGGCACTCGACCATGCGATATCACCGGTATTTATATTCAATTTGGTCAGGTTGGACGAACCAGCCGCAGGAACGTATAAATACTCGCTATCTGAGTCGATAATAACCCAGTCACCACGATATCCACGGTAGGGATATTCCTGCACGACCTCCCAAGTTACCGGGTCAAGCTTGGTTACCCAGTACGGCCTCAGTGCGGAGTATTCACCCGATGCCACCAATGTCGAGCCGGTCAACATACCACCATCGTTACCTGGCTGCATTAATACATAAATAAACTCGTTGTCGGTCCAAGCGGTGTAGCTACTGCCTCCCAGGTCTTTAGTACTGACCCCGCCAACAATCTCATCGGTTTCGGGGTCGTATAAAAATACATCCAGGCCATCCGAATCACTGATAAAAGTATCCATCAGAATATATTTATCTTGGAATAATTGAGCGTGATGTAAGCGACCGCCTATCGATAGCTGTTTGACAGGTTCTAGCGTTAAAGCATCTACTTTGAGCATTGTGGCCGGAATCCGTAGCATGTTGCCGCGCGACTGACCTACTGCTGCCCCAGTCGGACCAATTAGGTATACATATTTTCCATCAGGGCTTAAAACGGTGGTGTGCACCTGACCGCGTAACTCCAGCGGCATTTCACTATGAACTAAAACTTCCATCGAAGTCGCGTCACCTACCACAACAGCCGTACTATTTGATCGCATGCTAGGGTCAGCAGCACGGCCCGCTCCGGTACCGACGTTTTCATAGAAATAGAGTGCGCCGGGTTCTGGAAAGAAGACTTGTTCCCCTGGTTCGTATTCGGCCAGCAATTGCACTTCGTAATCGCGCCGCAGGCTGCCGCTATTGGCTTTGCGTTCCCAATCTTCAATCACCGTATCGAAGTTTTGGATATCGAGTACCAACTGGTCACGTTGAGAAACCGGGTAGACTGTTTCTTCTGCCTTTGCCGCAAGCATCGCGATTAGCTCATCTCGCCACTCTCCAACCTGATCAGAACTGTAGGTATTACCGCCAAGACTTCCTATAAAAACAGACAGGGCTACTAGATCTTCAACATCTGGATTTAGCTCGCTAACGATAATGCCCATCTGTGGGTTGGAATCTAACTGTTCTTGAATTTCTAAAGGAGTAGGACCAGCGTGAAGAGTTGGGCCAACACGACCTTCGGCGTTATCGCCATGACATACCCAGCAAGAAACCTGCTCGAAATAAAGTTCTTTACCCGCAACCTCTAAAGCCGACATATCTTCTTGGGCTGTTGCTGAAAAACTGACGAACATCACCAGAACTGAACAAAAATTTGAACTCAATATAAAACGAAAACCACTCATATTTACCCTTAAAAAATGCGTAATAGCTTTGAAATTACTGATGGAGCAGAGCAGCAAAAAATCTAATGGAACTCCGGAATCAGGAACTCTCCGGGGGCATCGATTTGCAACAACATTCCGACGTCATCACCAAACCACCAGCCTTCTTTCCAGTGGGTTCCTTCGAAAGTATGTACTCCGACCTCCCAAGCACCGACCGGCCCGTTTGAAGGCAGGTTACCAAATAGGCTACTGCTATTGGTCGCCGTGAGTAAAAACGAAATCATAACTTTGTCGCCCTCAGCAATTAACTGCCCAACCATATCAACCCTATCTGGAAAAGCTTGCCCCATACCCAGATGATTAGTCCCTAATTCTCTTGAGCGATCTGCTGCGTGGAAGAAACCGGATCGTGTGTAAACCTCGTAGGGAGCACCATCAAAAACCTGATTCGCAGGCCGCAGAAATGGGTCCGCTTGGTCTCTGGGCCTGACGGATGATTTATAGGAGGACACACGCACCTTGTTGGTATAGGTATCGGAATTCTCAGGATGCGATAAAATATCAACCAGAACCTGACTACCATATTGAACCGGATGATTAATGACGGGCGCTATCGAGAGACCATCGCTGCGCTTCGGCAACCAAGATTCTAACTGTCTCAGCAAGGCAGCTTCGTCAGCCATTTCCCAAGCTTCAACAATCTTGCCGTCTTCGAATGTATAGAAAGCTGTAGATACAATATCAATAGCTTTACCTGTAGCCGCAATGCCGTAGAGATTTCCCTGATGAGTACCAGTGATGCGAGTTTGGATACCCACAACATCACCTTCAGCAACCATCTCTTCAATTACATCAACGCGATCGGGAATCGCCACGCTTATAGGGTCTGCGACCGCTTCGATAGCTGGGTCATTGGCATTCACAACGAGGTTGCGGAATTCAGATCGCAAATTGACATAGTCTGGAGCGAAAACATCGTATGCCATCGCCATCTTTTCGGCATCCCACTGCAAGACTTTAAAGTCGCGAACCGCCTGCTTATTGCTCTCTAATTCTGAAAGCTCCAATTCCGCCATACCTTCCGACGCCATTTCATGTCCTGCAGGCTCTTCAGCCATCTGTTCAGATTCCGAACAGCCGATAAGAAGCAGGCTCAGGGCCGCAAATAGCATCAAGAATAAAGCCTTGGGCTTTGTTTGAATAATCATTAATCTATCCCTCCCAGATGAGCGCTTCGGGCTGAAAACAGAACCCCTTAGCGACCAATAATACAACCAAATTTTAAGGCTCTATCTACCTTAATTTCGACTGAATATAGGGTATTGACCCTGCCATTGCAATGGTAGCCAATACAGCGCCACCAAAACTCAGTAGGCTTATAGATTGTGCTATTCGCACCATCCAGAGTAACTTAAGAAGCTGCTACCATTGAAGATCTTCAGCGAAGATTAAAACAACTCAAGGAGGATTCAAAATTTTGCTCGAAAATATGAAAGCAGCATTGGAAGCATCCTGGTTTGCACGGCTCACAACCGAGACAGCTTGGGGCTTTGCTATTAATGAGATAGTCCATATTTTGGCCGTATCTGTAATTGTCGCCGTGGCGTTTGTCTACGCGGCCCACAGCCTCTCAGAAAACACCATTTCGAATAGCCAGGTACGCAGATATTTAGCTCCTTTTGTTGGCACTTCCTTCTTAATAGCTCTATTTACGGGTTTTCTATTTTTTGCCGCCTGGCCAGATCGTTATCTAGGTAACCCGGCCTTTTTGATCAAAATTCCCATGTTGTTAGTTCTGGCGGCTTTGAATGTATTAATTTGGCGCGGCTACAAGTCTGAAACGTTATCTAGAAAAACCAAGATTGCCTCCTGGATTGCCCTGATCATAGCTCTGGCAACAATTGCGGCCGGACGCCTAATTGCCTATACCTGAATTTTGAGAGAAAATGATTTACGACTTACTAACCAAGCTATCTTTCGAGCATTACGCGATCGAATACCTCTGGTTTGTGCCTATGGTAGAGACCATTCACTACACAGGGCACATACTGCTTTTTGGTTGTATCCTACTTTTTGATGCGCGCCTACTTGGACTTGCTCCCCAACTTTCAATATCTCAGTTTGAACGCCTGACGGTTCGATTTTCTATTTTGGGTTTTCTAATAGCCATTACTTCCGGAAGTGTTTTGTTACTTACCAGCCTAGGTTACTTTTGGGGAAACCCTGCCTTAGTAAACAAGCTGATATTTATGGGTATAGCACTAGCAAATATTGGTCTATTCCACTTTTTTGTAGCTCCCAAATTACAAAGCTGTGATTCGAATACGCAAACGCCCTGGTTCGCCAAACTCAGCGCCCTGACTTCTCTCACTTTCTGGATAGCCGTTGTGGCCTGTGGACGACTAATTGCTTACTACTAAAGTTCCGGTCCAGTAATTGTAGTAATTGCAGCGGTTGTAAATAAAATCGCGGCCGCAAAAATCATTTCAAACACCAGAGTTACATGAAACTCATCCTTACTCTCAGCTTGCGCCCCTGTTTGCTCATCTTCAATGCGGGGAACCAGCGCATATCGGTTGCGGGCGGCTAGCAACAACAGCCCTGCCACCAACGATATTTTTAGTATTAGTCCTCCTCCGTATGTGGATCGAAATAAATTCAGTGGCGAGCCCAATAACTCGATAATCAGATAACCGCCGCAGATAACTAATATCACCACCAACCAAATAGCCATATCACCAAAGCGCTTCAGCAGAATCGCTAAATCCCGATTCTGCAATTCTGACACTGCCCAATAAAGCGGCATCAGAGAACCTATCCAAAATCCGACTGTCATTAAGTGCAATGCAATGGCTACCTTGGGTAACCATGTCAAAGAGTTGGTATGACCAGAAACAAAGGTTGAAGCTGCCAACAGAAAAACCGAACCGCAAAGTAATAAAGACCATAGTTTTTCCGTGCGGGATATCCTATATATGATCAAGCCAAAACCAAGGCCCGCAATTAGCAGACCGGTTGTCCGAACGCGCACTACTTCGCCAACAGGTGTGTTCCATAAAAAGAACAACAGCCCAGAATCAAACATCCCCATAAATCCGGACTGCAGGGTCTGGCCAACTTGCAGAAACAAACTCATGCCTACAAAAAACAGGCCCCAAGCCACAGACCTAAGTCCGTAGAGGCCAACTTTTCTTTGCATCGCCGCATGCTTATTGAAAAGTACTAATGCAGAGAAAGATGCACCTAAGCAGCCAATTAAGGCGGCGTAAATACCAAGCTTGTTAAGTACCAGAAGCGCAGGCCACACTTAGCTAGTCACCCTGAATGGTAAAGGACAGCGCACCCGCCATAGTATGGCCGTCTTCCCCGAGAACCGTCCAGCGGGCAGTGTATTTACCTGCCGGAAAATCATCTGGCAAATCGACAGAAAAGCTTTCTGCGGTTTCGGTGTAACCGGAAATATCTAGATCTACACGACCACCCGATGGATCACGCAGCTCAACACGCGCCATCAGAACAGGTCCAGAAAAAACCATCTCGAGTTGCTCCGGCGAGCTATCCAGCACCTGATTATTCTCTGGCAGAGAAGATGACAGGCCTGTGTGAGCCAAAGTAATGGGCGCAAAAAGCGTCAAGGCTAGTGAAAGCAAAAACAGTATGAAGATCTTCATATAAGCAGTCCAAATTTTAATATTTATAGGCAGAGTTATCGGTGATGGCCAACCTTTTCCACAACAAGTAAATAGCTGGTATCACAAATAAGGTCAAAACAACGGAACTCAGCATTCCGCCAACCATAGGCGCCGCGAGTCGATTCATAACCTCAGACCCGGTGCCGTCACCAAGCAAAATTGGCAACAAACCAATAATGGTGGCGCTAGCGGTCATCAACACTGGGCGCGCGCTCAAACCGGCACCTTGCTCCTCCTCGGCGAATTATTCAAGATCCTAAATAACATCCTTCGAGAGGAATAGGCTAGATAGAGCAAATAAGGCTTAATTATGAGACATACCAGGCATAAACTGCCGGCTTGAGCCCGATCAAACTAAATATCTCCCACCACAGCTAGCGTCGCCTGACACAGCTGGCTCAGTTGATCTGCATCGATTATGTAAGGCGGCATTAGATAGACAACCGAGCCAAAGGGGCGAACCCAAACGCCCTGTTCCACAAACTTGGGCTGGATCTCTGCCTGATCAATTGGCTTATGAAGTTCGATTACGCCGATCGCGCCCAGCACCCGAACTTCTTTAACCGAAGCAAAATCAGATGCACCTGATAGACCTTTGGTCAGCCCTTTTTCAATATCGCTTATTGTCGATTGCCAATCCTGATTCAATAAAATATCAAGACTGGTATTGGCAACTGCACAGGCAAGGGGGTTTGCCATATAAGTTGGCCCGTGCATAAAAACACCGGAAGCGGCAGCGCTGATTCCTTCGCTAATTTTATCCGTGCAAAGGGTAGCCGCCAGGGTTAGGTAACCCCCCGTAAGGGCCTTACCAACACAGATAATATCCGGAGAAATTTCAGCCCATTCGCAGCCAAATAATTTGCCGGTTCGGCCAAAACCTGTGGCAATTTCGTCGGCTATCAACAGTACATCGTATTGATCACAAAGCTGCCTCGCTCTTTGCAGATACTCGGCAGAATAAAAATGCATTCCCCCGGCATTCTGAACTATGGGCTCCAGTATCAGCGCCGCAATATCAGCTGCCCGCTCGGCTAAAAGTGTTTCTAAATCAGTAATATCGGAATCACTGCATGTTTCACCAAACTTACAGGGCGGCGAATCAACAAATAACTGATCTGCCAACATACCTTTGAATAAATGATGCATACCGCGATCGGGATCGCAGACGGACATCGCTCCCCAGGTATCACCATGATAGCCGCGGCGCAGAGAGACAAACTTAGTTTTGCCGGTATTGCCGACGGCCTGCCCCTGAGGTTTCCAGTACTGCAGAGCCATTTTCATCGCTACTTCAACACTGACGGAACCCGAGTCGCTGAAAAAGACTTTATTCAGCCCATTCGGTGTTATATCCACCAGCTTCTGAGCGAGCTCTATTGCGGGTTCGTGAGTTAAGCCACCAAACATTACATGGGAAAACTTATCGATCTGTTCTTTTGCTGCGGCGTTCAATACCGGATGGTTATAACCATGGATCATGCACCACCAGGACGACATTCCGTCGATCAACTTGCGGCCATCCGCTAGCTCAATATAAACACTATCGGCACCCACCACCTGCCAGACCGGCGCTGGGTCGGTCATGGATGCATAGGGGTGCCAGAGAATACTTTTGTCTATTTCAGAGAGCACTTCGTTACGCCGTGAAGAAAATTAGTGGTTAATGATTGTAGAAGCACACTTTACCATCAGCTTTGTTAGAATTCGCATCCTACAACCTCATAGCGCTAAACGAGATTTTCGGAATGACTGAGCCAGCTAACGAAAAGTGTAATTACATTCTAACCGCCACCTGTCGTGCGGGGACTGGCGTCGTTGCAGCCGTTGCAGGCTATCTAGCAAACCGAGATTGTTATATCTGCGCTCTTGAGCAATTTGATGACGAGTCGACGGACAAATTTTTTATGCGGGCCGTGTTTCGCCCTCAGGGTGCTTCGCCACCAATCGAAGAAATTCGCCAAGGGTTTTCCGAAGTGGCAGAGCCCTTGGATATGAAGTGGCAGTTTCACAATCCACAGGAACCGACACGCGTCATAATTATGGTCTCCAAATTTGACCATTGCCTTGACGACCTTCTCTATCGTTGCCGCACCGGCGATTTACATATGCAGATTATGGCAGTGGTTTCAAACCATGAAGATCTACGGCCCCTTGCCGAACAACAAGGTATTCCCTTTGCTTATCTACCCCTAGATGCCAACAATAAAGAGCAACAGGAAGCAGAGATTCTTAAGTTAATTGAAGAGACCGATACTGACTTGGTGGTTCTGGCTAGATATATGCAGATTCTATCCAACAACTTTACCGAACAACTAGCCGGTAAATGCATAAATATTCATCACTCCTTCCTACCGGGCTTTAAGGGCGCTAAGCCCTATCATCAGGCTTATGACAGAGGCGTAAAAGTAATTGGTGCAACAGCTCACTATGTAACTAGTGACCTAGATGAAGGCCCAATTATTGAGCAAATAGTTACAAGGGTTGATCACAACCAAACGCCAGAGAACCTGGTGCGCGTTGGTCGTGATAACGAGAATATGGCCTTGGCAAAAGCAGTAAAATATCACATTGAGCGCCGCGTGTTTTTAGACGGTCATAAAACCGTCGTCTTTTTGGGAAGTTAAGAGACTTACTTATGGGCAGCATTATTGATGGCAAAGCCTTTGCAGACCGACTTAGTGAATCACTGAAGTCCGAAGTGGCCTCCTTGGTCGCAGACCATAATTTGCAACCAAGCATTGCCGTAGTACTTGTCGGCGACGACCCCGCCAGCCATGTATACGTGCGCAACAAAGTTCGCCGCTGCGAACAGCTTGGCATTGAATCTATTGAACACCGCCTGCCCTCCTCGAGCAGTCAAGAAGAATTGCTGGCACTGATAGAAGAAATGAATAAGGACAGTAATATCAACGGCATATTGGTACAGCTGCCGGTTCCAGAACACATAGACGACAAAGCAGTAATAGATGCCATAGCGCCCGAAAAGGACGTGGACGGTTTTCATATTCTTAACGCCGGCGCCCTATCTATTGGTCAAAACCAAATGGTGCCATGCACTCCGCTGGGTTCTTTGATGCTATTGAAAGATCAGCTTGGCAACTTGAGTGGTATGAATGCAGTGGTAATTGGGCGTTCCAATATTGTTGGCAAACCTATGGCCAGCCTTCTACTGCAAGAAAACTGCACCGTAACCATCGTGCACTCACGCACACGTAATATTGAGGAGATCTGCCGCAATGCAGATATTCTAGTCGCCGCTGTTGGCATTCCACGAATGGTAAAAGCCGACTGGGTAAAAGAAGGCGCGACCATTATTGATGTGGGTATTAACCGAATTGAAGAAGATGGCAAAAGTCGCTTAGTGGGTGATGTTGACTTTGATCAGGTGATTGATATGGCCAGTGCCGCAACGCCAGTCCCCGGCGGTGTTGGCCCTATGACTATTGCTTGCTTGATGCACAACACGGTGGCTGCAGCTAAGAAACAAGCTGGACTTAGCTAAGTTTTACCTTTTTTATTGCAACCGGCACAGACTTAAAGGCCGGCGTTTTACTACGCGGATCTCGCTCGGTTCCTATCAATATATTCACCTCTGGGTAGTAGGCCATCAAATTACCCTCAGGAATACCGTAGCTTTTTACCTTCATGCCTGACATCTCTCCTTCAGTAGAGCTGATATCTGCTTTGCCACCCTCCTCAATTCCAAGCTTGCGCATATCCACGCTATTCATTAGCACTGTCCAACGGTCTGTCACCCCTCTATAACTGTCCTTCTCTTCATAAATAATACTATTGAACTGGCCTTCGCTGCGGATGCTGGTTAGCAAAAACGGGAAGCCTTGGTCCGCAATATTGTCCGCTATTTCGCGCACAATAAATTGGGCTTTACCGGTCGAGGTTTTAAATTCGGGCTTGTGCATTATTCGGCCACGGATATGGAACTCTCGTTTGGCCACATCGATATCCGCTAAATCCTGCATTCCGGGAACAACCTTAGCTATGGCTTCTCGGATTTTTTTGTGTTGTTTAAATTCTGAAAAGTCGATGGGAGCCTCCGGTACCAACTGTGTCGCGATATCGCACAGAATATCTACCTCGGGCCGGGTACCCTCGTGTCGTTTTATGCCTCCATCACTAAGGCGCACATAGCTAAACATAGATTCTTGCGTGGTGGCCTGTCGTTCTTCATCCCTTGCAGTAACCGGCAGCACTAGGGATTCGCCATTATCAAGGCCGTGGAAATGTCCACGATTTAGGGTAGTGGTTAGAAATAACTTAAAACCGATTTGGTCTAGGCTTTTAGCAGCCCATTTTGATTGGGGAGTCGCTTCATACAGGTTGCCACCCATTATTAACGCCGCATCAATTTGCCCTTCTGATGCCGCCTCTAAGCAGGCTAAGGTATCCATGCCTTTCTCGGTAGGTAGCTCTAGTTTGTATTCAGATTGCAGCTTAGAAATAACCTCATCAGGCAATACCGGCTTGACTCCGATAGTGCCTATGCCCTGAACATTGCTATGACCTCGAAGTGGCAATAGCCCCGCGTTTTGCTTGCCAAGCATGCCGCGCAGTAATGCCAAGTTGCTTATATATTCAACATTCTCTACGCCGTTTCGGTGATGCGTAATGCCCATACCCCACGCAAATACGGCTCGTTCGGCTTTGGCATAGAGTTGCGCCACATCTTCAATCTTAGATTGACTCAATCCAGTGGCATCACAAACATCTGACCAAGTTGTAGATTCTATATCCGCCTTAAAAGCTTCAAAGCATTCTGTGTACTGAGTAATAAACTCTGAGTTCTCGGCACCTAATTCCAGTATCGCTTTGGCTAGACCTTTCAGTAGAGCAAGATCACTAGCGACCTTTGGCTGTAAATAGCGAGAGGCAATTTCGCTGCCACCCGCTAGCATCGACTTGGGGCTTTTGGGCACGGCAAACTTTACCAAGCCCGGTTCTTTCGCCGGGTTAATAACAACCACCTGCCCGCCCCGCTCCCGGCAGTTTTTTAGCTGATATATAAAACGAGGATGGTTGGATGCGGGGTTGGCACCGATCAGAAATATCAGATCGCACTTTGCCAAATCTTCTAATTCCACCGTGGAGGTACCTGTGCCAATGCTATTGGCCAGACCAACACCTGTTGCCTGATGGCAATAGTAAGAACAGTTGTTAACGTTATTGGTGCCGTAAAGCCGGGCCAATAATTGCAGTACAAACCCCGCCTCATTGGATGAGCGCCCGGAAGAATACATAAAGCTTCTATTGGCTTCAGTTTTTCCAAATTTCTTAGCGGAATATTGAATGGCCCAATCCCAATCAACGGCTTGGTATTTGTCGCTATCCTTTGCTTTAAATATGGGATTGTTAAGCCGTCCCATATGTTCAAGGTTATGGGCCGAGAGCTCGCGAAAATCGGCGAGGGAATGCTCAAAAACCTCGAGGGGAATCCCCGGCTGTATATCTGTGGATTGTGCCTGAACACTTTTGTTACAAACGGAAGGAAACTCGCCCATCTCGTTGATCATGCCGCCACGCTGGCCGCCCATGCCCAATCCGCAGGCTTTGCAGGTATTGTGGCTGCTCATCGCTTTGGCTGAATTTTTTAAACCAATACGTTTTACGGTTTGTAGGGTATAGAGAATTTTCTTAGCGCCGCCACCGACAATAGCGTTATGAGAGTCGCCGCGGGAGTCCACTGATTAATTCTTTAAAAATTCAGAATGGAATTGAAAGTGGTCACGAATGAAGCTGGCGATAAAAAAGTAGGAGTGGTCATAACCGGGCTGAAAGCGCACCTGCATTGCATATTTCACTGATTCTGCCGCCTCGATAATACGATCGGTCATTAGCTGCTCTTGCAGAAAGTCATCGGCTTCGCCTTGATCTATCAGTATGGGCAATCGATGATTTTTATCGGCAGCGGTGATCAACTCGCAACTGTCGTATTGCTTCCAACTTTCTTTATTTTCGCCCAAATAGTTGCTAAAGACTTTCTGCCCCCAAGGACAGTGCATAGGCGCCACAATAGGAGAAAATGCCGAGGCCGACTGGTAGCGGTCAGGGTTTTTTAGAACAATAGTTAAAGCGCCATGGCCACCCATAGAGTGGCCGGAAATACTTTGCCTGCTTGAGTCTATTGGAAGATTTGCAGTAGCTATTACAACCGGCAGCTCATGCACCACATAATCATACATCTGGTAATTTTTAGCCCAGGGTTGTTCGGTAGCATTTAGGTAGAAGCCAGCGCCTAAACCAAGGTCCCATGCTTGCTCAATATCGTCGGGAACATCTTCACCTCTAGGGCTGGTATCCGGGCAGACTACGGCAATGCCAAACTCTGTTGCGTATTGCTGAGCACCCGCTTTGGTTACAAAATTCTGATCTGTACAAGTTAGACCGGACAACCAATAAAGCACCGGTACCGCTTGTTGCTCTGCTTGGGGCGGCAGAAATACCGAGAGCTGCATATCGCAGTTCAGAACCTCAGATCTATGGCCAAACTGAAGCTGTTGCCCATCAAATATTTTGTTTGCTGCTAGCTGTTTCACTAAAATAGAACCACCGACCGAATCGATTTACCCTGATGCATTAAATCAAAGGCTTCATTGATCTTCTCAAGGGACATGCTGTGGGTTATTAGATCGTCAATATTGATCTTGCCATCCATATACCAATCTACGATTTTTGGCACATCAGTTCTGCCGCGGGCGCCACCAAAGGCAGTGCCTTTCCAAGACCGACCCGTCACCAGTTGGAATGGTCGAGTGGCAATTTCCTGCCCGGCCCCCGCAACGCCAATAATGTAAGACTCGCCCCAACCTTTATGGGTGCACTCCAAAGCTTGTCGCATGGTATTAACGTTGCCAATGCACTCGAAACTGTAATCCACACCGCCGCCGGTCAAATCGACTATGGCGTCAGTAACGTCATCAACTTCTTTGGGATTTATAAAGTCCGTCATGCCAAATTTGCGCGCTAGCTCAACTTTGGAGTCGTTCAAATCAACACCAATAATGCTCGAGGCACCAACCATCTTGGCACCCTGAATTACATTCAGGCCTATTCCGCCCAAACCAAATACGGCAACCGTAGAACCGGGTTCAACTTTGGCGTCAAAGGCAACTACACCAACCCCGGTCGTCACCCCACAGCCGATATAGCAGATCTTGTCGAAGGGAGCGTCTTCGCGAACCTTGGCAACTGCAATTTCAGGGAGGACTGTGTAATTGGAGAAAGTAGAACAACCCATATAGTGAAGGATTGGTTCGCCATCCAAACTAAACCGACTAGTTCCATCCGGCATTAGTCCCTGGCCCTGAGTAGAGCGGATGGACTGACAAAGGTTAGTTTTTGGATTCAAGCAGAAATTACACTCGCGGCACTCGGGCGTATATAGAGGAATCACGTGGTCCCCGGGTTTTACCGAAGTTACGCCAGCCCCTACTTCAACAACTATGCCTGCGCCTTCGTGACCCATTATCGCTGGAAAAGCCCCTTCAGGATCATCACCTGAAAGCGTAAAAGCGTCCGTGTGGCATATGCCCGTAGCTTTGATTTCAACTAGAACTTCACCGGCCTGAGGGCCCTGCAGATCCACTTCGCAAATTTCTAAATGTTTGCCTGCGGCAAAGGCCACTGCTGCTTTTGTTTTCATTTTGATCCCTCTATTAACCTGGTATTTCGCCGGCTATCAATTTTTTCAAAGCCTGATTATTACTCAATAAGTATTAGATTAGATCCTTCATCGGCAACTGCTCATCTGCAAGTTTCGCTGGGTCAACAGTATTGCCTCTCATAATTAGGCGCCTGCCCATCATAAATTCTTTCGGCTTATTAATCGCGTCTACCGCCAGTAGTTTGCCTTGCTTGAGATAGAAAGCCGCAAAACTCCTGCCTGTGTTTATATCACCCCTCATCACCACCTGATCGTAACCTTGAGATAAGCCCGCAATTTGCAGTTTGATATCGTATTGATCGGACCAAAACCAGGGCAAGGCTTTGTAGACCAGCGGCGAACCGCAGATAGTAGCCGCTGCCACCTTTGCTTGATCAACTGCATTCTGTACAGACTCCAAACGAATATGGCGATCATAGATGGGGTTGTAATGCACAGTGCAATCACCCGCAGCCAAAATTTTCGAATCAGATGTCTGGGAAAATTCATCAACTAGAATTCCGTTATCGACATCAAGGCCTGCCTGTTGCGCCAGCTCATCGCACGGAATAATCCCAATCCCCGCTATGATTAAATCAGCATCAAATGCTCGACCATCCTGGCAAATCACTTTCTCAACTTGTCCGGTACCTTCTATCGAAGCCGCCACCGCATTCACTTCTATATTGACGCCCTCTTCATTATGAACTCTGGTATAAAAGTCTGAGATTTCCTGAGTGGTAATCCGTTGCAACACCCTATCCATGGCCTCCAGTACGGTTACTTTCATGCCTAGTTTTTTTAGCGCCGCTGCGGCTTCTAAACCTATATAACCACCGCCGATGATAACGGTTTTCTTACCGCTGCCGCTGAACTCACGTATCTGATTAACGTCGCTTATGGAGCGCAAATAGCATAGTCCCGCCAGGTCGCTACCGGGTATTTTCAGCTTTCTAACGCGCGAACCTGTAGTCAATACAAGCTTGTCGTATGGGATTTTATTGCCGTCTATCAGTTGGACATTCATTTCATCGCGGAGAATAGATTCAACTCGAACACCCAAATTAAACTGCACATTGGATTTCTCATATACCGCAGAAGGGCGAATCAGAATCTCCTTTAACGACTTTTCACCAGAGAGGTAATCCTTCGACAACGGCGGCCGATGATAAGGCAGAGAAAGCTCGTCACTTAATACAGTGATACTGCCATCCCAGCCTTGTTGACAAAGGCTAACCGACAGCTGAGCTGCGGCATGGCCGCCACCGACAATTACGCATCTCTTCATAGGTTTTGATTACCAATAGTTTATAGGTTTTTCGCTACTATTCTGGGCTTTCCAACTGCGATTTTTCTAAGGAAAAATTGAAATTGATATCTGCTTTCCCATATTCAGGCAAAGGCATATTGACTATCACGTTGCACTCCTCGAGCGGAACACCTAGAACTCGCAAAATAGCCTCAATAATTTGATTTTTATGCTCATAGCTCGAGCTTCCCAGAACAAGATCGCGCAGTCCGCCAACATAAATCCACATAATAGTTGCCCAGGTTTTTTCTAGGTCATCACCAATTAGTGAGTAGGAATTGTTCTCCACAGAAAGTTTTATATCTCGCAATCCAAATGGCCTAAAACAGAGAGTCATTCGATCAGCTAGTAGTTCCGGTCTTTTAAGCCACCATCTCCACATAGGGTCCACCATTGCCTCACGAAGCACTAGGCGCATTGAAGCTGGCGAGGCTGCCGCTGGATATTCTTCTCTTAGCTTCGCTGTAGCAGCGTCATTCCGTCGCCCAAAATCGTCAATTACGCAATCGAGCACCTGCTCTGCGAGCTCTTCTTTACCGGAAAAATAGTTATAAACCGTGCCAAAACCAACGTCTGCTTCATCGGTTATTTCTTGCAATGTCGCTGCGTCAATGCCTTTGGTAGACATTACCTTATAGGCCGCTTCTAGTAATTTTGCTCGCGTAGCGAGCTTGCGCCTCTCCACCCGGGAGGGCGACTTATTATCATTTTTTGCATCAATAATTGCGTTGCTTTTTGTTGAGGGCATTCAATAAATTCCTGTCGAAAATGTTCGCGTGTGCGGCTACCCTAACTATATTCTCATAAAAATGATTTGCAATCACTTTTGATTTTGTATCACTATGTGTCAAATCAACCAATAAAGCAGAGGCGGCAATATGAGCGTTCAGCGTATCGAAAGTGACCTAGAGCTATATTCTGACGAAGCCCTTGAAAACCCATATCCCATATATAAAGAGCTTCGTGACTTAGAAGGCCCTGTCTGGCTCAACGCCCATGGTGTTTATGTATTGTCGAAATATGACCATGTGCGCACTGCCTTAGAAAACGGCGAAGTATTTTCATCGGCAAGCGGCGTATCACTAAATGACTTTATGAATAAGGCGTTAGCCGGTGGTCTGCTTTGCAGCAACTCACCAGAGCATGATGTGCTGCGAAAAATTATTGAGCGCCCAGTGCTACCGAAACAGCTTAATGCGCTGCGCCAGCAAATCGTAGAAGAGGCAGAGCGCCACGTTGAACAGTTGGTTAAGAAAGATCAATTTGAAGTAATTACTGAGCTGGCTCAGCATTTGCCCGTTACCATAGTATCCAATCTGGTTGGGCTGCCAGAAACTGGACGCGAAAAAATGCTCGATTGGGCGCCGGCCAATTTCAATTGTTTTGGCCCGGAAGACAATGAACTTACTCAATCCTCCTTTCCAATATTAGAAGAGATGGTCAAATACGCCTTAGAAGAATGCGTGCCGGGCAAACTCAAGCCGGGTGGTTGGGCAGCACAAATTTGGGAAGCCGCGGATCGAGGTGAAATTAGTCACGCAACCTGTCCGAAACTTATGAATGACTATATGGGTCCGTCTCTGGATACCACCATCTTCGCCACCGCTAGTGCCATTTGGTTGTTTAGCCAGAACACTAAGCAATGGGACATTCTTCGAGCTAACCCAGGGCTTATTCCTAACGCCATAAACGAAGTGGTTCGAATCGAATCGCCGGTAACGGCATTTTCGCGCATGACTACAAGAGATTTTGAAATGGAAGGCCATACCATCCCTGAAGGCTCTCGCGTAATAGTTTTGTATGGGTCTGCTAATCGGGATGAGCGGCACTGGGGAAATCCCGAAACCTTTGATATTCAGCGCAGCAATGTTGCAGAGCATATGGGTTTTGGATTTGGAGAGCACCAGTGCGTGGGCAACAACCTTGCACGGCTAGAAATTCGGTCTCTGCTGACGGCACTAATTAAGCACGTTGAACGATTCGAACTAATTGATATCGAGTGGGCCAAAAACAATGCATTGCGCGGAATAGCTCGATGTAACGTAGCTATTCACTAAAGTATTTCAGCCCACTAATTTATAACTAAAGAGGAGGATAGATAGATGCCAACTGTGACCTATATAGAGCCGAACGGCGCTGAACGCGAAATAACTGTAGAAGCTGGCAAAACCGTTATGCAAGGAGCCATAGATAATATGGTCGATGGCATACTCGCTGAATGCGGTGGAAGCTGCAGTTGCGCTACCTGTCACTGCTATGTGGGTGAAGCTTGGTTAGATAAAACCGGTGAAGTTAGCGAGGCAGAAGAAGATATGCTCGATTGCGTAACCGAACGAAAGGAAAATAGTCGCTTGGGCTGTCAAATCAAAGTTGGTGACGAGCATGAGGGCCTTGTTATAAAAATGCCCGATTCACAGTTCTAGTCGGTTAGGCTTTCACGAGCGAAGTTAAGGTCTTCTGGCGTATTGATATTAAAAAATGGACTGCGCTTTTGCTTCGGCCATTCTAATTGCACTGCATTAAACTCTGAATATAATACCCTAAGTCCGCCTATTCCCTCTTTAGTTGCCGCTTGGATCACTCGGTGGGCAGTTCGCTTATTCCAAAGCGCAAAGGTTGGCTGTAATTCTCCCTCATAGCTGGGGCAAACGATATCAGCGTTTTCCGCTAATATTTTCTCCTCCAGCGCTGCGACTAAAGTAGAAGGAGCAAAGGGCGCATCACAGGGACACAGCACTAAATCTACTTTTGCTTCTGTGCTTTGGAAAGCGCTGGCCAATCCCATTAATGGGCCATGGGGTCCCGACACAATATCGTTCACCTTAGGAAAATCGATGGATTGATAACCACTTTGATCTTCCGCCACACTTAATATCAAACCATGCACCTGAGACTCAAACCGCCTAATTATTCGATTCAGCAATGTCTCTCCAGCGAAATCCACAAAGGCCTTGGTTTGGCCCAACATTCGAGATGATTTGCCACCGCAAAGGATGACACCGGTAGGACGTTGTTGGCTCAATTTTTGTGCTCTTGGTTATTAGGCTGGAAAGTGAGTAACTATATAACAGTGTCGGACAGTCTTGGGGAAAGCCGATACAATCGAGTCTTGCTTTGCTTCTAACTGCATAATTTTTGAAGGAATTTGGTACAGCGTGTCTCGGCCCAGTTATTTACAGATAGACCTATCAGCTATTCAGTCCAATATGGCGCTAGTCAAAAGACTGACACCAGTTTCAAAAACCGTCGCCTGTGTGAAAGCCAATGCCTACGGCCATGGAGCCATTAAGGTATCGCAGGCGATTGGAAATTCTGCGGATTTACTTGGTTTGGCTTCACTCGAAGAAGCCCAGGAACTAAGCGCAGCAGGAATAAGCACGCCCAAACTTCTACTCGAAGGTTGCTTTGATATAGATGAGCTAACTGAAGCAAGCCAAGCCAATTACTCAATTGTTGTGCACTGTGAAAAACAGGTGCAGGAAATTTTGCAAAACGAGCTTCTCAACCCGCTTTCCGTCTGGCTAAAACTCGACAGTGGTATGCACCGGCTGGGGTTTGATCCGAGTCAGTACCTTGCCGCCTTCCAAAGGCTAGAGGCCAGCGGCAGGTGCTCTAGCATTAACCTTATGTCCCACTTCGCCTGTTCGGAAGAATTAGACAACCCATTCAATGATCAACAGATCTCTGTTTTCTCCAAGACCACCGCAACTTTGCAGGGCGCAAAAAGCATTGCCAATTCTGCGGCGATTCTGACTAGGCCTGATACCCACCTCGACTGGGTTCGCCCCGGCTATATGCTCTATGGCAATAGTCCAATGCCTGGCGAAATGCCCGAAGTTCGCAATTTGCGTCCGGCCATGGGCTTTTATTCAGAAGTTATTTCCATACGCCATATCAAGGCTGGCGAAGGTGTGGGGTACAACCATGCTTGGCGCGCCGAAAAGGATTCCACCATTGCGGTGGTGGCTGTCGGCTATGGTGATGGCTATCCACGCAATGCCAAGAACGGAACCCCAGTCTTGGTAGACGGACAACCCGCCGGCACTGTGGGCCATATCGCCATGGATATGATGCTGGTGGATGTTACTCGCATGCCCAATGCACAGCCGGGTTCGAAAATAGAACTCTGGGGTAAAGAGCTTCCCGTATCTCAGGTTGCCGAACACTCGGGTATGAGTGGATATGAATTACTCACACGGCTGACCGCTAGACTACCTCGCCACTATTTAACTTGATTCAAAAATATAACCTAATTCCAAAATATTCTTTCTCTAGAATAAATTAGGTCAGACCCTCAATTGTTGAGCAGTGCAAAGGCTGGTAGTATCGCGCGCCCCAAACAAAGACCTATAAAGGCCCTTAAGACAAATGGTAGACCAAAAAGCAACTAACGTAACTTGGCACGATGGCAATGTTGAACGATCCGATCGTCAAAAGATGCTCGGCCAAAAAGGTGCAACCCTTTGGTTCACAGGGCTCTCAGGAAGCGGTAAAAGCACAGTAGCCGTAGCACTTGAACAAGCGTTGCACGGACAGGGCCGACTTTGCTACCGACTCGATGGCGATAATATCCGTCTGGGCATTAACAAAAACCTTGGATTCTCTGCGGAAGATCGCGCAGAAAATATCCGCCGAATCGGCGAAGTATCAAAATTGTTCTGCGACACCGGCGTTATTTGCCTAAGCAGTTTTGTAAGCCCCTATACCACCGACCGAGACATAGTGCGCGAATTACACAAAGCCGCAGATATCCCCTTTATCGAAATCTTTATGAAAACTTCTTTGGCTGTTGCCGAAGAACGTGACCCCAAGGGTTTGTACAAGAAAGCGCGTGCTGGCGAGATCAAAAACTTTACCGGTATCGACGATCCTTATGAAGAACCTATTAATCCAGAGATTGTTCTGGATACAGAAAAAATGACTGTCGAAGAAGAAGTGAATGCGCTTTTGGATGAATTGCGCAATCTCGGCGTTATTTTGGACCTTGATAACTAAAGAGACCTTTTATTGGCCGCAGGATTTTTATGTGCAACAGGTCATTTAGACCACACTGACATTTTATCGGCTCAAAGCTTAGGCGAGCCTTGAGAACCGACTACCCCCGGAGAACACCATGATTAAACCGCACGGCTCAGATGCGCTAAACCCGCTCTATGTATACGATTATGCAGAACGAAATGCGCTTATCGCAGAAGCAGCATCCCTGCCTTCCTTGTTGGTCAATTCAGCTGCAGCTGCCAATGCAGTTATGTTGGCTGGCGGATACTTTAATCCACTTACCGGCTATATTAATCTTGCTGATTCTTTGGCGGTTTCAGAAAACCTGCACACAACTTCAGGTCTTTTCTTTCCAGTACCAGTAGTAAACCGCGTTGAAGATGCCAGCGGCGTTGAAGTCGGCTCACGTATTGCCCTTCTCGATCCCAACGTTGAAGGCAATCCGGTTATAGCTATTATGAATATTGAAGGCATAGATACTGCCTCTGACGATCAGATCAATACCATGACCGAGCAGGTATTTGGCACTCTGGATATCAATCATCCTGGCGCCTCTACGTTCTTGACTGCCGGTAATACCTTTCTATCTGGCCCTATTCAAGTCCTTAGCTTTAGCTACTTCAAAGCTGATTTCCCGGATACCTTTCGCACCGCTGTAGAAATTCGCGAAGAAATCGCCGCCAACGGATGGGAAAAAGTAGTTGCCTTCCAAACTCGCAACCCTATGCACCGTGCTCATGAAGAACTTTGTACGCTTGCCATGGAAGCGGTTCAAGCTGATGGCTGTATAATTCATATGTTACTGGGCAAGCTTAAAGCCAGTGATATTCCTGCAGATATACGCGACGCATCCATTCGCAAAATGGCCGAGCTGTACTTCCCACCTAACAGTACGTTGATTACCGGTTACGGTTTCGACATGTTGTATGCAGGCCCACGCGAAGCCGTTCTGCATGCTCTATTCCGTCAGAACATGGGTGCCAGCCACCTAATTGTCGGTCGCGACCACGCAGGTGTTGGCGATTACTACGGTGCATTTGATGCGCAAAAAATCTTCGACGAAAAAGTACCTGGGGGCTCGATGGAGATCGAAATCTTCAAAGCGGACCACACTGCTTATTCTAAGAAACTAAACAAGGTCATCATGATGCGTGACGCACCAGACCACTCTAAAGAAGACTTTGTATTGTTATCCGGCACCAGGGTGCGCGAGATGCTCGGCAAAGGCGAAGCGCTTCCTCCCGAGTTTGCGCGACCTGAAGTTGCAAAGATCTTGATGGATTACTATCAGACGCTGGATGCGCCCTCGAACATGGGTACCGAGTGATGATTCCAGCCCTGATCATCCGCCAGAATAAGCAGATTATTGGGTTGTGAGCTACCTTAGCCATTTTTCGCACTTGCTGTGCTCGAGATAATACCAAGAATTAAAACTAAGAATATAAACCTATATGCCGCCTAAAAAAGCTTAAAGATATTAGCCATTTGGTGCCCCTACAAAGGTTGTGCGCAGGGCAGCAAATTCAATAAAACTAGAGTGCAACCTAAATATTTTGTAATACCCGGGTCAGCTAGAAACCACTTCCATAATTTCGAAGTGAATACCCTCTGGTCCGATAAAGAACATCAAATCCGAACCCGGTGGATTTGCTCGCTCTAGATAGGGCTCATAGCCACTTTCCAAAAGGGTGGCACGAAATTCGTCCAAGGACGGTACCCGAAAGCCCATATGATCAATCGCCCGCCCGCGGCTGGGTTCAACACTAGCCCCCTGCCGAGGGTTGCTGACATGGACCCAAACATCGCCGTAGAGAATGGTATGGAATATACCTTTCCCGCGAGCTTCGACTAACTCACCGCCAAACACCTGCAAGAACCAGTCGCGCATAACGTCCGGATCATTGGACATCATATGAATATGGTTCACGCCCAGATAAACAGGGTCTTCCAGCAACTCCATGCGAACACCCCAGGGGTCTTCAATAAAAGCGATAGTCTCAGCTGTCACCCCTACTTGAGGCGCCGTTTTAAGAGTTGCGCCCATCTCTACAGCCATTTCCACAGCAGCCTGAACATCGGGAACGGCAATGCCAAAATGATCGATAACACTACCTTCACTGGGAGGAACAAGACCCTCATTTGGCATAGTGCCAATGGTGCCATTGTGATAAAGAACATTCGGCCCTGGACCGCCGGGACCAATTGCCCGCTCAAAGAACTCCGCGTGCCAATCCGCAGAAGCCTGAGTATCCGGCACCCGCATATGCATATGGGTAAAGATGTTTTGAGCCATCCCCAAAGATGGCGATATCAAAGAAATAAGACATAAGCTTCTAAGAAGCAGAGATATAACGGTTCCATTGAAAAAAGACATACATTCCCCCTAGTTTTCGGTACCCAGATTTAATTCACTTCCACACAGAGTAAATCCTCACCAACTATAACTGGACCACTATAGTTCTCGCGCAGAATTCCGACGCCATCCACGACAACCTCACCTGAATCAGAACCGATATGACTGATCACTGCATAATCGGCATTGGCAGATTCCGCCATTTGCCCCCAGATCACATGCTCGAGTTAGCTTGTTTACCTACTCAGCTTACCCGATCAGGCATCGCACTGAAAATTAGGGTAATCTTTTCCCATTAAAGAAGAATAAATGCGGAGTGCAGCTGTGACACTAACCAAACGAATTCTCGTCGCCATGCTTGCTGGCCTAGGACTAGGTATAGTCTTTAATCTCGTGCTTGGTATCGAGTCACTGCCCAGCGTCCTTCGCGACTTTATTGAAAACGTCTTGGTGATGGGCCTGTTTGATACGGTCGGTCAGATATTTATCGCTTCCTTAAAACTCTTAGTGGTTCCCTTAGTATTTGTATCCTTGGTACTTGGCACTGCATCTCTGGGAAGCAATTCCCGTATGGGAGTAATGGCAGGCAAGACTGTCGCGCTCTATATGGCTACTACCTGCGTCGCCATCAGCTTGGCGCTAATAGCCGCCTCTATTATAAAACCCGGCGTGGGCATGGACCTTGCCACTGCCAGCAACTTTATGGGGTCAAACGCACCTTCTCTAAAGCAAGTAATTATCAATATGTTTCCCACCAATCCGGTAACCGCGATGGCGGAAGGCAATATGCTGCAAATTATTGTCTTCTCTCTGTTGATGGGATTGGCTTTGGCGCAGGTGGGCGACAAAGGTCGTGGCACTTTCGAATGGTTTGAGAGTGCGGATGCCGTGGTTATGCGCATGGTTCTCATCCTGATGAATTTAGCCCCTTACGGAATATTTGCCTTACTTACCAAGCTATTCACCACCTTGGGATATGGTGCTTTGGTCGACCTAGGTAAGTATGTATTCACTCTAGTATTTGTTTTGTTATTGCATCTAATAATCGTGTATTGCGGGCTAATTAAATTTGTCTGCAAGTTAAATCCAATCAAATTTTTAAGCAATGTACGACCTGCCATGCTCTTTGCTTTTAGCACTGCATCCAGCAGCGCGACATTGCCTGTGACTATTCGCACAGTAGAAAACCGAATGGGCGTGAACAACTCAGTAGCCTCTTTTGTGCTGCCATTAGGTGCGACTATCAATATGGATGGCACCGCAATTATGCAGGGTGTGGCTACGGCTTTTATTGCCCAAGCCTATGGCATTGATTTGAGCTTTACGGATTACCTTATGGTGATCCTGACAGCCACACTAGCCAGCGTTGGAACTGCCGGCGTACCCGGAGTTGGACTAATTATGCTATCCATGGTGCTAACCCAGGTTGGGTTGCCCATTGAAGGAGTTGCGCTAATTATTGGCGTAGATAGGCTTTTGGATATGCTGCGTACTTCAGTCAATGTTGCTGGCGATTCTATGGTTGCTACCTTGATTAGCAAAAGCGAAGGCATGTTTGATAACGCCATATTTGAAGAGACCAGCGATACTTAGGTTTAAGACCCTAGGGCAACCTCTTGCGGCAAGTCTAGATCGGGCACCGTCAACGCACTGAAATCTTGCGAAGCATATTAATGGGCGCTTTGCGACCCCTGAGAGTGCAACCTCTCTCCGTTAAATACTCCAGCCTTGCCCTGCTTTTCCGAAATAATATACAACCATTTGTTTTTAAGAGGGAATATATTTCTGGCACACGATATGCAGTAATGTAGTTATCTGAGCTCCTCCCCCGCTCTCAGATATTTACTTTGTCAGCTAATGACGCCTGCTGAAGTCCTCTCCCACAAAAGAGTTGCTTCAGCAGGCTTTTTTACCGCTAAAAAATTGGCAAAATGAGGGCTATGTCTCACGGGGGAAAAGAATACGATTTTGAATTCGATTTTCGTCGATCTGACAAGCTTCGCTACACTGAGGCCCCTACCGGGCCTATCATCAATGCGGCCATATCCAGCTTGAACTGACCTACCGAGCTGACGGAGTATGCCTTTTCGCAGAAGATCTGCTCGGCAGAGCCTTAGATCAAAGCTTTTTTGCAGTTGTCGCTATCTACGGCTATCGAGGAAACCGATTTGCCACCGACGAGCGCGCAAAAGAACTAGTTAGAGAGAACTATGGCAATAACTAAAACCAGTGCCTCGCGCATAAGCGATTAGAGCTTATTAGCCACCAACCATAGACAGCATTACGCCAGCCGCAATAGCTGAGCCAATAACTCCCGCTACGTTCGGGCCCATAGCGTGCATCAGTAAGTGGTTTTGCGAATTTGCTTCTAGACCCACTTTATTAGATACGCGCGCCGCCATGGGAACTGCAGAAACACCGGCGGAACCGATAAGTGGATTGATTGGCGTTGAGGAATATTTATTCATTAGCTTGGCTAGTAACACGCCACAAGCAGTGCCAATACAGAAGGCTACTGCACCCAACCCTAAAATACCTAAGGTTTCTGCATTAAGGAATTTATCTGCACTCATTTTTGAGCCGACGCCCAATCCGAGGAAGATAGTGACGATATTGATTAAGGCGTTCTGAACGGTATCGCTTAAACGATCAACCACGCCACATTCTTTCATCAGATTACCAAAACAGAACATGCCTAAAAGAGGGGCTGCGCTAGGCAACAAAAAAGCGACCATAAGTAACAGAAGTAATGGGAAAACTATGCGTTCCCTTTTTGATACTGGCCGCAACTGCTCCATCTTGATAGCGCGCTCTCTAGGAGTAGTAAGCGCTCGCATAATGGGCGGCTGAATTATTGGCACCAGAGCCATATAAGAATATGCAGCCACTGCTACAGCACCAAGGATATCTGGCGAAAGCTTGCTGGTAACAAAAATCGCGGTCGGCCCGTCGGCGCCCCCAATAATACCGATAGAAGCCGCATCCTGAATACTGAAATCCAATATTCCAAAATGAGTTAAAGCCACTGCACCAAGCACCGTAGCAAAAATGCCAAATTGCGCGGCAGCTCCAAGTAATAAAGTTTTTGGGTTTGCGAGGAGCGGACCAAAGTCCGTCATTGCGCCTACGCCCATAAAGATAAGCAGTGGGAAAATGCCGGTTTCAATACCTGCGTGGTAGACGTAGTAAAGTAGCCCACCGGGGCTGATCATTTCGCCTGAGACCGCATAAATAGGGGCTAAATCGAAGCCAGCGCCGGGAATATTCACCAGCAATGTACCGAAACCAATAGGAACTAATAGTAGCGGCTCAAAATTCTTTTGAATTGCCAGTAGCAGCAGACCAAGGCCCACTAGCATCATGGCGATCTGGCCGATACTGATCTGGGCTAATCCTGAGTCTGCCCAGAGTAACGCGAAGTTTTCCATCTAGGTCGCTTCCTTAGGCCAGTTCGACTAAAGAATCGCCGACGGAAACTGCGTCGCCAGCAGAGACATTGACCTTAATCACCTTGCCATCTCGAGGCGAGCTAACGGCGGTTTCCATTTTCATTGCTTCTAATAGTAAGAGCGTATCTCCCTCTTTAACATCGGAGCCAACGCCCGCGACTACTTTCATAACATTACCTGCCAATGGTGCTGCAATAGGCTCGCCAGACTGCTGTGCCAAAGGGGCACCAGTCCCAGTGTCCGTGGCGGCAGCCCCTGCTGGAGTGATAGAAGAAAGATCTCCGCCAGCAGTAACGCTCACAAGATATTTCTTACTCTCTACTTCGACGGTATATATAGCTTCGCCATCATTATTCAAAACCGGCGCCGCAGCTCCCGAACCTGCAGTTGGAACTGGCTCAAAGACGCTGGTATCACCACGGTTTTCCAAGAATTTGAGCCCAACCTGTGGAAACAAAGCATAGGTTAAAACATCATCTATCTGACCTTCACCCTCGGTAAGAGTTATGCCTTTCTCTTTAGCCAATGCTAATAGTTCGTTTTGCAAGGTTTTCAATTCCGGTTCTAGCAAGTCAGCTGGACGGCAGGTAATCGCCTCTGCTCCTTCAAGAACTCTCTGCTGGAGTTCAGCATTTACGGGCGCCGGAGCCGCACCGTATTCGCCCTTTAATACGCCTTGAGTTTCTTTGGACATAACCTTGTACCGCTCACCGCTCAATACATTCAGTACCGCTTGGGTACCTACAATCTGCGAGGTTGGTGTAACTAACGGGATATAACCAAGGTCTTTTCGTACGCGTGGAATCTCTTCTAATACTTCATCAAGCTTATCTGAAGAATTTTGTTCTTTTAACTGGCTCTCCATATTGGTGAGCATGCCGCCGGGAACTTGGGCGACCAGAATGCGTGAATCTACTCCTCGTAAAGAACCTTCGAAATTTGCGTATTTTTGACGAACGGTTCGAAAGTAAGCTGCGATTTCTTCTAGCAAAACAATATCTAAGCCCGTAGGGCGTTCCGTATCTTCAAGAATGGCTACTACGGTTTCTGTAGGTGAATGACCGTAGGTCATCGACATGGAGGAAATTGAGGTATCCACTCGGTCTATACCCGCCTCCACACACTTATGAATAGTGGTCGTAGACATGCCCGTTGTGGCGTGACAGTGCAATTGAACCGGAATTGAAATAGCTTGTTTAAGACGGCTTACCAATTCATAGCCGACCATTGGTTTTAACAGGCCTGCCATGTCTTTGATACATACAGAATCCGCACCCATATCTTCAATTTGGCAAGCCATATCAATCCATAAGTCGAGGTTGTGAACCGGACTAAGGGTATAAGACATAGTCCCTTGCGCATGCTTACCAACTTTTTTCACAGCGGCCAGCGCTGTAGTAAGGTTGCGCATATCGTTCATGGCATCAAATACGCGGAATACATCTACGCCATTTATTGCGGCTCGCTCAACAAACTTTTCAACCACATCATCGGCGTAGTGTCGGTAACCCAGAATATTTTGGGCCCGAAACAGCATTTGCTGCGGAGTATTGGGCATCGCGGCTTTGAGTAATCGAATGCGCTCCCAAGGATCTTCGCCCAGATATCGAATACAAGAATCGAATGTGGCTCCGCCCCAAGTTTCCAAACTCCAATAGCCCACCTGGTCGAGTTTTTCGGCTATAGGCAGCATGTCTTCAATGCGCACTCGCGTTGCAAGTAGTGATTGGGAGGCGTCGCGCAGGACTACGTCAGTTATGCCAAGAGGTGATGCTGACTGCATGATAAGTCTCTTATATTAGTTATTTTTTGTGGTGCAATTTGATCGCCTGCTCTATCGCTTTACGATGTGCGGGATCAACGGGATTTGAACTGGAATTTTCAGCTGTGGTTTCTAGCTGGGCGCAGCCAGGGAAGACTTTAACCACTCGGGCCAAAAGCAGTAATACAAAAACCATCATTAGTAGAAAGGCAAAAACCGTACCCATGCCGTAGAGCATTAGGTCCACGCCTTGGAAAATTATCGAAATTGTTGAGTCTTCCATAGGAAAGTCGCAAAAGCCTTTGTGCGGTTACTCAGGAAGCAAAAGGGTACACTAAATCAATCAGTTAAATCTAGACAGAAGCAAATTCCTCGGCCTTGTGGATCCATCTATCGATCAGAAGTTTAGAATTTTTGGGGTACTTTTCAAGCAGCTTTGGCGCATTTTTTTTGGCCTCTGCCAATAGCGCTTGATCGCGCATTAAATCGGCAATGCGATAGCCGGCTTCGCCGGTTTGTCTTGCACCCAGCAGCTCGCCGGGGCCACGTAGGCGTAAATCTATTTCTGCCAACTCAAAGCCATTATTGGTTTCGCGCATGGCCTTTAAGCGCTGGCGCGCATGCTGAGACAAAGGCGTTCCATATAGCAACATGCAGTGAGATTTAGCTTCTCCCCTACCGACCCGGCCACGCAGTTGATGCAACTGAGCCAGCCCTAATCGTTCAGGGTTTTCGATAACCATTAGTGAAGCATTGGCGACGTCGACCCCAACTTCAATCACCGTGGTGCTAACCAGCAGCTGAATATTACCGTTGCGAAACTCGTCCATTACGGCATCTTTTTCTGCAGGTTTCATGCGGCCGTGCAGCAATCCTATATTAAGCTCTGGCAAAACTAACCGTAGTTCATCAGCGGCCAATTCAGCGGCCTGCAAATCAAAAGTCTCAGATTCTTCGATAAGCGTACAGACCCAATACACCTGGCGACCTTGGCCACAGGCTTTGCGAATAGATTCCACCACCTCATCTCGCCGATCCCGGCTTATTAAAGCGGTAGTTACAGGTTGACGGCCCGCCGGGTATTCGTCAATTACGGACAGATCAAGATTGGAATAATGGCTCATGGCCAAAGTTCTGGGGATTGGCGTTGCCGTCATTACCAACTGATGGGCTCGGAAATCTTCTGATTTCTGAGTATCGGCATGGGCTTTCTGATTCAGCGCAAAGCGCTGCCCGACACCAAATCGATGCTGTTCATCGATAATCACCAAACCTAATCTATGAAAATCAACGTCCTGCTGGAATAGGGCCTGTGTACCCACAACAAAGTTGGCGGAACCATCAACCAGCATCTGCAAAAGCGCTTCCCGTGCCTTGCCCTTAGTTCGCCCAGTTAAAGAAATAGCCTTGAAACCCAAGGGTTCTAACCAGGCAGTAAAACTTTTGAAATGTTGCTCAGCCAATATTTCCGTGGGCACCATCAACGCAACCTGCAATCCTGCAACCAATGCCTGAACGGCGGCCATAGCTGCAACCAAGGTTTTTCCGGACCCAACGTCGCCCTGTAATAGCCTCAGCATGGGCTGAGATTTACTGATATCAGAAAATATTTCTTGGCTAACTCGCATCTGGGCATTGGTCGGCTCAAATCCGACCTGATCCAGCAAGGCCTTCTGCAATTTGGCATCTATAGAAACAGGATAGGCTTTTTCTTCGAGAGTGCGAGCACGGATCTCCGCTAAGCTGAGCTGATGGGCAAGCAGCTCTTCATAGGCCAATAGCTTCTGACCTGGCCGCATGCCGTCTTGTAATAATTCACTGGAGAAATCTGCGGGGGGTCGATGCAGCTCTAATAAAGCAGGAATCAATCCCGCATCAATTTGCTGCGGGCGCATCTCAATTGGCAATAGGTCTTCAATAGTTTTGTCTGACATACTTTCCAATACCTGACCAACCAAATCACGAATACGTTTTTGACCTAGACCCTCGGTAGTGGAATATATGGGCGTAAGGCTTTTTTCTAACTCAACATCACCATTATCAATAAAATTATATTCCGGGTGATACAGCTCCAACCCCTTGATTCCCGGCCGTGGTTCCCCAAAACAGCGAATTCTTCTACCGGTTCGAAATGCGTTTTTTTGAGATTGGTTAAAGTGAAAGTAGCGGATGGTAGTGATGCCCGTATTGTCGCCAAGCTTTAATACTAATGAACGACGCCTTCCCATTACTACCGCAGCACCTAAGACATCTGCCTCGACCAGTGCGGAAAGATAGGGTTGCAATGCGCCTATAGGCGTAACGCGTGTGCGGTCTTCGTAGCGGATTGGTAAATGGAACAGTAAATCTTGCTGATTAAGGATCTTAATTTTTGCAAGCAGTAGCTTCAGGCTTGGCCCGACACCGCGCAGATCGGTAACGGGACGCTCGGCTAATCCAACCACAACTCCACCCAAATATCTTTGCGCTCAGGCTTTGGCATAAATCTCGCTCTTCGAGCCTTACTTGCGGCGAGTACCGACGGGTTTAATTTTTACATTTAAATTACAGCTCAAAATAGACTCTCGGACAGAATCAATTGCCTTGTGACGAGGGAAGCTGGCGCGCCATGCCAAGGCTACTTTTCGAGAGGGTACCGGTGAAGTAAAAGGCCGCCAAACCAGAAGACCGTCTTTATATTGAGAAGTATCAGCTGCAGATAGCGGGACCACGGTAATGCCTAAATCAGAAGCCACCATATGCCGAAGCGTTTCTAGTGAGCTACCTTCTGCCGCAGTGCGAACGCTAGACTTATTCTCTTCAAGTGACTGCCGCAAACCAACGCAACTATCCAAAATTTGATCTCTGAAACAATGTCCATCGCCAAGCAATAACACATCGCTCTCATTCAGGTCTTTTACAGAAATACTTTTCTTTGCCGCCAGCGGATGGTGTTTGGGCATTAAAACAACAAAGGGTTCTTCATACAGAACTTGGGATACAACATCAGGCTCGGTGAAGGGCAAAGAAATAATGATCACATCCAACTCGCCATTTCTAAGTCGCTTGCGCAGAGTAGCCGTATAACCCTCTTCAATAACCAAAGGCATTTCAACTGCATTTTTTCTAATGCGTGGAATCATTTGCGGAAATAAATAAGGCCCAATAGTAAATATTGCGCCAATGGCCAATGGGCTGGAAAGCTGATCTTTGCCGTCATCCGCCAAATCTCTAATCGCAGAGGTCTGCTCGATTACGAGTTGGGCCTGCTGCACAACCCGCTCTCCTACTGGAGTTGGCTTAACGCGACTCTTAGTGCGCTCGAATAACGCCACACCTAATTCGCCTTCCAGTTTTTTAACTGCAATGCTTAGGGTTGGTTGGCTGACAAAACAGCGTTCCGCGGCTCTACCAAAATGCTGCTCTTTGGCTAGCATTACTACATAGCGCAATTCCGTCAAAGTCATCGTATGCTATCGCTTCTGAAATGAAAATTAGTTGGGTAAATAGGCTTTTCTTATATTGCCTGACTCTATCAGCTTTTTTCTGTAATTGTATGGATTAATCACTAAAATGTCTGAAAAACAAAAATTGCTCTTAGTGGGTTGCGGCGACATTCCAAATCGGCTGATTTCGAAGCTGGAAATAGAGCAATGGGAACTGCATGGATTGCGTCGATCTTCTATTGAAATGGCCGGAGTAGATATGAGCTTTGGCGATGCTGCAGATCCCGAAGTTGTGGACGGCCTTCTCCAGAAAAAACCTGACCAAGTTCTAATATGCCTTACGCCGGATGCCAAAAACGCTGAGGCCTATCGGCAAAGCTATCTACTTCCAGTACAAGCCATTTGTGCTTCAGCTCAAAAATGGGCCCCTCAATGTCATTTGATTTTTGTGTCCAGCACAAGTGTTTATGATCAGGATTCTGGTGAGCTTCTAGACGAAAAATCTATCGCTGAACCCATAAAGAACACAGCCAAAGTATTGGTTCAAGCCGAGCAGGAATTAGCCCGGTCAGATAACCCCTGGTCGGCTGTCAGATTTTCGGGCATCTATGGCCCGGGCCGAGAACGGCTGCTAGCAAAAGTCGGAAATTTCCAATTTACCGAACCCGAAAATACCAGCTGGACCAATCGAATTCATTCTGAAGATTGCGCTGGCGTATTAGCTCAGCTTTTAGAAAACACTGATAAGGCCATCAATGGGATGGGTCTAATGATAGCCACCGACAACGAGCCAGCCCTAAATACAGAAGTAGAAAAATGGCTTGCAGGTGAGATGAAAGATGAATATCCGGACTTTAAAGCTGAAGAGGTTTTTGTAAGGGGTAAACGCTGTAGCAACAGGAAGTTATTGGAGAGTGGTTATAGGTTTGAGTATCCGACTTATCGGGAGGGGTATCGGGAATTGATTGGGAATCTTTAAGCTTAAATTCCGGTACCTACTTTTACGTGAAATCTAAATGTTTCCGCTCCGACGGAGCGCTCGTTTCTTTGCGTGCCCAAAGAGACGAATCAAAAGAAAGGGCACCCCGATTGCTTAGTCTACGTCTGCCCTCGTTCCGAGCTATTTATTCAGGTCGTGCTCATTCGCATCCTGTTCGGATCGCACTTTCGCGTGCGTCCTTATGAGCTCAACCCCAATAAATACCTCTCCACTCTCCAAGCTCAAACGGGACCATAAACTCTGCACTTCGATTGATTGTTTTTTTAGCTTTGGTTTGTAAGCGCAGATTAGATCGCGACTTGGAGGCGCCGTCTTTACCCGTCAAGAGCGAGGAGTATTTGAGGAGGCCGCAGGACACGGATTTTCGGAGCTTAGGATAAAGACGAGCAACACGTGCGCCGGAATCGGAGTAAGCGCTTTTGGGTACTTTTGGAGTAACAAAAGTACCGCCCCGTGGCAGCGGAAATGGCTAAATAATTCTATGAACTATCAGCGGGCACATACAAAAAATTAAGGCCTATATACACCAACATTCTTATACCCAGCCTCAAGCAACAACTCTGCATGCAATCGACTCATAATCCCGCGCTCACAATAAAGCAGATAACTCCGATCTTGCGGCTGATCCATATAGGTCTTTTGAATCTCATAAAAAGGCAGAACTATCACCTCGCTGCCCTCTAGTTCTAGCTCCCTATCCAGCCGTTCATCAGGGTGCCGCACATCCACTATCACCGCTCCGGCTGGCGCAACTGGCAGGATATCTACCGGCAAGGTGGCGATATCTTCAATTATCTTACTCACGAGCATTTGCTGCGCCTGAGCAACCGCTTCATCTACCAGGTTTGGATCAAGTAGTGCCTCTATTGCTTCGATCTTATCTCTGCGCGCTCGAGCAGTCCGACGGTCTGATCGAAGGCCATAGTATTCTGGGCTGCCTTCGACCATCTGCGCCGTGCCAATTTTGCGGGCTATATCAATAATTTCGCCCTTATCCATATTTATAAGGGGGCGCATCACCAAGCATTTTGAGTCTTCGTCGATAAGTCGCAAGTTGGAGAGGGCTTGGCTGGAGACCTGGCCAACACTTTCGCCTGTTGATATGGCGTCAATATTATTGTCTACAGCTACCTTTGACGCACAGCGCATCATGAATACTTTCAGTAAAACCGTTGAGTAACTTGAAGGTGCCTTTTTGGATATCTCCACAACAATCTGTTCGAAGGGCACACTAATAAAACGCGAGTTGTGCGAGCTTCCGTATCGAGACCAAATATGATGTACCATTTCCCGCACGGCAATTTCGTGAGCTCGGCCACCAATATTGAAGAAAATAAAATGCGTAAGCATGCCCTGACGTATCGATTGGAAGGATGAAACCGAAGAATTAAATCCGCCAGATATAAGCGAAATCAATTTATCTTGGCTACCTAAAGGGAACCCGCCCAAGCCGGGCCAAGTTTCACCCAACATAAAAACTCGGTCTTGGCGCACTTCCAGCTCAATCCATAAATCTGGATTGGTTAAATTCACCGAATCCGCTTTCGTTTGAACCATAAGGGCACTGCCAACCGCCCTTTCCACATCCATAGAATTAAAGTCTTGATCGCCACTCCGCTTGGAGCGCACCCCAAAAGATTTACCTTTTATTACTTCCCGATACTTTTCTACTGAGAGCGAGCAAATATGCTCGAGGCTTTCAAATTCATGGGTCTCTGATTCGCTGAATTTTGAAATTCCGGGAATACAGCTAAGGCGATCTATTACGGCCATACGCACTTCTGGATTGTCGTTGTCACAAATTAGCTCTAGCTTTTCCCAGTCCCGCACAACCTCCATACCTTTAGACAAAGGTTTTACCAATCGACGAATATTATCTTCCAGAGTTTTGGATTGCTGGCGCCGAACCGGTGGGCTTTTAATAACAATCTCAGGAAAAAGTTTTATAACAAAATGCATAGTGCAAAAATTCTAATATTGGGGTTTGAGCTGGCGGGGCGAAGATTATAAACGCGCAACACTGTCAGCAGAACCATATTGGCTGATAACTAAACCTCAGGAAACTAGATCGAAGACAATTTTTGTAGCACTATATTGCCGCGTTGCTATTTTACAGGCCCGCGAAGCGCCCTTCTGGTGCGCAAACCTAATGCTGAATTGCTCTAACCTCTCAGTTTGAAGAGCGTTAATAACTGAGATATTTCTAATGAGCGGCAGAAAATGATGATAACTATGTCAGGAGAGAAACTGTAATGTCTGAGAACACACTCAAACTTATCAAAGATGCTGAGGCCACATGGGTGGATCTTCGCTTCACTGATACAAAGGGTAAAGAACAACATGTAAGCATCCCCGTATCCGAAGTTGACGATAGCTTCTTTGCGGACGGAAAAATGTTCGACGGTTCTTCAATCGCCGGATGGAAAGGCATCAACGAATCAGACATGATTCTTATGCCGGACGACAGCGCTTCCGTTATAGATCCTTTTACCGACGACAGCACAGTTATTGTCCGCTGTAATATTGTTGAACCTTCCACTGGTGAAGGCTACGAACGCGATCCCCGGTCTATTGCTCAACGTGCAGAAGCCTACTTGGCAACTACCGGTTTAGGCGACACTGCTTTTTTTGGCCCTGAACCTGAATTCTTTGTATTTGATGATGTTAAATGGGGTTCTGATATATCCGGCGCCTTTTACAAGATTGGTTCTGAAGAAGCTTCTTGGTCATCTGGTCTGGATCTACCAGATGGCAATATGGGTCACCGCCCAGGCGTTAAAGGCGGTTACTTCCCGGTACCTCCCGTAGATAGCCTGCAGGATGTTCGTGCAGCTATGTGTTCCGCGATGGAAGATATGGGTTTGCAAATTGAAGTACATCACCACGAAGTGGGTACAGCAGGCCAATGTGAAATTGGTGTTGGCGCAAATACGCTAACTAAAAAGGCTGATGAAGTTCAGATTTTAAAATACTGCGTTCACAACGTTGCTCACGCTTACGGTAAAACGGCTACTTTTATGCCAAAACCTTTGGTAGGCGATAACGGCAGCGGTATGCATGTTCACCAATCTTTCACCAAAGACGGTGTCAACGTATTTGCCGGTGATGCCTATGCCGGCATGAGCGAAATGTCTCTTTACTATATTGGCGGCATTATCAAACACGCTCGAGCTATTAATGCCTTTGCGAATGCTTCTACTAACTCCTATAAGCGTTTGGTTCCAGGATTTGAAGCTCCGGTAATGCTGGCCTATTCTGCTCGCAACCGATCTGCTTCTATTCGTATCCCCTGGGTTCCAAATGCTAAAGGTAAGCGCGTTGAAACACGCTTCCCTGATTCGACAGCGAACCCATATCTCTGCTTCTCTGCTCTGCTAATGGCAGGACTTGACGGTATACAGAACAAGATTCACCCCGGCGACCCTGCTGAGGCAGATCTGTACGATCTAACGACTGAAGAAGAGAAAGCCTATCCGACGGTTGCGTCTAGTCTTGAGCAAGCTCTTGATGCACTCGATTCTGATCGCGACTTCTTGAAAGCTGGTGGTGTATTTACCGACGACAGCATCAATGCTTACATTGAGCTGAAACGAGAGGAAGTAGAAGCATTGAACATGAGCACTCATCCTATTGAGTTCGAAATGTACTACTCAGTCTAGTAGTCGACACTAAGAATGAGAAAAAGCCCGCAAATGCGGGCTTTTTCTATTTTAAACTGTTCAATTTGCGACAAGACTCTCATCTAAGCACTATTTCTTTTTTATCGCGATTTGCTTTGAGTTAGCCTTAAGCAAATATCTGCACAAGCGACACTATGAAAAATATCGCCATCAATATTCTTCTTTTACTTATCGGCCTAGGTCTTTCTATAGGATCGATCGCGGCTCCGATATATAGAATAGTCAATGATGACGGCTCCATCACCTTCAGCGACTAGGAACACTTAGACGGAGCGGCTGACGAAGTTGAATTGGGTGCGGCTATTATTCAACCTGCGGTAGTTGCACCCTTAAACCCCTTAATAACTACTACTGAGGACGAAAACCTAAGCTCGTCCAAGAAAATCCATATTCTTGTGCCTGCAGACGAATACATTATTCACGGCACAGATAACCGATTAACGGTTAGTGTTTCGGCGCCTCCTGCAATAGAGTAAGGCGAAAGCCTACAACTTTTGCACAACGGATCCGCCTGCGGGGGGCCACAGAGCTCTGGGTAATAGACCTTGGTGAGAATAAATCCCGGAACCCAACATTTTTATGTCGTATTGTAGGATTTTAGTGGCAAGAATCTAAGTCAGAGGGATACCATTCTCTGCGTAATACCCTGAGCCCCTCTAGACTCCTTAGATTTCGGTATTTCTCGAGAAAGCCCTTGATTCCGCACCATAATGGTGCGTTAATACTTGGCTGAATCTCGCAAATACCCCTTCGAGCCTTATTCAGAGGGGTTCCCCGCCTTGGCCCGTATTTTGCTTGAGCATATGGCGAGACAATGAACAAATGTCATCCGAAGAAAGCAATACACCAAATACCTAAAATGAAACATACAGTTTTGGACGCCGATCATTTATTGGATCACCTAATCACCGCTGTAGTGGTCACTGATTTCAATTGCCGCATAACCCATATAAATCAGGCTGCAGAACAAATCCTGGGCGTTAGTAAAAACCGCGGTCAAGGTGAGGCACTGCAAAATGTAATAGATATCGACGAGGATGATCGGGCTTCCATAGATGCGTGTACAAAAGATCGCCGGCCTTTCACTAAGAGACAGGCTCAAATCCATACAACGCAGAGACAGATGCTCAATCTGGATTTCACCGTTTCGCCGATCCAAATTAATGATCAGGATTTACTGATTATCGAATTTTCCGAACTAGATCGCATGATGCGCATCAACCGGGAGGAATCTCAGCTTGCTGCCCATGACACCGCAAGACAGCTCTCAAGAGGTCTGGCCCACGAGATTAAAAACCCCCTGGGCGGCCTGCGCGGCGCCGCTCAGTTGCTACACCGCGAATTGCATAATAACGAAC